>Ga0209064_1000173_pt1 | contig 150711 bp, 136 predicted proteins | sample Inofromicrocosms_FD_187498 | JGI IMG/M metagenome (GOLD analysis project Ga0209064, IMG submission 187498) | Mouse cecum microbial communities from Vienna, Austria - Inoculum for glucosamine and mucus D2O microcosms (SPAdes) (version 2) | ecosystem: Host-associated > Mammals > Digestive system...
TCCGATAGCACATAATGTTCTATCGGATTATTTTTTATTCTCGGAAGTTCTCAAATTCTTCCATTAAACAAAATAGCCCGAACGTTCTTTTTACGGTAAAGAAGTTCAAGCTATTAAGACTTGGTGCTGACAACAGGACTTGAACCTGCACCCTTGCGGACAGGATTCTAAGTCCTGCGCGTCTGCCAATTCCGCCATGTCAGCAAGCAAATTTTAAATGTAAACCAAAAGTATTTTAAATTAAAAACAAAAAAAAGTCAATTTAAATTGAAAGTTTAGTGATAAATAATCGTATTTTAAAAAAAACATTGTTTTATTTCAAAACTTGTGTTAAAATAATATATAAAAAAGGAGGGATAAGATTATGAGTTTTCTTACACTTTCCGAGGTGGGCAAAGAATATAAGACGGGTAGCGTAAGCGTGCATGCGTTAAAAGACGTATCTTTCGAACTTGAAGACGGAGAATTTGTCGTAGTTTTAGGCAGTTCGGGTGCAGGAAAAACCACGCTTTTAAACCTTTTAGGCGGTATGGATAACGCAACTTCGGGGACAATTACGCTTGACGGCAAAAATGTAACCGCTCTCGATAAGCGCGGGCTTACCGAATACCGCCGCGGGGACGTAGGGTTTGTGTTTCAGTTCTATAATCTTATGCCCAATCTTACCGCACTTGAAAACGTGGAAATTGCCGTAGAAATCTGTAAAGACCATCTCGACCCTAAGGATGTTTTGACGGAAGTCGGTCTTGACGAAAGGTTAAATAATTTTCCCGCGCAGCTTTCCGGCGGAGAACAACAGCGGGTATCTATAGCGAGAGCTATTGCAAAAAATCCCAAACTTTTGCTTTGCGACGAGCCGACGGGCGCGCTTGACTATAACACGGGCAAAAAAATTTTAAAGCTTTTGCACGACACCTGTAAACAGCGCAAGCGGCTTGTAATTATAGTTACCCACAATTCCGCGCTCAAAGATATGGCGGATAAAGTTATCCATATAAAAAACGGAATGATAGAGGATATCCAAATGAATAAATCGCCCCGACCGATAGAGGAGATTGAGTGGTAATGAAAACTTACTTGAAAACTCTGTCGAGAATGTTCAAAAAACATTTCACGCGGTTTATTTCCATAATACTTATCGTACTTGTCGCGGTGGGCTTTATTTCGGGTATAGGTTCGTCGGCGGACAAGTTGGAGTATTCTCTTACAGACCACTATACAAACAGAAATGTAAGCGATTTGATTTTAAAGACAGAGAGCGAGGACGGTTTTTCCATTGAGCAAATTACGGCGCTCAAAGATATATACGGGGCGAACAACGTTGAAACGGGTATGTCGCTCGACGCTTATATAAACATTGACGGGGAAAACAGGCTTACTCGCCTTTATTTTCTTGACAACCTCGAAGGCGGCAAAGTCAACGTTTTGGAGGATATCGAGTGCGCGGAAATTACACAAACGGACTGTGTTTTGGCATATACCGAAGTTTCCGACAACAAAATAAAGCACATTTCCACCAAAACAGAGATAGAATTAGATTTTAAAGACATATTGACCCAGACAGCCGAACGCGAGGGTAAAGAACTCGACAAGATGACGGCTATGGCGTTAGACGCGCTCGACGGCGTCAAACAGACGACAATTATACAGCGCATAGTGTCAAGCCCTCTCACTTTTGCCAAAGAGGGGGAGCCGAGCTACCATAATCCCGAGGGTACTCAAATCCCCGACGATATAAACGGCATTAATTCGCTTATTACACTTGATAATATTTTATATCTGCCGTCGTCTATTATTCCCACAATACCTGCTTATCCTCCTTTCATTCCAGACGAGAAAAAAATTTTGCAGACGGGCGATATTTATCTTTCTTTTGAAAACAAGGGTAAATTCAATGCGTTCGGGCTCGGCTATGACAATTATGTAAAAGAGCAGCAGAAAATAATTAATTCCGTACTTGGCTCCGATGCAGAAAACGTAAGATTTATCGATTTAAATCATAATGCAAGCTTTATAATGTTAATTGGCTATTCCGACAGCGTACGCGAAATAGGTTATGTTTTAATGGTTGCGTTCCTGTTCGTTACTGCGCTAGTCGTTCTGTCCACAATGACGAGGCTTATGGAAGAAGAACGCGGACAGATTGCCTGTTTAAGAACGCTCGGTTATTCGGGGTTTAAGATAGTTTTCAAATATATACTCTTTGCAATGATTGCAACGGGAATAGGAGGAGTCGGTTCTTACTTTGTCGGGCTGGGACTTGCATATTTAATTTGCTATGTATTTAATTACAGTTTTGCAATGCCGCCCATATCCTCGCAAATTGCACTTGTTTTTTATCTTATAGTTTTTTCGGTAATTGTTGTTGCTACGCTCGGTGCAACTTTTTTTGCCGGATTTAAAATGACCCTTGAAACACCTGCCGATTTATTGAGACCAAAGCCTCCTAAAGCAGGTAAAAAGTCCTTTCTCGAAAGAATTCCGCTTATCTGGAACAGGCTCTCTTTCAAGTATAAATCGACTACGCGCAATGTGTTAAGGTATTTGCATCGGTTTATTATGACCGTTGTTTCGGTCGCCGTTTCCACCGCGCTTGTTATGGCGGGGCTTGCGCTTTTAGATACCTGCATTTTCGGAGGTATCGATTCGCCCTCGGTTATGGCAATAGCGTTGGTGGTAATAGTTTTTGCCGCGCTATTGACGGCGGTTGTAATTTACACGCTTACAAACATAAACGTCAGCGAACGCAACCGCGAGCTTGCAACTCTAAAAGTTTTGGGCTATCACGATAAAGAGGTTGCCGGCTATATTTACCGCGAAGTTTATATCGATACGGCGGTAGGCATATTGTTCGGTTATGTACTTTCGACGGGTATAATGCAGCTTTTGTTCAACATACTCGGAATGGGAACAATAGGCGGAGTAAGCTGGTATTGGTGGCTTGTCGCACCCGTTTTCGTGTTTTTTGCCACATTTTTGGTAACTATATTGCTTATGCCGAAGATAGTTAAAATAGATATGAACGAGAGCTTGAAGGCAATAGAATAAAAGAACATTTTATTGAAAAATGTTGACTTAAATCAGTTGACAGCAAACGCCGTATTTGCTATACTTTTAAAGGTTGTAAACCAAATTAAAGCACAGGCAAGGGCAGGTGAAAGAGATGTCAACTATAAAAGTGGGAGAAAACGAGTCTGTTGAAAGCGCGCTTCGTCGTTTTAAAAGAAAGTGTTCGAGAGACGGCATAATAGGCGATCTTCGCAAGAAAGAGTTTTACGAGTCACCTTCCGTAAAGCGCCGCAAAAAAGCTGAAGCAGCGAGAAAAAGAAATAAAAACTAATATTGAAAGCTTATCGGATATAGCTTATCCGATAAGCTTTTTTCATAAAGAAATTTGTCGTTAAAAGGAGAATTTTGTTGTATGGAAGATATCAAGATTTTGGCGCGCGCCGCAAAATCAAGACTCAAAACCAACTATTGGGAAGACTGTAAAAAGAGTATCGACGAAAATACTACCGAAGCCAAACTCAAAGGCATAAACGAACAAAAGTATAAATCCTCGCTATGCGACAAAGTGAAAAGCGAAATCAAGGGAGAAAAGTGCGACGAGTTCTATTTGAAAGTCAAAGAACTGCTCGATACCGAGGGTGAGGTTTCCGACGCTATAGGCAGGCTTTGCGACAGGGAAGTTTACAACAAACTCTCATACGAAGAAAAACAGCGCTATAACCTCGAGCTCTCGAATAAATACCTATTTGCGCTTGCGCGTTACCGCAAGGAGAAGGAGCTGGGGCTTTAACAAAAAATTTTTTTCCTTCTGCAAAGCGATATTTGCCTTTTGTTTATATTTGTGATAAAATAATTGCGATGGACAATTTAAACGAAGAACAAATTAAACCCGTACTCGATACCGAGGGACCCGTGTTGGTGCTTGCAGGCGCAGGCAGCGGAAAAACACGCGTATTGACCTCGCGCATTGCATACATATTACGGGAAAATAAGGCAACTTTATCGCAGATACTTGCAATAACTTTTACAAATAAAGCCGCCGCCGAAATGAATGTGCGCCTTGAAAAAATGATAGGCGTCAGCGGTAGTAAGTGGATATGCACAATTCACTCTATGTGCGTTAAAATTTTGCGCGAGTTTGCCGATAAAGCCGGAATTAAGTCCAACTTTTCGATTTACAGTGAAACCGAGCGCGGAAACGTAATTAAAAAGGCTGTTCAAGAGCTTGAAATCGATGACGAGAAGTTTATAAAGGATGCAAAATATCATATCGGCAACGGAAAAATGCTCGGGCTCGACCCCGACCAATACGGGCGCAGATATCAAAACGAGCGCAAAATTAAAAATATAGTTGCCGTTTACGAGCTGTACAACAGGCATATGCGCGAAAACAACGCGCTCGACTTCGACGATTTACTGCTTGAAACGCTGCGGCTTTTAAAAAAGGACGATGAAACGCGCGAATATCTTTCGGACAAGTTCAAATACATACTTGTAGACGAATTTCAGGATACCAACTCCGTACAATACAATATTATAAGGTTGCTTGCGGCAAAGCATAGGAATTTATTTGCCGTCGGTGACGACGACCAATCGATATACGGTTGGCGCGGCGCGGAAATAGAGAATATTTTAAAGTTTGACAAGGACTATCCGGACGCGAAAATATATAAGCTGGAGCGCAATTATCGTTCCACGAAATCAATTTTATCGCTTGCAAACTGCATAATTAAAAATAATACCAGAAGGCACGCCAAGCAGCTTTGGACCCAAGCGGAAGAGGGGGAAAACCCCGTCTATTATCAAGCCGACGAGGAAGCGGGCGAGGCGTTATTTACGGCTCGCACTATCAACGAGGCGGTTATCAACGGCGGCAGATATTCCGATTTTGCCGTGCTTATGCGTATAAACGCCCTTACCCGTTCATACGAGCAGGAATTTACAAAATACGGCATACCTTATAAAGTTTTCGGCGGCTTCAAATTCTATGAACGGCGCGAAATAAAGGACATTTTAGCCTATTTGCGGCTAATTTCCAACCCTGACGACAACGAGGCAATGGAGCGCATAATAAACGTTCCAAAGCGCGGTATAGGCGGCAAAACCGTGCAGACAATGTACGAATATTCACAAAGTCTGGGCTTTACCTTGTACGACGCGGTAATCGACAGCGACGAGTTACCTCTTTCACAGGGCACAAAAAACAAAATAAACGCCTTTGCCGCGCTTATTAAGGATTTTGTGTTTTTGTCCTTACAGTTGCCTGTAAACGAGCTTGTAAGAAGAATCATCTCTGTAACTAACTTGCGCGCAGAGTATGACGACGGCTCGGACGAGGGAGATGGCAAGCTTGCCAACCTTGACGAGTTTATTGCCTCTGTGGACGATTATGTGCGCTTAAATCCCAATTCGAATTTAAACGACTACCTAAACCAAATTACGCTGTTTTCCGATACCGACGAAATGGACGAGGGCAATTACGTTACACTTGCAACCATTCACTCGGTCAAGGGACTTGAATTTCCAACCGTGTTTATCTGCGGTTTGGAGGACGGGATTATGCCATCTACGCGCTCCTCTGAAGAGGGGAGGGACGACGAAGAGGAGCGGCGGCTTATGTACGTTGCTATTACCCGTGCAAAGACTAGGCTGTATTTGACGCGTTCCAAATCTCGCTATCTGTACGGCCGCAGGGAAATGACAGTGCCCTCGCGATTTGTAAAGGAACTGCGCCCTATTTTGGGCAACGCGGTCTGTTCCGACGGCGGCTATGGCGGGTACTCTTATAGAAATCAAGGGCGCAATTTCGGCGGATACGGCAGTGAAAAAAGCTATCGGGAAAAGTCTGAAGGGCGCGCGCTTTACTCGGCTTCAGACGACAACAGCTACTCGAATTATTCCTCAAACGGCTTTAAAGCTTCGTCAACTTTCGGCGGCGCGAAAAAGCAAACTGCGGCAACGGGCAAAAACTACACCGTAGGCATGCGCGTTCGTCACCCCAAGTTTGGCGTTGGAATGGTTGTTGCCGTAAAGAACGGCGGAAGCATTATAAACGTTGCCTTCGACGGTCAGGGCGTAAAGGAGCTTTCTGCGGCGCTGGCGCCTTTAACCGTAATTTAAGTGGGTTTAAATATGAAAGAAAGAATACGGCAGTTAATCGACCAACTTAATATTTGGGCGCACGAGTACTATGTGCTTGACAATCCTTCCGTTTCAGACAGCGAGTACGACAGGCTGTATGACGAGCTGAAATCGCTCGAACAGCAGACGGGGGTAGTTGAACCCGACAGCCCCACTCGAAGGGTTGGCGGAGAACCCATAAAGGGATTTGAACGCCACACGCATATTTCAAGACTTTACAGCCTTGATAAATGCGTTACCTACGACGAGCTCGACGCATTTTTTACGCGCATAAAAAAAGTTGTGAAAAACCCCGAATATACCGTTGAATATAAGTTTGACGGGTTGACCGTGTGTCTTACTTACGACGGCGGAAAATTTGTACGGGCAACCACTCGCGGTAACGGAGTGGAAGGAGAGGACGTAACGGCGCAGTGTCTAACCATAAAATCATTTCCTCTGACAATTGACTATAATGGTTTAGTCGAAGTGCAGGGGGAGGCGGTAATGCGTTTAAGCGTCTTGGAGGAGTACAATAAGACCGCGAAAGAGCAACTTAAAAACGCGCGGAACGCCGTTGCGGGAGCAATACGTAACCTCGACCCCAAAATTACTGCGGAACGCAAGCCCGAAATATTGTTTTATAATATAAATTATATGAGCGAGGGACATATTCCCACGCAGGAGCAATATTTCGATTTTTTGAAGAGGCAGGGTTTTAAAGTTTATCCGTTTTTGCGCGTTTGCAAGAGTGAAGATGAGGTAAAAACCGCGATAGAAGAAATTCAAGTCGAGCGCAAAAAAATAGACGTTTTAACCGACGGCGCAGTTATAAAGTTGAATGCGACGCTTCCGCGCGACGGCATCGGCTATACCGACAAGTTTCCGCGTTGGGCAATGGCGTATAAATTTGAAGCGGAAGAGAGCTTAACGGTTGTAAAGGAAGTAAAATGGCAGGTAGGCAGAACGGGTAAACTTACTCCGCTTGCGATAGTCGAACCCGTTGAGCTGGGCGGAGCAACCGTGAGGCGCGCAACCTTAAACAATTTCGGCGACTTAAAGCGTAAAGACGTAAAAATCGGCAGTAAGGTTTTGATACGGCGCTCTAACGAGGTTATTCCCGAAATACTTAGGGCGGTTGAACATATAGAGGGTAGCAATGAAGTTGAAAAGCCCGAAGTGTGCCCTTTTTGCGGCAGCAATGTGGTTGAAGCGGGGGCAAATATTTTCTGCCCGAACAAGTATTGTAAACCGCGCGTCGTTGCAAAAATAGTGCATTTTGCTTGCAAAGACGCTATGGATATCGAGGGGCTTTCCGAAAAGACGGCGGAACAGTTTTACGACGTTTTAAAGCTCAGGGAATGCTCTGACTTATTCTATATTTCCGCCGAGGATTTAAAGCGTTTGGAGGGCTTTAAAGACAGGAAAGTAGGCAATATATTGGGGTCTATCAAAAAAAGTAAGGATGTTTCGCTCGATAAATTTTTGCTTGCCCTCGGCATTGACGGGGTGGGCAAGGTTGCCGCAAAGGACTTGGCTAAGGCGTTTAAAAGTTTAGACGGGCTTGCCGCCGCCTCTCGCGAACAGCTTTTAGAGCTTGAAAATGTGGGGGAAATAACAGCCGACGGCATTTTAAGCTGGTTTGCCGACGAAAAAAACATTGAAGAAATTTCAAAATTCAAGGCTTTGGGCGTCGACCCTAAAATTACTCAAAACGCAGTTAAATCGGGCATATTCACGGGGCAATTTGTTGTTTTGACCGGAACACTGCAAACTTTTAAACGCAGCGAGGCGCAAAAAATCATAGAGGAACAGGGCGGAGAATGTCAAAGCTCGGTCACGGGAAAAACTACCCTTGTAATTGCCGGGGAGTCTGCCGGAAGCAAGCTTGAAAAGGCAAAGAAGCTCGGCATAAAAATAATAGACGAAGCGAATTTTAAAAATATGTTGGACTAAATAAAATTAAAAAACAGGCGAGAATAATTACTTTCGTCTGTTTTTTTAAAAATTCTTTACAAACTTCACAATATGTGGTATAATAAGTCGATAATATTACATATATAGGGTATTTTATGGCAGCAAAGAGTTACAATGCAGACGACTTAAAAATTTTAGAGGGGCTTGAAGCCGTGCGTGTTCGTCCGGGAATGTATATAGGTTCCACGGGCGTCAAGGGTTTGCACCATATTTTGTGGGAAATCGTTGATAACTCCATTGACGAGGCTGCAAACGGTTACGCAGATGAAATTACCGTCAAACTGCACGCCGACGGTTCGGCTTCGGTGCGCGACAACGGCAGAGGAATGCCGACCGACGTAAACTCGAAGGTTAAAATGAGCGGCGTTGAAATTATCTTTACCAAGCTTCACGCCGGCGGTAAGTTCGACAACGCCAATTATGCGTTTTCAGGCGGACTTCACGGCGTTGGCGCTTCCGTAACCAACGCACTTTCCGAATGGCTGAAAGTAGAAGTTTACCGCGACTATATCTACAAAATGGACTTTAAAAGCACCTACGATAAAGAGCTTAAAAAATGGCACTGCGGCGTACCTTGCGCCCCCCTTGCAAACACTCGGCAAAAGACCGGGGAAAAGGGAACTTTTGTACGGTTTATGCCCGACAAGGAAGTTTTCGAAACTGTCGAGTGGAACTATGACACAATTTTTAAACGGTTAAAGGAGCTTGCGTTTTTAAACAAGGGCATTAAAATAAATTTTATGGACGAGCGTGAAAAGTTCGAGTTTGAAGAGGACGAGGACGAAAACGGTGACGTCACCGCAAAAAAGGTGTTGTTGCCTCAAACCCCGCCCGTAACTTTCAAATACGACGGCGGACTTATTGATTTTGTCAAATATCTTAACGGGGACAAGTCCGCACTGTATCCCAATCCGCTATATTATTGCGCCATTCAAGACATTAAATTAAAGGGCGCGCCCATCGGCAAAATCAAGGTCGAGTTTGCGCTGTCGCACACTAAGGACGACAACGAAAATCTGTTTTCGTTCGTCAACAATATTTCCACGGTCGAGGGCGGCTATCACGAAACTGGTTTTCACAGCGGCATTTTAAAGGCAGTAAACGACTACGCCCGCTCGAATAACATTTTAAAGGCAAAGGAACAGAATTTTGTTGCCGACGATATCAAAGAGGGACTTAGTGCCGTTTTAACGGTAAAAATGGCTAACGTGCAGTTCGAGGGGCAGACCAAGACAAAGCTCGGAAACCCAGAAGTAAAGCAGTGCGTCGAACAGGTCGTAATAGAGGGAATGCAAAAGCTTATGGCAGAGCGCGGCAGTAAACCCGTGTTCGACAGTATAGCGCAAAAAGCCAAATTTGCCGCAGATGACAGAATTAAACACCGCGCCGAGCGCGACGTCGCAAAAGCCGCCTCCGAAAACGACGGGCTAAACCTCGTCGGCAAACTTGCGGCGTGTTCGGGCAGAAATCCCGAAATAAACGAGCTGTTTATCGTCGAGGGTGATTCTGCGGGCGGCACCGCAAAACAGGCGCGAGTAAGACAGTATCAATCGATATTGCCCCTTCGCGGCAAACCTTTGAACGTGCAAAAAAAGACCGCGCTTCAAGCCCTTCAAAACGAGGAGATTAAGACGCTTATTTCCGCGATAGGCGCAGGTTTCAACCGTAATTTCGACGTCGAAAAGTCGCGCTACAAAAAAGTTATAATTTTGTCGGATGCCGATCAGGACGGAATGCATATACGCTGCATACTTTTGACGTTTTTCTTTAAATATATGCGCGATTTGGTCAACGCCGGCTGCGTTTATATCGGTATGCCGCCACTCTATAAGGTCTACAAAAATGATATCGTAGAGTACGCCTACGACGATGCCGAGCTCGACCAAAAGATAAAAAAGGTGGGCAAGGGTTACCAGATTCAGCGCTATAAGGGGCTTGGTGAAATGTCCGCCGAACAACTTTGGGAAACAACTATGAATCCCGAAACGCGCAATTTAATTCAGGTTACAATAGAAAACGCCGCCGATGCCGCCGACGTAATAGATATGCTTATGGGTGACAAGGTGGACGGCAGAAAGGACTTTTTGAACAAGAACGCCAATTTCAACAAGGTGGACGGTTTTATAGAGAAAGTTCACTTTGTCAAAAAAGACGGCTCGGAGGTTGACTGATGGCTAAAAAGACAAACGGCGTACAGACTTCCATTCCTCAGGGGAATATTTTTGTTCAGCCGATCGAAGAGGTTATGCCAGGCTCGATGTTGCCTTACGCCGAGTTTGTAATTCTCGATAGGGCGCTGCCGAGGGTAGAGGACGGGCTTAAACCCGTTCAACGCAGAATTTTATACACTATGTACGAAATGGGCTTGACCCCCGATAAGCCGCACAAAAAATCTGCGCGCATAGTCGGTGACTGCATGGGTAAATATCACCCTCACGGGGACAGCTCGGTCTACGACGCAATGGTAAGAATGGCTCAACCCTTCAATATGCGCCGAACGCTTGTCAACGGTCACGGCAACTTCGGCTCGGTCGACGGGGATCCCGCGGCGGCTATGCGTTATACCGAGGCGCGGTTAGAGCCGCTTGCAATGGAACTTTTGAAGGATCTGGAAAAGGAAACCGTACCATTTTCTTTTAACTTCGACGACTCGCTTTTAGAGCCCGATTTATTGCCGGGCAGGTTTCCCAACCTTCTTGTAAACGGAGCGAACGGCATTGCGGTAGGGCTTGCAACCAACATTCCCACGCACAACCTTGCGGAGGTTATAGACGGCTGCTGCGCGTTTATCGACAAACCAACCATTTCGCTCAACGAAATGATGAAAATAATCCCCGGCCCCGATTTTTCCACGGGCGCCTACATTATTGCAAACGAGCTTAAAAAGGCTTATGAAACGGGCAGGGGCAGAATTACGCTCCGCGCAAAATATGCTGTTGAGCAGGGAGAGGGCGGTAAAAAACTTATTGTTATAACCGAGTTGCCCTATCAAACAAACAAGGCGGATCTACTGCGTAAAATAATGCTGCTGCGCGAAGATAAAAAGGATTTGCTTTCGGGCATTCTCGACATCGTGGACGAGAGCGACAGAACGGGTATGCGCGCCGTCATTACGCTGAAAAAGGACGCCGACGTGGACGCGGTGCTCGCTCTGCTGTTTAAGTACACTGATTTGGAGTGCACTTTCGGCATAAATATGGTGGCAATCGCAGGCGGAAAGCCCAAACAGCTCGGCTTGCTCGATATAATTCACCACTACGTCGTGTATCAAAAGCAGGTGGTAATCCGCCGCTGCAAATACGAGCTGAAAGAGGCTCAGGCACGTTGCCATATTTTAGAGGGGCTTATTATCGGCGTGCACAACGTCGACGAGGTGGTTAAAATTATTAAAACCGCCGATAATACTTCCGACGCAAGAAAAAAATTGATGGAAAGGTTTAATCTTTCCGAAAAGCAGGCTCAGGCAATACTTGATTTGCGGCTTGCGCGGCTTGCAAAGCTCGAAGTAAAAAAACTCGAAGCCGAGCTAGTCGAACTTAAAAAGCGCATAGCCTGGCTGGAAAAGGTGCTTGCCGACAAGGACTTGCAGTGGAAAATCGTCAAAGACGAAATGTGCGAGATAAAAGAAAAATACAAGACGGACAGAAAGTCGAAAATTTTCGACAGTGCCGATAAAATAGTGGTCCGCCGCTCGGATATAAAAATTACCGTCGATAGGTGGGTTGCGTGCATTACGGCAAACGACAATCTTAAATTTCTTGTCGAGGAGGACTTTGACTCCAACTATAAAAAGAAGCTTGCTTCCGGCTCGGGGAATTCTATAGTTTACAAACAGGTTGTGCGCTGTTTCAACTCCGACGAGCTGTACGCGTTCACTAATTTCGGAAACTGCATAAAGATAAGCCTTGACGACTGCGAGCCCGTCGATTGGCGCGCTTCGGGTATAAAAATAGATAAAACCTTTGACGGCTTGCAAAGCGGAGAATACCCCGTTAAACTATTGTCCAAGCACGGCAGGTCGGACGGGGAGCTTATAATGTTCACAAAGCAGGGCGCGGTGAAGCGCACGCTATGGAGCGAATTCGAACAGATACGAAAGGTCGCGCCTGCCATAAAACTAAAACAGGGCGACGAGCTTTTGAACGTCGAAGTTTTTGACGACGACGAGTTTTCCACAATGCTGTTTGTCACAAGGCGCGCAATGTGTCTTTCCGCGGCAAAGGACGACGTTCCCGTTCAGGGACGCGTTGCCGGCGGAGTAAAGGGCGTCGGGTTAAACACAGACGACGAAGTAATGTTTGCAACTCAACAAAACGGAGAGGGGGAAATTATTGTAGTTACTACTCTCGGCGGCTTCAAGCGCGTAATTTCTTCGCTTTTCGAAACATATAACCGCGGCGCAAAGGGCGTAATGATTGCGGATATAAAGGGTAAGGGAGAGGTGTTGTTTGCAAACTATGTGACAATGCCGTACAAGCTTGCGGTATTCAGCGAAAATAAGACCGTCACCGAAATCGATTCCGAGGACATTACAATTGAAAGCAGAGTGTTTAAGGGTAAGCCCGTAAAGGGGCTTTCGGGTATAGTAAAAGTTGTGGCAATGAAGCATAAATCAGACTATTCCGAAGCGAGCGGAATACAGATAATGTTTTAAAGAAGCGCCTTTCGATTTGTGTCGAAAGGCGCTTCTTTTTTGTGTCTTAATTTTAAATGATAAAATGAATATTGTCATAAAAAGTGTGAATTTGTCATTAAATTTAACAAAACTACCATATTTTTAGGATATTAAATTACCGTTTATGTCAAAAAATGAACAAATGATGAAAAACTACTTTATTTTTTTAAAATAGTGTGATAAAATTTTGTTTACAAACGGCGTTTTAGCTGTTATACTTATATAAATAAAATAATATCTATTTAGCGGAGGAAAATGTGGATATTGAAAGCATAATCAGTCAACTTACGTTGCGCCAAAAGGCAGACCTTCTTACAGGTAAAGATTTCTGGCAGACGCGCGACATTCCAGAACTCGGCATACCGTCGATGTTTCTTTCGGACGGCCCTCACGGACTTAGAAAACAGGCTGCGGCGGCAGACCACCTCGGTCTTAACGCAAGTATTCCCGCAACATGTTTCCCCACGGCTGCAACTATGGCAAACAGCTGGAACGAGGAGCTCGGCGAAGAGATGGGGCGCGCGCTCGGCAACGAAGCGGCTTCGATGAATGTAAACGTTCTTTTGGGCCCCGGCACATGTATGAAACGCAATCCCCGTTGCGGCAGAAACTTCGAGTATTTCTCCGAGGACCCCTATCTTGCGGGTAAAATGTCCGCGGCTTACATAAGGGGTATTCAGGAAAGCGGCACTTCGGCGTGCGTAAAGCACTATGCCGCAAACAACCAGGAAGAAAGGCGTATGGCTACCGATTCTGTAATCGACGAACGTACCCTGCGCGAAATATACCTTATGGCTTTTGAAATGGCGGTTAAAGAGGGCGGCACAAAGTCCATAATGTCCTCTTACAATATGGTTAACGGTGAGTACGCAGATGAAAGTATTCACCTGCTTCGCGATATTCTCCGCGGCGAGTGGGGTTTTGACGGAGCGGTAATTTCCGACTGGGCAGGCTGTAACAACAAGGTGGCTTCCACCGTTGCAGGCAGTAATATCGAAATGCCGGCTTGCCGTTACGGCGCCGACGATGTGGTAAAAGCCGTCGAAAACGGAACGCTCGACATTAAATACGTCGATGAGAGCGTCAAAATAGTTTTAAAATTAATCGAGCAGACTTCGGCTCACAAAATGGGTGAAAAGTTCGATGTCGATAAGCATAACGCGCTGGCGAGAAAGTGCGCCGAGGAGAGCATAGTTCTTCTTAAAAACGAGGGCATTCTTCCCCTTGTAAACAACGAAAAGGTCGCTATAATAGGTGACTTTGCAAATAAGCCCCGTTATCAGGGCGCAGGCTCGTCGATAGTTAACCCCACAAAGCTCACTTCGTTGTTAGAGCACAAGTCGGCTTTCAATTTCGTCGGATACGAACAGGGCTTTAACCGTTACGGCAAAAAGAAAAACGGACTTGTCAAAAAGGCTGTCAAGCTTGCAAAAAAAGCCGAAGTGGCTATACTTTGCCTCGGACTTGACGAAGTTTCCGAAGCTGAGGGACTCGACAGAGAACATATCAAAATTCCTCAAAACCAAATTACGCTTTACAATCAAGTCAGACAGGCTTGCAAAAAGGTAATAGTCGTGCTCTTCTGCGGCAGCTCGGTGGAAACTACCTGGTGCGAGAGCGCAGACGCTATAGTTTATCCCTGCCTTTCCGGTCAGGCAGGTGCAGAAGCTATTGCCGACGTTCTTGTCGGAAAAGTCAATCCTTCGGGTAAACTTGCCGAAACTTTCCCCGTCAAGTATGAGGACTGCGCTTCGGCTTCGCATTTCCCCGGTAAGCAGATGACTGTGGAATACCGCGAGGGTCTGTATATTGGCTATCGCTATTTCGATACGGCAGGCGTCAAGGTTTCTTATCCGTTCGGCTACGGACTTTCTTATACGACGTTCGGTTATTCGGATATTTCCGTCGACGATAAGGGCGTTAGCTTCAGTATAACAAATACGGGCAGCGTAGACGGCGCCGAGGTCGCTCAGCTCTACGTCGGCAAAAAGGACGGCAAAATTTTCCGTCCCAAGAAGGAGCTTAAAGGCTTTAAAAAGGTCTTTGTAAAGGTCGGAGAAAGCGTAAAGGTTACTATTCCTTTCGACGATAAAACGTTCCGTTACTTCAACGTAAAGACAAATAAGTGGGAAGTCGAAGGCGGAGAGTATCAGCTTTACATAGGCGCAAGTATCGAGGACATAAGGCTTGAAGCAGTCGTTGAACAAAAGGGCACGACTGACGATTGCCCCTATGATATGGCGCAGTTACAGTCCTATTACAGTGGAAAAGTGGCTAACGTCGGCGACGAAGAGTTTAAGACGTTGCTCGGCCGTGAAATTCCTCAGGCAGGCTATAAGTTCTATAACAAGAGAAAGACGAGAATGGTCATTCACGAGAACTGCACTATCTCCGACTTGAGATATTCAAGGGGATGGACGGGCAGGTTCTTCTCGTGGGCTATCCGCTTTGCGATAGGGTTCTTTAAAGCGTTCGGCAACCGCACAATGGCAAATACCTTGGTTATGGGTATGTTGCACCAGCCCGTGCGCGGTATGTCCAAATTCGCAGGTTTTTCAAGGCGTCAGATGGAGGGACTTCTTTTGATGTTCAACGGACATTTCTTTAAGGGATTGGGAACATTCCTCTCCAAAGAAAAGGTCAAAAAACAAAAAACCGACAAAAAAACTAAAAAAGCAAAAAAATAAAAAATAATTACGGTTCATGCTTGCACGAAATTGTCCGTGCAAGCCGTTTGCCGTGATATTTATAAATTTAAAAATTTTTAAGGAGCAGGAAAATGGAAAAAACAAAAAAGAGCATTTTCGAAACGCCGCTTTTATCCACAAAGATTAAATCGGCAAACACAAAGTTGTTCCCCGAAGGAGCGTTGGGCTACTTCATAGGACCGACTTTGGCACTTTTGGCTAACTCGATTTTATCGGGTAACTTCAACAGGTACATGTCCGACGTCCTCGGCATTACCACTTGGGCAAGCTGGTTCTTCAATTGGCTGCCGCTCATTTCGGTATTATTCGTAGTTCTCGGCAACATTCTTGTCGGAAGACTTATGGACCACAGCAGAACTAAAGCCGGCAAGGCAAGGCCTATTATCTTATTGTCTATCCCCGTCAGCATTATAGCGCTGTTGTTCCTGTTCGTGTTTACACCCTTCCCCGAAAGTATGGAAGCCGGCGCAAACAACGTGGCGCTTCTTGTGTTGATTGCAATAGGTTATAACCTCTGGTTTGCAGTGGCTTATCCTCTCTATTTCACACCGCACTCCGCGCTTGTAAACCTTTCAACGCGCAGCAGTAAAGACAGGTCGCTTCTTGCAACCATATCCAATGCCACGGCTCTTGCTGCAATGGGTCTTTGCTCGATGGTTCTTCCGTTCTTCCTCAGCTTGTTGTTTGTAAACCAGGTTGACCCTGCAAAAATTGCGGAGTTACAGGGATATGTAATGAATGCCGCAGTTGACGGTCAGGCGGAAATTTTGGTCGGCGGCGTTGTTGTCGCTATCGCAACCGTAAATGCAGACGGCGCAATTACCCAAATAGTAAACAAGTTGACAAACGTTGCTTACCTTGACTCGCAGAAATCTTTCAACAACTGGAAGATATTCGTTATCGCTCTTATTATCATAACTTTCTTGGGCGCAGTAATCGAGTATTTCTTTACTCGTGAGCGCGTAACCGAAGAATCCTTGAACAACGGCTCGCTTGAAGAAAAGAAAGCTGCTCCCATTTCCAGACAGGCTAAAGCTTGCTTAAAAGATAAGTTCTGGTGGATAATTTTAATTTTCTTCTTCCTGTATCAGCTCGGCGGTATGCTTAAAAACGTATCGCAGACATATTACTGCTACACAATGTTCGCCGACGAAAAAGGTCAATACTCGGTTGCATACGGCGGCGCACTGCAGGGTACGCTTTCGATTATCGGCGCAATACCCACAGCTATCGGTATGGTAATCGCTTGGCCGCTTTCAAATAAAATCGGTAAGGGCAAAGCAATTCTCTTCGGTGCAATTTTATCAACAATCGGCGGTGCAATTGGCTTCATCGCTCCCAACGACTTTATGGTTGTTACCGCGTCGTTCGTGGTTAAAGCTCTCGGCTCGACCCCTGCAATGTATCTTTCTCTCGCATTGCTTGCAGATATTCTCGACCATCAGGAAGCAATTCACGGTATCCGTACAGACGGTTTGACTATGACTGTCTACGGCGCTATTATGGCAGGTATGACGGGTATCGCAACAACGGTTTTGAACGTTGCTCTTACCGGAACGGGTTACGACGCAGCAGCCGGACACATTTCCAGCCCCGAAATTCAGACGGCAATGCTCTGGATATTCATCGGCGGCGAAACCGTATGCTATGCGCTCATCGCATTGATATTCGTATTTATGGGCGTTGAAAAGTTCTCCGGACTTGACCATAAGGCAATTATAGTCGACCAGAAAGCTGCGGCAGAGGCAGAGGGCAGAGAGTTTGTAGACCCTGCTACAAGGCTTGCCGAAGAAGAGGCGGAAGCTGACCGCGTTGCAGAACAAGCTAAGCTTGACGAACTTAAAAAGAAGTGCGAGAAGAAGGGACTTGACTATGACGCGGAAGTTGCCAAGATAGAGAAAGCCGAGGCAGAAAAGCAAGCCAAAGCCGACGCTAAAAAGGCTGAATCCGACGCCAAGAAAGCCGAAAAAGAAAAGGAAAAACAGGCTAAATACGACGCGTTGAGCCCCGAAGAAAAGGCTAAGCTTGAAGAAAAAGCCAAAGCTAAACAGGAAAAGCTTGACAAGAGAAATGCAGCCGTCCTCGTTGAATTCAACAAGATAAGAGAAGCAAACGGTAAGTCTGCACTCTAATAAATTTTAATTTGAACTTTACAAAAGGGTTTGTATGTGATATAATGCATACAAACCCGATTGTAAGGAATAATAATGTAATGAAACTGATAAGCTTTACTGTGCCTTGCTACAACTCGCAGGCGTATATGAAAAACTGTATAGACAGCATTCTTACGGGCGGTGACGACGTTGAAATAATTATTGTCAACGACGGCTCTAAGGATGAAACTATCAATATTGCAAACGATTATAAAGCGCGCTATCCCGAAATTGTCAAAGTCGTCGACAAAGAAAACGGCGGTCACGGTTCGGGCGTAAATGCCGGACTTCAAACTGCAACGGGTCTTTATTATAAAGTTGTAGACTCGGACGATTGGCTGGATACCGATGCGCTCAAAATATTGCTTGATACTATCAAACGTCATCTGGCGGAAAATACTTTGCCCGATTTGTACGTTACAAACTTTATTTACGACAAGGTAAGCGACGGAACCAAACACGTTTCAAGCTATGAAAAGAAAATGCCGCAAAACGTCATTTTCGGTTGGGAAAAGGTTAAAAAATTCAAATATTCCCATATGATGCTTATGCATGCGCTGCTGTATAAGCGTGAAAAGGTTTTGGAAAGCGGCACGGTTTTGCCCGAACACACTTTCTACGTCGACGAGCTTTACGCTTACAGACCTCTGCCGTATATGAAGTCCATATGCTATTTGAATATTGATTTGTACCATTATTTTATAGGCAGAGCGGATCAATCGGTAAATATCAATAATATTGTCAAACGCTATGAAATGCAGCTTCGCGTTATGCGTTGCCTCGTAGACTCGTACACTTGGGACGAAATTAAAAAGATGCCCAAGGGATTAAAGAGGTATATGTGGCATTCATTGCAGGCTATACTTATGACCGCAATGTTCTTTACATGTGCAGTGTGCTCTAAAGAGAGGAAAATTGCGCTTAAAGAGCTGTGGAAATATATAAAACAACACGATAAAAAACTTTACAAAAAACTCAGATACCGTTCATACGCGACTGCGGTCAATTTTCTTCCCTTCCGTGTGCGCGGCTGGATAATGACTATAGGATATAATATTCTTTGCAAAAGGATAAAGTTAGGCTGATATGATTAATGATTTGAGAAATATAGTAAAAAAATTTATTGGCATAGATATAGGCGGCACGGGCATCAAAGGGGTAATTATCAACGGCTTGGGTAACGTTCTTGCCGAGGGTAGTGTGCCTACCGACGCAGATAAAGGTGAAGAGGCTATGATGAGCAATATCGTAGACCTTATAAACAGTATGCTTTCGTCGGTCGATATCGTAAAACGTGAAATTTCGGGTATAGGCATAGGTTGCCCCGGACTTATCGACAGCAAAAACGGAATGGTTGTCTTTGCCGGTAATTTGAATTTGAAATATTACCCCCTTGCAACCGAAGTATCCGAACGCGTGGGGTTGCCCGTAAAAATCACCAACGACGCGAACGCTGCGGCGCTCGGTGAAGCGAAGTTCGGCGCGGGTAAAAAGTTTGAAGACAGCGTGCTTGTAACGCTCGGCACGGGCGTCGGCGGCGGTATAGTAATCGGCGGTAAACTGTTCGAGGGCGGCAATTCGGCAGGTACGGAAATAGGTCACATGGTAATTGTCGAGGGCGGAGATAAATGTACTTGCGGCCGTAGTGGCTGTTACGAACGCTATGCTTCGGCGCGCGCACTTATTGCTCAGACGCGTGAAGCTATGTCCGAACATAGAGAGAGCAAGATGTGGGAAACATATACTCTCGAAACGGTTTCGGGCAAAACGCCTTTCGACTATATGGATACAGATGAAACGGCTAAAAATGTTGTTGATAAATACATAAAGCACCTTGCTTGCGGAATTATTAATATCGTAAATATTTTTCGTCCGCAGGTCGTCATGCTTGGCGGCGGCGTAAGCGAGCAGGGGGAGCGGCTTACAATTCCCGTTCAGGAATATCTCGACAACGAGATTTTTGCGGGAATGACTTATGCGCCCGTTAAAGTGGTAAAAGCCACGCTCGGCAATAAAGCCGGAGTTTTCGGTGCAGCCGCGCTTTTAATGTAAAATATAATAATATACGGCGGAGTTTGATTATTCAAACTCCGCCGTTTGTTTTTTTAGTTACTTACTCAACCTTATGGAAAGCTTTTGAACCCAATCGGGTATATTAAAAAGCGGTTTACCTTTGTCAAGCGCGTCGATTTTTTGTATGTCGCTCGGTTCAAGTGTAAAAGAAAATATATCTAAGTTTTCACGCATATGCGCCGTGCTGCAAGTTTTGGGAAATATAACGTTTCCGCTGCATATGTGCCAACGTAAAATTATTTGCGACGGCGTTTTCTTATACTTTTCGGCAAGCTCGCATATGATTTTATCGCCAAGTAACTTTTTGTTGCCGTGTCCAAGGGGATACCAGGCTTCAACGGCTATATTTTTTTGATTTAGGTAGCTTTTAAGTTTTTTTTGCGCAAAGTAAGGGTGCAGCTCAATTTGGTTTACGCAAGGTACCTTCTTTGCAATATTTAAAATTTCCTCGGTTTGAGCTATCGTAAAATTGCTTAAACCTATCGATTTTATTTTGCCGTCGGCTTGCGCCCTTTCAAGCGCCTTCCAAGCGCCCTTATAATCAAAATAAGGGCGATGTAACAGCATTAAGTCTATATAGTCGGTTTTTAGCTTTTTTAGCGACTCGTCAATACTTTTTTGCGCTTTATCGAAGCCGTAGTTCTTAACCCAAATTTTAGAGGTAATAAATAGGTCGCTTCGTGCTAAGTTACACTCGGCAATAGCTCGTCCGACGCCGCATTCGTTACCGTATATCTGAGCGGTATCAAAGTGGCGGTAGCCGCATTCAAGCGCGTTTAATACATGCTTGGTGCATTCATTGTCGGGAATTTCAAACACCCCGTAACCGAGCATCGGCAATTTATTTCCGTCGTTGAGCTTTAATTTTTCCACTAACAATACCTTTTAATCAATAGTTTTCGGGTTTTACCTGAAAATAGCTTTGGGGATGCGCGCAAACAGGGCATACTTCGGGCGCTTTTTTGCCTACGCAAATGTGTCCGCAGTTAGCGCACTGCCAAACCACGTCACCGTCCTTAGAAAATACCAAATCTCCCTCTATATTTGCAAGCAGCTTTTTATAGCGTTCCTCGTGCTCTTTCTCTATTTCGGCAACGCCCTCAAAGAGCTTTGCTATATCTTCAAAGCCTTCTTCGCGCGCTTCTTTTGCAAAAGTTGCATACATATCTGTCCATTCATAGTTTTCACCGCCGGCAGCTTCTTTAAGGTTATCAACTGTCGAGCCGATACCGTCGTTTAAAAGCTTGTACCAGATTTTTGCGTGTTCTTTTTCGTTGTTTGCGGTTTCTTCGAAAATAGCCGCTATCTGAACATAACCGTCTTTTTTTGCCTTTGAAGCAAAATAAGTGTACTTATTTCTTGCCTGTGATTCGCCTGCAAATGCGGTTTTAAGGTTAGCTTCTGTTTTTGTGCCTTTAATATTCATAATTATACTCCTTCGATTTTTCCATATGGAAAATTATGGTAATTATATCATATAACCGTAATTTTGTCAATAGCAATTGTATTCACCGTCTTTTGCCTTCTCGGTGTATATTCGAGGTTTTTTTGTCTAATAACCATATACAACATAGCAAGCACACGATTTGTTCGTGAAATTAAAAAATTTTTATAAAATCAAAAAACCGTAAGCGCCGTCGAGATAATTTTCTTTTGCGACTGACTAAATCTTTTATTTTTATGATGAACTAAATAGTAATATCTTTCAAAACTGTTATCGTCAACTTCTATTACTTTTAATCTATTATTTTCGATAGGATCGTCAACAAGCCTTTGCGGTAATACGGCAATGCCGATATTATGTTCCGCACAAGCTATCAACGCATGATTGCTTGCAGACTCTATAACGGGAGTTATCGTCATACCGTTTGCGGATAGTACGCTATCCAATAAATTCCTCGATGCGCTTCCGTGTTCTCGCAGTAGAATAGGATATTCCGTAAACTCTTTTAACGAAATGCGTTGCGGAATAGAAAAAGCTGCCCCGCAAACTACGGTTAAATTATCGCGGGAAATAATCTGCTTTTTAAGGCTGTCCGAGTGTACAACGCCTTCAACGAATGCGAAATCGAGATTGCCGTTTGTGAGCTGTTCTTCTATGACCGCCGTGCTGTCTATTACGACGGACACTTGGATTTGCGGATAATTATCCTTTATCAGTGCAACGATTTTCGGTATATATTCTTTGCCTATTGTAAGCGACGAACCTATGCGAATTCTCGCATTGAGATTATTTTCATTTGCAAGGCTCTCGAAATCATCAAAGGAAGCAACGGTTTCTTTCGCTTTAACGAGCAACTGTTTTCCGTAGTACGTCAATATAAGCCGTTGGTTTATTCTGTCGAACAGAATTACGTTGTAATATTTTTCTATTTCGGCAATCGTTTGACTTACCGCAGGTTGCGCTATATGCAGAGCGTCTGCGGCTTTTGTAATTCCGCCGTGTTCGCATACGGCTATAAAAGTTTTAAGATGTCGTAACGTCATAGTATAACCTTTTGCTTATTATTGTTATAATATTATACTATTTTACTTATGTTTGGTCAAGTGTTATAATAAACAATGAGCTACTTTGATTATAAAAGGCGGTAAATTGTGTTCCCCGACGCTATATGCGTCTTTAATATTTGAACGGTAGAAAATATGAAAAAGTACCTTAAACTACTTCTTATTATGCTGAAAATCGGATTATTTACTTTCGGCGGCGGGTACGCTATGATTGCTCTTCTCGAAAATGAGTTCGTAATAAAGCGCAAATGGATAAATAACGACGAGTTTACGGATATGGTTGCAATAGCCGAAAGCACACCCGGCCCTATAGCCATAAACGCCGCAACGTATATAGGCTTTAAGATGGGTGGCGTGTTAGGCTCTATACTTTGCACGGTAGCGGTATGTATTCCGTCGTTTTTAATAATCTATCTCATTTCGCTCTTCTTTAACGTCTTTATTGGGATACAATGGGTTGCCGCCGCTTTCAAGGGCATTCAGATATGCGTAATATTTCTGATACTTTCGGCGGGAATTAAAATGCTGATAAAGATAAAAAAGACCGTTTTCAATATTATCGCTATGGTGGCAACGGTTGTCAGTATGGTTCTGCTGTCCGTGTTTGCCGTTGACTTTTCATCTATATTCTATATACTGATTAGCGGCGTTCTCGGACTTTCGATATATTTTATTAAGCTATTGATAAGCAAAAAGAGAAAGGGAAAAGACGATGATATTTCTTGAATTGTTTTTAACCTTTTTGAAAATAGGCGCGGTTTCTTTCGGCGGCGGGTACGGTATGATTTCTCTCATACGCGAAGAAGTGTTGTCGTTTGGTTGGCTGACGGAAGAAGAACTTATTAACTTTATTGCGGTGTCGGAATCCACGCCCGGACCGATAGCCGTAAATATGGCTACTTTTATAGGTTCGTCGCAAGGCGGTATTTTGGGCGCGTTTATCGCTACGCTCGGCGTCTTATTGCCATCGTTTATTATTACACTTGTTATTGTCGCCGCGTTAAAAAATCTTTTGAAATATGCGGGCGTAAAGGCAACGCTCGGCGGAATACGTCCCGCGATTACAGGGCTTATTCTCGGTACGGCAATAATAATGTCGCTCGGTTCGGTATTCGGAATAAAGACGACGGAAAGCACTTTTTTATTCGATTGGAAAGGACTTATTATTTTAGGTGTGCTGACGGCCGTTTATCTCATCTATTACAGAGTGCGCAAAAAAGCTTTTTCGCCGATTTTGCTTATAATCTTTTCGGGAGTTATGGGTGTGCTATTTTATAGGTTGTAATTGATATTTTTGATATGAATCTATCGAAACTGCAAAACGTTAAAACATCTTTTTATATGTTTGATATGTTGTCTATATTATTATAAGAAACTAATTCAGAGGAGAAAAACAAAATGACTGCGACAGAAATTGTAACTTCGGTACTTTCATTGATTGCAGGTGTAGGCATATTTTTAATCGCCTGTACAATGATGAGTTCCAACCTTGAAGCTCTCGGAAGCAGGAAATTAAAATCACTTTTTACAAAAGCGTCAAAAAGTAAATTATTGGGCGTGGGCGTAGGTGCTGCGACTACTGCCGTAATACAAAGCTCAAGCGCAACTTCTGTCATGGTAATCGGCTTTGTCAATGCGGGAATTATGACGCTAACGCAAGCCGCAACCGTCATTTTCGGTGCGAATATCGGAACGACTATTACGGGACAACTTGTCGCGCTCGGTATGTTCGGTTCGAATACCATTTCCACTTCGGTCATTTTTGCTACGTTCGCGGGTATCGGGGCATTTATACTTGCTTTTGCAAAAAAAGATCGTTTACAAAAGTTAGGCGGCATTATAGCGGGATTTGGTATGCTGTTTGTCGGACTTTCGATGATGAGTGGAGCTATGTCGGATTTTTCAGAACTCGATTCGGTAAAATCCTTTCTTGCCAAATTTGAAAATCCATTATTGCTCGTAATGATAGGCGCGATACTTACAGCCGTAATACAAAGCTCGTCGGTAATGACTTCTATGGCAATAACTATGGTGGTTACAGGGCTGATATCGCTGAATCAAGGCATTTATATTACAATGGGTGCAAACATAGGCACCTGCGTAACCGCACTTATTGCAGGAGTAACAAGTACGAAGAACGCAAAACGCACCGCGCTTATCCACCTTATTTTTAACGTCAGCGGCGTAGTTGTTTTCTTGCTTATAGGTTTAATTATGAATATGTGCGGCATAAATTACGGGCTTTTGTTCGACGAAATATTTCCCCACACCCCGCAAATTCAACTTTCTATGTTCCATACAATATTCAATATAATTACTGTTATTATCGTTTTACCGCTCACAAATCTATTGGTAAAACTTGTTAATAAATTTATTCCGGACAAGAAAGATAAACGCCAAAAAGTGACCGAACCGAGCTTCCGCTTTTTCGAGGAACATATGCTGCGCACACCGCCAATCGCCGTTCAGCAGATAAAAAATGAAATTATAGAAATGGCGAATACCGCCGTAAGTAATTTTGATACGGCTTGTAGTATAATATGCGACTTAAATTATGAAAACATAGAAACGTTCCGTTTTCGCGAAAAACAATTGAATTTTCTCCAAAACAAGCTTGCTCAGGTTATAGGGAAACTGCTTAAAGAAGATTTGGCGGAAAAGGATAGAATTTATTTGATAACGGCATTAAGGACAATTATTGATTTAGAACGCGTAGGGGATTATGCGGAAAACATCATCGAATATGCCGATAAACTATACGACGCCAATACCAAATTTTCCGATCAGGCAATAAATGAAATCAATGAGTTGAAAAAACTTTTGATGACATTATACGAGCAAGTAATGACGGCGTACAGAGATACCGATAAAAAAGCTTTCCAAAATGCTTGTGATATCGAAGAAAAAATTGACGTCGTTACGGAACAAATGGCGCAAAATCACATCAGGCGATTAAGCGACGGCGAATGTACGGCAGAAGTGGGAATGCAATATATCTCTCTTTCCGCCAACGCGGAAAGAATTGCCGATCACTTTATGAACGTTGCAAAAACAATTAATTCTTATAGTTAAAAGAGTAAGACTTAAAAACAGCCGATAGAGCAATTAAGCTCTATCGGCTGTTGCCGTTGTCTTTTCAAATAAACCTATCCATAAGTTTTTGCTTAAAACTTCGCTTAATGCTTGCAACCAAGTATTTATCATTCTATCCACCGGAATTCTCTAAATATCTGTTCAATTTGTTCCTTGAACACGTAACTCCGCTTGGAATCCCTGCCATTGTAAAGCCCATAAATATAGGTATTGACGAACAAGAGCAGTTCTTTCGGCAAGAAAGTAACTTTGAATATATGATACCAGAAAGATTAATAGGCACAACAAAACCATTATTTTAATAGTATCTTAAATAAAGAATTGTATTGCGCCGCCCCAACGGGTTGACATAAATTCCTCGTCGAACATACCTGTAAACGCCATTCCTACAAACATATTCAGCCATAATATTAACATAAAAATAAAGCCGAACAGGTTATGCACCCATTCGGCCCTGACTGATATTATGAAATTTTAATCAATAATTTTTTCCGTTGATTTGCGATTTTCTTTGTGCTACGACCAACTGCCGAAAGGCAAAAATTAGGGGGATTATTTTAATTTGGCAATAAAAAAACTACCCGAACCCATTTGTCTGAAACAAAGGTGTTCGGATAGTTACCGATTGGTGACCCGTACGGGAATCGAACCCATGTTACCACCGTGAAAGGGTGATGTCTTAACCGCTTGACCAACGGGCCGTAAAATTTATTATAAAACGCATAATGCGGAAATATCTTTGGTAGCGACGGGTGGATTCGAACCGCCGACCTGCCGGGTATGAACCGGCCGCTATAGACCAACTAAGCTACGTCGCCATAACCACCAAGACCGTGTAAAAAAAATTGGTTGCGGGGGCGGGATTCGAACCTCGCGACCTCCGGGTTATGAGCCCGACGAGCTACCTGGCTGCTCTACCCCGCGATTAATGCTATCAAGCTTTATTATTCTATAAGATTCTATAAACTTTGTCAACTGTTTTTGGGGGTATAAAAAAAATTTATTTTAATAACTTGCAAGCGAGATATTTATATGGTATAATCTAATATATGGAAATTAATCTTGCCAAATATAGAGAAATGAAAATCCTTGTCGCGGTTTCAGGCGGCAGGGATTCTATGGCGCTTTTGCACTATCTCTATAACAATGCAGACAAGTTTAATATCAAATTATCCGTGCTCAACTGTGACCACGGGATACGCGGTGAATCTTCAACGCGTGACAGCAAATTTGTTTCTGACTGGTGTGTCGCTCATAAAATCCCCATTATAACTTTCGTATGGGACTGTAAGTGTTACAAAAGCGAAACGGCGGCGCGCAATTGGCGCAGAGAATGTTATTTAAAGGCGCTAAAACCTCAGGTGCTTGCCGACGGAAGCAAATGGGAGGGAGCGGACGTTGTGGCTACGGCCCATCACTGCAACGACAACGCCGAAACCGTTCTTTTCAATATTTCGCGCGGAAGTTCTGTCGCCGGACTTGTCGGTATTAACGACGTTGAAACCGACGACGGGCTTAAACTTATCCGTCCATTAATAACCGTAACCCGCGAGCAAATCGACGACTACATTAAAGAATATCAAATTCCCTATGTCGAGGACGAAACTAATTTTACCGACGACTACACTCGCAACAAAATAAGACATAGCGTTTTGCCTAATCTCGTAAAAGCTGTTCCCGAAGCTGTTGGAGGCATTTTACGCCTTTCGAGGCTTGCGGCAGACGACGAGGAGTATTTTGATAATTTAATTAAAAACCTGCGACTTATAACAAAGACGCAGTTTGGTGCTTTTCTTTTGAGCTGTGACGAGAAAGTTGTTTTTAAGCGGGCGACTGTCAAGGCTTTGAAGCTTTGCGGTGTTGATCGCGACTATACGTTTGAGCACGTTGAAAGGCTTTATAATTTGCAATTTTCCGAAACAGGTAAAAAATTTTGCTTTTTGTCTGTAACCGTTTATAAAGATGAAAAGGGTTTGGCTTTTTGTAAAAATACTTATCTGTCGGAAGAATTCCCGCCACAGAAATTTTTTGATTATTTGGGCAATAATTCGGGCATATATGGGGGGCAACCGCTGATTTTAGGCTCGGAACACGAAGTTTTCGACTATAAAAAAAGAAATTTACACCAAAATTTGCGGGAGTTGAAATTTGATATTTCCGCAATACCTAGGTCGAGTGTTATACGCACAATGAATAGTGGAGACAAATTCAAAAAATTCGGCGGCGGAACAAAGAATTTGGGGGACTTTTTTACAGATAAAAAAATACCCGTTTATCTTCGTTCGCACATACCGGTAATTGCGGTTGGGGCGGATATATTGGCTGTTTTCGGGGTTGAAATATCCGAAAAAGTTAGAGTGGGCGACAATACGGATAAAATAATGTACGCAGTGTCGGCGGACTATTTAAATATAATAAAATAACATTTTTTACGGAGGCTAAAAATGAGTATGCACCCAGATTGTGAGAGAATTTTACTCACGGAGGAACAGTTGAGAAGTCGCGTCAAGGAGATAGCTCTTGTCGTGGATAAGGAATATGAGGGCAAGCGCCCCTTGGTTGTCGGAATATTAAAAGGCAGTATTATCTTCTATGCCGACTTTATAAGATTTTTATCGATGCCGATAGAACTTGATTTTATGGCGGTTTCAAGCTACGGTTCTGGTGCGGTATCCTCGGGTAAGCTCAACATCAAAAAAGATTTGGACAGAGACGTAAAGGGCAGAGACGTAATAATTGTCGAGGACATTATCGACAGCGGCTTTACTCTTGCCAACCTTAAAGTTCTGCTCTTGGAGCGCGGCGCGGCTTCGGTTAAAATTGTTACGCTTTTAAATAAAGCCGAACGCAGAGAGTACGACATTGCACCCGACCAAAATTGTTTTGACATAGAAAACGAGTTTGTAGTGGGATACGGTCTGGACTATAACGAGCAGTACCGTCATCTGCCCTACATAGGAATTTTAAAGCGCAGCGTTTACGAGAAGTAGTCTTATGGAAAAGTTTCTTTTTGTCGACGGAAGTGAAATCTGTCTGTACGAGGACGGAAAAGTTTCAAAATTTCCGAGTAAATTTATAGAAAATTACAAAGCCAACGCCGAAAGTATCGAGCGTTCCAAAAGCTGGAAACACAGCGGAGAAGGCGCGCAATTTCGCGGCGATGTGCGTTTGAACGACGGCACAACGGTTTTTGAAAGTTCGATAAACGGACTTTTTATTGCCGACGAGGAAAAAGAAATTATATATTCTTTTGAGATAAATCAGACTTCGGGCATTTACAGAAAGAACCTTGCCGACGAAAAGGGCGGCGAAGCGCATATAATTACCTCCATTGACAGCTCTTTTAAAGACGGCAGCTTCGACGCTCGTTCGGGAATGTTGGCTCTGTCGGTGCAACGCAATTTCGTAAATTCGGACATTGCTATTTTCGACGTGGCAAAAGGTGACTATAAGACTGTAACCGACGGGGATACGCTCGACAGCGAACCGTTCATTTCACCCGATAACGCAAATATAATTTACTTTTCTTCGCGAGGAGTTGGCAGGGATTCAAGCGGCAATTTTGCTTGCTTTTCCCCGTCGTCTATATATAGACTCGATTTGGACGCGGTCGAAGCGGTAGAGATTAAATCCGACGAAAAATTTTCATACTTAAAGCCGGTGGAATACAACGGCAAACTCTACGCAATTAAAACTCCCGGTAAAGAAAAGGGAGAAAATCCGCTATTGGAAATAATTTTAATTCCCTTTCGCATAATTCAGGCTATTGCAAACTTTGTCAACGTATTTGTCCGGGCGTTTACGGGCAAAAGCCTTGCTTCGGGCGGAAACAACCCGACAAAGGGCAGGGAATACGACAGTCGGCGCGAGTTCATTAAGGGAAATTTGATAAACGTTGAAAAAGAAATGCAAAAGAACCGTAAAAAAGGCGGTGACTTCGGCTTTATTCCGCTAAGTTGGCAGCTTATAGAAGTGGAAAGCGGAAAGGTTATAAAAAGCGGCATAGCCGATTACGATATAGCTCCCGACGGAACGATTATCTGTACAAACGGCAAGCATATTTTTGCAATCCGCGACGGTAAAACGCAAAAACTTTGCAATACGGAATGTTGCATTAAGGTAAGTTGCTATCACGCTTCACAAATAAAATCCGATTTATTCGATTTTAGTTAGATAATATTGTTGATATTAAATTTTTTTTGCGTTATACTAATAGTACATAATTTTTACGGAGAAGACGATGCAGGAAGAAACAAAAGGCATAACTATAGGCGATATTTTTAAAACTATTGCAGTAAAAAAATGGATAACATTGATAATTGCCGCCGTAATAGCGGTCGGCGTGATACTCTCTATTCAACTCGGTTATAACCGTACGCAGGCAAGATATGTTACCGAGTTTGCTATTGTGCTGCCTGACGGATATACGGGTACGTCGGTCTACACTTATCCCGACGGTACGACCTTTCACTATACGGATATAATTTCCCGCAAAAATCTTTTGGCGGTTAAAAATTCCAATGAAGAGGAATTTAAGTCAATCGATATTGATAGAATTGTCGAAGACGGCGATATGAATATCGAAAGGATTGTTGAAGCTGTAAGTGAAACTTCTCAAACAACCGAAGTTTATTACAGATTAAGCGTTTCAACCAAATACTTTCATGATTACGGTAAAGCTCGCGCATTTTTGTCAAAGCTTGTAAATTATCCTATTGAATATCTCAGCACAATGAAAATTGACAGTGATGTGTTTTTGACTCTTTCAAAAGAAGCCGAGGACTATGAAAGTCAGATAGAACTTTTGATTTCGCAGCTTGAGTACATTAAAGCTCAATATGAAAATATTATAAAGATTAACGGCGGAAACTTTGTTGTAGACGGCAAGACGCTTTCCGCATACAACAATGAAGTTGTTGCATATTACAACATAAACAGATTAAATGCTTTGCTTGCCGACGTAAGAGATAAAGGCATATTAAAAAACGAACAGTCAAGAAGCAATTACGTCATTAAAAAAGTAGACGTAAACAGGCAATTCGATATTGCCAACGAAACGCTTACAAATCTGCAAACGTATATAGGTCAAGGCATCGTAGATGCGGCAACCATAAAGGCTCAGTCCGATTTGGTTGCAAATCTAAATCAGCGCATGCAGGATATAGACAGGTTTATAATAAGTACCACAGTTGACGAAGAAGGCAACTATGAAAAAGAATATATCAATCCGCAATATGATAAAATTCAACATTTTACAGACACTTATGAGCGAGTTGTTGTAGTAGCTTATGAAAAAGCCTCAACCATTTCATTCAAAATAGCTAAAGTTTTAACTACCGAAGGCGGAATGGGCGTCACAACAAGCGTCTTGTTGGGTATTGTTGTCGGCGTAATTATTGCGTTAATTTCAGGATATATTATTGGAAGAATAACGCTAACAAAACGTGCGGAGGCTATTGAAAAAACAGGCAGTTCTCAACCGGTACAGCAAGAAACCGAGCAGCCCGTTGCAAGCGAAGAAAAAAATAATGAATAAAACTAAAAGAAAGTTTTTGGCAGTCGATATAGCAGAGTGTTCTATATTTGTAGCGCTTATGGTTGCCGCCGCGTTTATAAAGCTTCCTCTTTTTCCGTTGGTGCCGCTTACCTTTCAGACTGTGGTAAGCGTGCTTTCCGGGCTCTTGCTGGGCTGGAAAAAGGGTGCGGTAAGCATGTCGGTCTACTGCTTTATCGGACTTATAGGTATCCCCGTTTTTGCCGACGGCGGCGGAATATTTTACGTCTTAAAGCCGTCGTTCGGCTACATATTGGGCTTTGTCCTGTCTGCCGCCGTTGCCGGACTTATATCCGGCAGAAGCGGATTTCCGCTTTGGCGTTACATAATAGGTGCGCTTATAGCTTGCCTTGCAAACTATGCAATCGGCATTCCGTATTGTTTGATTGCGGCTAAATTGTTAAATGTAGACGACCTTTTGGGGCTTTTTATTACGGGCAACCTTGTGTTTATACCAAAGGACGCGGCGCTTTGCATTATTGCGGCTGTGCTTGCCTGGCGCGTATTGCCGATAATCGAAAGGCGCAATAAAAAAATCGGCGCAAAGGACGGCGATAAAACAAAATAATAGAGGTTAAACTGTTATAATTTGTTTTATAACAGTTTTCTTGAATTAAGCGTATAATTTATATATGCAGAGAACTCTGTCGGTCATAGATTTACGCGCAATAAGGCAAAATGCATTAAAAATAAAAAGTATTTTAAACGGTAAAAAGTTTTTTGCAGTCGTCAAAGCCGACGCCTATGGGCACGGCGCCGAAGAGGTAGCAAGATATATCGAGGATATTGTCGACGGATTTTGCGTAGCAATAATCGATGAGGGCGTTTCGCTTAGAGTTGCGGGAATTTCAAAGCCCATACTTGTCTTTGCACCGCCGCTCGATATGTCTGACGCGCTTAGGGCAATGCACTATTCTCTTGACGTTACGGTATCTACAATAGAAAGCGCAAGGCTTTCAAAGGGCAATTTTTGCCATATTAAAGTCAATACGGGTATGAACCGTTCGGGTTGCAACCTCTCTTTTTTAAAGACATTGCTTGCAGAGCTTGATTTGCCTAATGTACGAGGCGTTTATTCTCATATGTACGCGCCCGAACGCTCGGCGGACAGTAAAAAGCAGTTGTCGCTATTCAACAGTGCGGAAGAAGTTGTAAAGTCAGCTTGCCCTCAGGCGTTTTCCCACTTTGCGGCAAGCGGCGGAATTTTGCGCGGCGGCGGTTTTTTAAAGGACGGGGCAAGATGCGGAATTCTTTTATACGGCTATGCTCCCACGGGTTTCGAGCGTGCGGGGTTTAAACCTGCGCTTAAAGTCTATGCAAAGCGAACGCAGGTAACAAACTTTATAGGCGGCGGTATAGGATATAACCGCGCTGAAAAAAATTACGGAAAGTTGTCCGTGTATCGCTTGGGATACGCCGACGGCTTTTCAAGAACAGTGCCTCTCGGGGAAAAAACTTTGTGTATGGACGCGTTTGTAAAGGACGGGGGCGGTGAAGACCTGCTTGTGTTTGCCGACGCGGACGAATACGCTCGGCGTGTGGGTACAATTTCTTACGAGGTGCTTTGCAACGTAACAAGGCGTTCGCAGCGCGTATATTTGAGATAATATGACTAAATCCGACCTTCGCTTAAAACTAAAAGAAGCAAGAAAAAATTTTAGTTCTGCCGACCGCGAGCGCGCCGACAGGCGAATATTTAATTTATTTTTCGAAAAGTTTATATGTGAGCAAAGCTATTTTATATACAACAGCTTTAATTTCGAGGCAGATACAAAACATATAATATCGCGCCTTGTTTTTCTAGGAAAGCAGGTTTTACTGCCCAGAGTCGAGGGTAAAAATATAATCCCCGTGCCGTATTCAACTACCAAAATAGGTGCGTTCGGCATAGAGGAACCGGAGGGACAAGCCTATTCGGGGGACATAGACGTTGCTGTGGTTCCCTTGCTTGCAGTTAATTCCAAAGGTTACAGAACGGGTTACGGCGGAGGTTATTATGACAGATATCTTAAAAACTCCTCGGCATATAAAGTCGGGCTTGGCTATTTTTTTCAGATTGAAGAGTTTGAAAACGACGATTGGGACGTTAAACTTGATTGTCTTATAACCGAAACGGGAATAATTTATTTTGACAGAGATAAAAAATGAGAATTATAAGCGGAAAATACAGAGGGCTTAAACTTGCCGAGTTCGAGGGTGAGGACGTGCGTCCGACTGCCGACAGGGTAAAAGAAAGCCTTTTTAATATACTTTACGGTCAAATTCCCTGCGCGCGCGTACTCGATTTGTTTTGCGGAAGCGGCAACCTCGGTATTGAAAGTTTGTCGCGCGGCGCGTCGTTTGTTCATTTCAACGACAAATCGGCGGCAAGCATAGGGCTTTTGAAAAAGAATTTGGCTAAATTGAAAGCCGAAAATTACGCAATTACCAACTACGATTTTTCGCGCTGTCTGTCTAACGCGGACAAGTTTGATATAATATTTATCGATCCGCCTTACAGGCTTTCGTCAGGTATCGAGGCGCTTGAACTTATTTCAAAAAATAAACTGTTAAGCGAAGGCGGAATTGCTGTTTTTGAGCGCGACCGCGCGTTCGACAGCCAAATTTCGGGGCTTAAAAAGTTTGACGAGCGCAAGTACGGCAAAACGTTTTTAACGTTTTTTTGTGCCGAAGAGGAGGAGTAAAATGAAGAAGTGTGTTTTTTCGGGTACGTTCGACCCCCCCACGCGCGGACACGAACAAATTATAAAAACTTGCCTCGAAATATTTGACGAAGTGGTTGTAGCGCTTATGCTGAATCCGCAAAAGACCCCCTGCCTGAGCGAGGAAGAGCGCATATTTTTACTTAAAAAAATGTTTGAAAACGAAAACAGAGTCAAGGTTAAGGCTTTCAGCGGTGCGGCGGTAGACGTTTTGGAAAGCGAAAATACTCGCTTTTACGTTCGCGGCGTAAGAAATACCGTCGATTTCGAGTATGAAAACAGCGATTTTTTTGCAAGTAAAAAGTTAAAAGAGGACATTGTCGTCATATATATCCCGTGCGAGCAGGGCAATTTGCATATAAGTTCGTCGCTTATACGCAACTCTGCAAAGTTCAATAAGACGTATGACGAATACATTCCAGAGGCGATAGCCGCGGATTTGAAAAAATTTTTGGAGAAAAGATATGTTTGAAAAACAGATAGAGATACCCTCGGCGGGTGAAATACTCGATAAAATGCCGCTTGCCGGCAGTTTGAAAAAGATAAAAGCCGAGCGTGACAGGCTTGTTTCCGATGTGATTACTGGCAAAAGCGACAAGCTTTTAATTATTGTCGGACCATGCTCCGCACACGAGTCCAAGCCCGTTTTGGACTATGTCGAAAAGCTCGGCAAACTCAACGAAAGGGTAAAGGACAGGCTTGTGCTTGTCCCTCGCATATACACAAATAAACCGCGCACTCGCGGCGTCGGCTACAAGGGAATGTTTTCCCAGCCCGACCCGTCGAAGAGCGAGGACATTTTAAAGGGTATTTATACTATCAGGGATTTGAATATCAAGGCTATCGAAATAAGCGGACTTGCCGCCGCCGACGAAATGCTATATCCCGAAAATATTCACTACGTCGAAGATTTGCTGTCGTATATCGCTGTCGGTGCAAGAAGCAGTGAAAATCAAATGCACAGGCTTGTCGCAAGCGGAATCGACGTTTCCGTCGGAGTGAAAAATCCTATGAGCGGCTCTATTTCCGTACTTTTGAACTCTGTTTACGCAGCTCAAAGCGGACAGGTTTTCAAGCTCAACGGCTGGCAGGTAAAGACGAGCGGCAACCCCTTGGCGCACACTATTTTGAGAGGGGCGGTAGACGGCTACGGCAACGATATTCCCAACTTCCATTATGAAACTGTAATGCAGGTTGCCGACGGCTATCAAAAATCCGATCTGCAAAATCCTGCAATTATAATTGATGCCAACCACTCGAACAGCGGCAAAAAATATAAGCAGCAGATACGCATTCTCGAAGAAGTAATGCAAAACAGGCTGTACGATAGGGACTTTAAAAATATTGTAAAGGGTTTTATGATTGAAAGCTTTTTGGTGGAGGGCAACCAAACCGAGGACAAAGTTTACGGCAAGTCGATTACCGACCCCTGCCTCGGTTGGACTGATACCGAGCGCTTGATTTTGGACATAGCGGAGAAAGTGTAATGGAAAAAATTGCCTATCTCGGGCCTGAGGGTAGTTACAGCCATCTTGCAGCGCAAAAAATAAGACCTTGCGCCGAGGGCGTAGCTTACAGTTCGTTTTATCTTGCCGTAAACGCGCTTAAAAACGGGCAATGCGACTGCGCTGTTCTACCCATAGAAAACAGCTTAAACGGCGCCGTTCTGCAAAATATCGATTTGCTGCATGCAAGCGAAAACATAGTTGCCGTGGAGGAGTTAACTTTAACGCTCGACCACAGGCTTGCAACCTTAAACGGGGCAAAAAAAGAGGGTATAAACAGGATTTTTTCGCACGAACAGCCGCTTGCGCAGTGCGCCGAATATCTGCACGAGAACTTTCCAACGGCGCAGTTAATTTCCACCCCTTCGACTGCGGCAAGTTTGGATATGGTTAAAACAACTTCGGACGCAGCGATAGTCGGCGCGCATATAATGAGAGAGGGAATTTGTCTTTCCCCCCATAATATAGCCGATTCAAACACCAATTACACGCATTTTTTGCTTGTGAAAACAGGGCAAATAGATAAAAGCAAAAAATGTAAAAAGATATTTTTTTCCATAACCTGCCGTCACGCATCGGGTGCACTGTTGGACATTTTGGAGCCGCTGCGCGCCGACGGATTGAATATGACAAAAATTCAGTCCCGACCTATAAAAGAGCGCACGGGAGAGTACAGATTTTTTATAGAGGTAGAGGGGGATTATTCCGACCGTGCCGTTCAGGCAACTTTTGAAAAGCTTGAAAAAATAGCGCTGTCTTTAAAACTTTTGGGCGCATATTAAGCTATTAAAAGCAGTAAACCAAAGCATATTACCGCCTGAATGAACTTTACGGCTATAAATTTAAGCGGTTTAACGCCTGCTTTTGTTAGATAGCAAAGCTGTTGCAAAAGTATTGATACTCCGCCGAAAGTGACCAAAAAACCGCATAGCGCCGTTGATATTCTTCCACCGCTTGAAGCAAGCGCGCGGCAGCCCGTAGTCGCTTCTATAAGCCCGAGGCTGAGCGCCGACGAAACGTTTTCGCCGAAAATCCATTTTAAAAGAAACTCAAACGGCAATAATAAATTAAAGTCACTGCAAAAATTGGCAACTACAAAAAAGAATGCTATAAATCCGCCGCATACCGCAACGGAAATAACCGCGCTGTAAAAACAGTCGTATAAGAGGTTGTTACTCGGGGATATTCTGGGGGTAACGCTATATTTTGCTCGCTTTGACAAAAGGCTTATGACAAGCGAAACAGCAGTTACCGCAAGTATATGGCACAGTAAAATTTTGAATCCCGCAGTTCTGTCCCCAAGCATTTTAAAACCCACGCTTCCTACAATGAACAGAGGCCCCGACGTCGAACAAAGATACGCCACTTTCGGACAGTCATCTCTCGCAATTATTCCGTTGTCGCAAAATTCTCCCACAACGCGACTTCCTGCGGGGTATCCCGAACATATGCTTAAAAGATACAGTGAAGCTGTTGCCGAGGGAAGTTTAAACTTATCTGTGACGCGCTTTAACGGCAGAGAAGCTTTTTGCGCTATTCCCGTTTTTACGAATATAAGCGTTATTACCATAAATGGAAAAAGCGAGGGCAAAACGCACTCCGCCCACATGGCAAACCCCTGTAAACAGCATGCGACGTATCTTTCGGGATGAATAATTATTGCGGCTCCGAACGCGAGCAGGGCAATACTTAGCGCTATAAATCCTAATTTTCTTTTCATTACATATTAAAATTATTTTATTAAAGGGGCAATTATGAGTAAAACTTTGGGACTTGCTCTCGGTAGCGGAGGCTCTCGCGGTGTGTGTCATGCCGGATTTTTGCTTGCGCTTGAAGAAGAGGGCATAACTCCCGACTACATAGCCGGGTGCTCTATGGGCGCGGTAGTCGGCGGCTGCTATGCAAGCGGAATGTCCGCCGCGGAAATGAAGCAGTTTGTTACAATGTTTAAACCGCGCGATATAATGGATATAAATCCGACGGCTGTCATTACCAAAATGTCAATTTTGCGCAGCAAAAAAATCCGTGATTTACTTGTGACGCATATAGGCACGCACGATATAAAGGATATGAAAATCCCCTTTAAATGCGTTGCAACCGAGCTATATTCGGGTAAGCTTCATATCTTTGAAGAGGGTGACGCCGCGCTTGCGGTGCAGGCTTCGAGTACCGTTCCTACGATATTCAGACCTGTGGCAATTGACGGTAAGCTGTTTGTTGACGGCGGCTGTCTATGTCGCGTTCCCGTAAAGATAGTAAAAGATATGGGCGCCGACGTGGTAATTGCCGTTGACGCGCTCAAAAATGCAGCCGAGCCTGTGGATAAAGTGCATAATATAGTCACGATGGTTTTGCGCATTTTCGATATCATGGACGCAAACCAGACAAGTCAAATGAGGCAGCTTGAAGACGGTATTTGCGATTTGCTTATCGAGCCCGATATGGCAGGATTAAGTCAATACGCCATAAAAGATGCGTTGAAAGCGTTTGAAGCCGGTTATGCCGCCGGCAAAGAAAATATTCAAAAAATCAAACAACTTTTGGAGTAAACAACGGTTATGGGTAAAACTTTGGGACTTGCGCTCGGCAGCGGAGGTTCGCGCGGCGTCGCTCACGTCGGATTTTTGGCGGCGCTTGAGGAGGAGGGCATCAAGCCCGATTATATAGCAGGCAGTTCTATGGGCGCGGTGGTTGGCGGTTGCTATGCGAGCGGTATGTCAGTAAGCGAGCTTATGGAAACCTTGCAAACGCTGAAAACGCGCGATATTTTGGATATTTCCCCTGCAATTATAAGTAAAATGTCAATCTTGCGCGGTAAAAAACTGTACGACCTTCTCGTCGAAAAAGTAAAAGTGGATACGCTTGAAGAAATGAAAATTCCCTTCCAATGCGTTGCAACCGAACTCCTTTCTGGCAAATTGCACGTTTTTAAAGAAGGTAATGCGGCGCTTGCAATGCAGGCTTCAAGCACAATTCCAACCGTTTTTCGTCCTGTCAAGTATGACAATAAAATGTTTGTCGACGGCGGTTGTCTTTGCCGTGTTCCCGTCAATACGGTTAAGGAAATGGGCGCGGACGTGGTTGTGGCTGTGGACGTTATAAAGGACGTTGCAAACCCCGTTGAAGACGTTCAAAATATTATTGCTATGGTACTGCGCGTGTTCGACGTTATGGACGCGCATATTACCAAGATGAGCCGCGCTCTCGAATGCGGGATCTGCGATATTTTGGTCGAGCCCGAGCTGGATGGTATGAACGGGTTTGACACAAAGGAAGTGGACAGGGCGTACGAGGCCGGATACGATGCAGGCAAACAGAACGTACAAAAGATTAAGGAACTTTTAAAGTAGTTATGGATTTATTTGACTTGAACGGCAACGAGCAAAAGGCTCAGCCGCTTGCCGAGCGCATGCGCGCAAACAACTTAAACGATTTTATAGGGCAGCGACATATAGTATCCGAGGGCAGCTTACTTAGGCGCGCAATTTCGCTTGACAGATTGGGCAGCTGCATTTTTTGGGGGCCGCCGGGCACTGGCAAGACTACGCTTGCCAACATAATTGCGCAAACTACTCACGGAGAATTTATAAAATTAAACGCCGTTCAGTCGGGCGTTGCCGACGTAAAAAAAGCCGTCGAAGAGGCAAAAAACAATCTTAAAATGTTCGGGCGGCGCACATACCTTATGCTCGACGAATGTCACCGTTTTAATAAGACGCAATCCGACTCGCTACTGCCTTCAATCGAGCAGGGCACAATTATTTTTATAGGTTCAACAACCGAAAATCCTTATGCATCTATGACGCCCGCTATCGTTTCAAGGTGTCGGGTTTTCGAGTTTAAACGCCTTTCGTTTGAGGATATAAGGGGGGCAATGGTAAAATGTCTTGCGGATAAGCGCCGCGGATTAGGGGAATATAGCGCAGAAGTTGCCCCTGAAGCGCTCGACCACATAGCTCGAACCTCGGGCGGAGATTTGCGCACCGCATACAATGCGCTCGAGCTTGCCGTTTTGACGACTCCGCCTCGGGCGGACGGGATAATTAAGGTAAATCTTTCCGACGCCGAACAGTCGATACAAAAAAAGGCGATGTCGTACAATGAGGACGCTTTTTACGACTATCTGTCGGCTTTCTGTAAATCTTTGAGGGGCAGCGATTCAAACGCCGCGCTCTATTACGCAATGCGACTTATCGAGGGCGGCTGCGATCCTATGATTATTTTAAGGAGGCTTGTCGTTCATTCTTCCGAGGACGTGGGAATGTCCGACCCCAATGCGCTTGTCGTAACAACTTCGGCAATGTACGCCTTTGAAAAAATAGGTTATCCCGAGGGGCTCATTCCTCTGTCGAACGCCATAATTTACGTCTGCGAAGCGCCAAAAAGCAATTCTGTAATTAATGCAATGTATCCGGCTCAGCGCGACGCAAGGGAGGTTAGGGATGACGACGGAGTTCCGCCGTATTTAAAGGACAATACGTTCGGGGACAGAGCGACCAAATCACAGAGCGCAAAATATAAATATCCCCATGATTTTCCCGGCGGATACGTCGAACAGCAATATCTCCCCGATAAATTAAAGGATAAAGTTTACTACGTTCCGTCCGATTACGGCTTTGAACGCACAGTAAAAGAGATTAGAAAAAATAAAAACAAATCAAAATAATAAAACAGCCCCGAGTTCAGTAAATGCAAACTCGGGGCTGTTTTTAAATTTGAAGTTAAACTGTCCAAACAATATTACATACAAATGCAAGTATCGCGCCAAGCAGCAGAGCCGAGCCGAATACAATTGCACCTTTAATTCCTATTTTAATTGTGCGCCTGTAAGATGCGTAAATTGCAAACATCATAGTAACTATCGTAACGATATAGAACGGAGCAAAAAACGACATCAAGCTGCTGAATGAAATAAGGCAAACGGTGTACAACGGTATAAGCACCTTTCCGCCGAACCAGCTTTCCGAAATTTGTTGAGCATTTTCGGCTTTTGCCTTTTTTTCCAGCATAATAAGCCCAACCGTCGAACCAATTCCCATAAGAGTGGTTATGGTAAAGCCGACAGCCATATTTGCAATTCCCGTTGTGTCCGTATCAATTAAATAACCCGTGTAGTCGGACATAAGCAACTTTGATTGGAAGAACGACGTCGCACAGTCTAACGGAGCAAACGGCAGATAGTAGTAGGGGTTTATAAAATAAATTACCGTAGTTCTTATTTCTGCCGGATAGCCGTCGGGCGCAATGTCGACAAGCGTATGTACAGACGTCATTCTGCTCAATACAGCCATAACCAGCGCCACCGCGAACATCCACAAAATTACAAATCCGATACCGTCGGCTGCTCTGTTTGCGCGAGTGTACGCGAAAGAAGAAATGGCATAAATCAAATAAATGGGAATAAGCGTTGAAAAATAGTGCGGTATGTAATAAATGGTAGCCATTTCTTGATACCAATTTGAAGCTACCGAAGCCGCGCCTATCCAATACGCAACGGTAAAGGGTACATAGACAAGAATAAGACCTATCAAAAATTTAACTACAATAATTTTCGTGTGCGATATGGGCAGGGCGTAGTATAAATCTATGCTCCGCTTTTTCATTTTGTATCTGAAAACTATTGCCGGTACCAACACAGCAAGCGTGCTTCCTATAGAAGAAATATATGAAAGATTGTACGCTTTAAAGTATAGAGAAGACGTCAGCATAACCTGTGAAAGATACAGGGCGGTCAATATTATAGTCAGAGTGCACAGTATGGGGAATGTTTTTTTAAGCTCGTAAACAAAGTATTTTTTCATTTCAAGTATCCCCTTTCAAGCACTTCTTCAATAAACATATCCTCGAAATCCATCGAAATTTCTTCAAGAATAAGGGGGTTCATTTCATTTAACTGCTTCATTATTTCTTCCTTGTCGCCCTTGACTACAATAGTAATTACACGGCCGTTGGTTTCAAATCTAAGGCATTCAAAGGGAAGCTCTTCGCGGCTTAAAGGCTTTTCAAACGCGAGTTGCAGTTTAAAGATGTTGTCGAGCGCGCTCTCGATTTTTCCGCTTACCTTTACGGTGCTTTCGTCAATTAAAATAAAGCTGTCGCAAATATCTTCAAGCTCGCGCAGCGCGTGCGAAGCAATTATAATAGTGCAGCCCTTTTCATTTTGCAAATCGATAAGCGCACGCTTAAATTCCAACCTTGCCAAGGGGTCGAGTCCGTCGAACGCCTCGTCCAAAAGCAGATATCTCGGTTTGCACGCAAGCGCGACGGAAACAAACAACTGTCTTTTCATACCCTTTGAAAAGTTGCGTATGGGCTTTCTTAAATCAAGCTTGAATTTTTGTGTATATTTCAAAAATGTATCGTCGTCGAAATCGTAAAAGGTTTTGTAGAGCGAACGCAGCTTTTCTCCCGTAACGCCTACGTCGAAATAGGGGTCGTCAGGCAAAAAGAAGATATCTTGTTTTATTGTTTCGTTTTCGTAAACGGGCATTCCGTCAATTTCCACGGTTCCCGCGTCGGGCAGCATAACGCCGCTTATTATTCTTAAAAGAGTGCTTTTGCCGGCGCCGTTTATACCCACAAGTCCGCATATGCTTCCGCTGTCGACAAATACGTCGGCATTCAAGAATACGGTTTTTTCACCGAATTTTTTATCCATGTTTCTTATTTCAATCATATTTCTCTCCATAGATTTCGTTGATAATTGTTAAAAGTGTTTCGCGCGGCAGTCCGGCTTGATAAAGTTCCGCAATTTTTTCCTTTGCGGTCTTTTCAACAGGTTTTATGCCGTTGCGTTGGGAAACGTAAATTCCTTTTTTTGGAATTGTATAGATATAACCCTGTTCTTCCAAAGTCGAGTAAGCCCTTTGCACAGTGTTGGGGTTGATACCGAGTTTTAACGCAAGCTCCCTGCACGAGGCAAGCCTTTCTCCCTCGCGCAAAAGTCCCAAATCTATTCTTCTTTTAAAATCATCTGCTATTTGCAGATATACGCTTTGTTTATTGACTGTCATAATATCCACTGTATCAACTGTATTGTTTATTCAAGTATAAATCAATAAATGAATTATGTCAATATGTTTTATAAAAAAGTTTCAAAAATTAAGATTTGCAAATTAAAAGTTCTAAAAGTAGTACAAGCCAAATAAAGTAGAAATGTAGAGCGTGTACATAAGTTTTCGACAAATTAACCTAAGAAAATATAAATAAGTCTAAAATTTTTAAAAAATGTTCGTGTAAGATAGGAGTGTAAAGTGTTTGCTTTTATAAAGTTGAAAAGCGTATTGCTGGGATTTGCGGCATTGGCTATGATTGCGGTGCTCGGAATTTCGACTTACTTCACAGGTGCGTATGCGGTGTTTTACGGCAATACGCCGCGTCTTGTGCCTATATACTGTGTAGAGAAAGAAGAAAAGGTTGTTTCCCTAAGTTTCGACTGTGCCTGGGGCGTGGATTATACGGATAAAATTTTGGAATATCTCGAAAAAGCCGACGTCCGCGCAACATTTTTTATGGTCGAGTTCTGGGCGGAAAAGTACCCCGAATACGTTGAAAAGATACATAAAAGAAACGAAATAGGCACGCATTCGGCAACACATTCCTATATGTCAAAGCTCAATGCCGAGGCAATCAAGTCCGAGTTGACTACTTCGTCCGAGGCAATAGAGAGCATAACGGGGGAAAAGGTTGAACTGTTCCGCGCGCCATACGGGGACTATGACGACGAGCTTATCAAGACGGCTTCGGAACTCGGCTATTATACCGTTCAATGGGACGTTGACAGTCTGGATTGGAAGGATTTGTCGGCTTCTGATATAGCAATGCGCGTTATAAACGGGGTAAAGGGCGGCTCGATAGTGCTTATGCACAACAACGGGCTTCACACAGCCGAGGCGGTACCCATTATTATAGAAACTTTAAAAAACAGGGGCTATACCTTTGTTCCCATAGGAGAACTGATTTTGCGTGAAAATTATGTGATTGACGGCACGGGTATGCAACGACACGCTCTATAAGGTTAGCGCCAATTCACCTTGCCGAGGCGAAAGTTTTCGCAAATTGGGTGCGCAGACTAAAAAATGTGATTTTTAGTCGCGCAGTAATTATATAAAATAAATTTAAAGAAAAACAAATTATAAAAAATCACGGTATTTTAACGGTTTAAAATATTGTGACAAATTATGGAGGCAATACTATGAATTACAGTACGGAAAAAAACAACAAGGTCTACATTTACGGTGAAATTGCATCCGAGGCAAAGTTCTCGCACGAGGTATACGGAGAGGGATTTTACGAATTTCTTGTCAAGGTAATGCGTCTTTCGGGTCAGGCGGATATACTTCCCGTCACAATGTCCGAAAGAATTATGCCCGAGGGAATGGGCATAGGCAGCTTTATTTGCGCGTTGGGGCAGTTCCGCTCTTATAACAAGCTTGAAGAAGGCAAATCGCGTTTAATGCTGACGATATTTATACGCGAACTGCTTGACGTACAGCCGGGTAAAAACCCAAATTCAATAGTGCTTTCGGGCTATATATGTAAACCTCCCGTCTACCGTACTACGCCGTTCAACCGCGAAATTGCCGACTTGCTTATAGCGGTAAACCGCAGCTACAACAAATCCGACTACATTCCGGCAATAGCTTGGGGCAGAAACGCAAGGTTTGTCAAAAACCTATCGGTTGGTGACAGAGTTGCGCTGTCAGGCAGAATACAGTCGCGCGAGTATCAAAAGAAACAGCCCGACGAAAGTTTTGTTACAATGACTGCATACGAAGTTTCCATATCCAAACTTGCCGCGTTTGACGACGACGCCGAGTTCGACATAGACGAAGAATTCGACCTGTACTCGATGCCTCACGGATTATAAAAAAATAGGCACCCCGACGGGGTGCTTTTTGCTTGCAATTTTTAAAAAGCCGACTATAATATATAACCGAAATATAAGTAGAAAACTATGGAAAAATCAAGAACGGTAAATTTAACACAGGGCAACGTATGGAAGGTACTTTTAATGTACTCGTTGCCGCTTTTCGGAAGCGCGCTTGTTCAACAGCTTTACTCGCTTGTCGACCTGCTTGTAGTCGGTAACTTTGCGGCGGAAGGCGCGCTGGCTGTCGACGCGATAGGTAACGCAACGGTAGTTATAAACTTGTTGCTTGCATTTGCATTGGGAGCAAACGGCGGCTGCGCCGTGACTGTGGCGCGCCACTTCGGAGAGGGAGATAATAAAAAAGTGAGGGAAACGGTAAACACCGCGCTTGTTTCCTTTTCCGCACTGTGCGCCTTTATAATGGTTTTGGGCTTTTCGCTTGGCGGTTTGTCGCTTGACGCGCTCGGCGTGCACGGCTCGTACTATGAAGATTGTTTGGGCTATTTCTATATATATGTAGGGTCGCTGCCGTTTGTATTTTTGTACAACCTCGGCTGCGGTATATGCTCGGCGTTAGGCGACAGCAAAACACCGTTTATATTCCTTGTGATATCCTCGGTTTTAAACGTCGGGCTCGACTTGCTTTTTGTCTGCGTATTTCATCTCGACGTTGCGGGTGCGGCTTGGGCAACTTTCATATCACAGGCGCTAAGCACAATGCTTACAATGTTTGTACTCTTTCGCAAACTCCGCTCGATAAAATCGCAATCGAAACCCAAAATTTTCGATAAACAGCTGTTAAAAGAATTAACCGTAACTTCCGTGCCAATAATTTTACAGAACAGCTTTGTGTCTGTGGGTAACTTTTTTGTCAACCGCTGTATAAACGGAATCGACACTACGGGTGACGCAACAACAGGCTTTACAACCGCTTTTAAAATTATTGTAACCGGCACTATAAGCGTGGTGTCTATGAGCAACGGCTTTGCAAACTTTGCCTCGCAGAACAGGGCGGCAGGAGAGCACGGCAGAATACGCAAGGGCTTTTGGATAATGACGCTGTATATAACGGTGTTGAGCGTTATGTTTATGACTGTATTTGTATCCTGCCCCGAGTTTTTAACCCGAATTTTCGTTGCCGGGGAAAAGCTCTCTCAAACGGCAATGGACTACTCGGTAATGTTTTTGACAATAGTTTCGTTCTTTGTTCCCGTTGTAGGAATAAAGATAATAGCCGACGGCGCGGTTCGCGGCTGCGGCGGCAACCTCGGCTTTACAATAAGCACGTTTACCGACTTGTTTTTGCGCGTTTTGTTTGTGTATATCCTCGTCGACGTCGGCTGGGGCTTTTCGGGCGTGTGCTGGGCTTGGGCAATAGGTTGGAGCGTAAGCGCCGTTCTTGCCGTTGTGTTCTGGTATTTTACCTCAAAAAAATTGTCTAAAACGCAACAAACTGCGACAACTCAATAATCATTGACATTTTTCGGTTTAAGTGTTAGAATAATAAATATAAAATTATCAAGGAAAACGATATGCATCCTCAACCGCTTTTTTATTTATTTGGAAATAAGGATATGGGCGTTTACGCCTACGGCATATGTATGGCTGTCGGCATAGTCGCTTGTTTCGCTTTTCTGCTTTTTACAATGTGGAAAAAGAAATTTAACGAGGACGCGACCGATAAAATACTTTTAATCGGCATTTTCGGCACCGCATTCGGCATTTTTGCCGCCGTGCTGTTTCAGTCTGTTTATAACTTTGCCGACGCACTTGCCGCAAACCCCAAAGCCGAGTTCAAGCTTGAAGGTATGACCTTCATCGGCGGACTTATCGGCGGCGTTTCAAGCTTTTTGCTTGTGTGGAACGGTTACGTCTATCTTTTGGCTCCGAGGACAAAGGTAAAATTTTTACAAAATAATATGAACGCAGGTCTTTCCGACGCGCTTCCGTTTATCCCCATCGGCATAGCAATTGCGCACGCCTTTGGCAGATTCGGTTGTTTCTGGGGAGGCTGCTGTTACGGAGTGGAGGCAACCGACGGAGTTTGGGGTTTGCCCTGTAAAGCAGGTTCAAGCACGCTTGTAGTTCCCACACAGCTTTACGAAATGTTTTTCCTTATCGCGCTTGCCGCAGTTATGGCTATTTTGTATTTCAAGTACGACTTCCATTACAACTTCGGCGTATATGCCGTATCTTACGGTATTTGGCGCTTCATTTTGGAATTTTTCCGCGCAGACGACAGAGGCGCGCTCATTTTGGGGCTTCAACCCTCGCAGTTCTGGAGTATTATAATGGTAATACTCGGCATAGGCTATTTCTTTTTACAGTACTATGTTCTGTCAAAATTTATGAAGCACCCCGAGCTTCAAACAAAAGATAATAAAGAGGCAGAGCCTACCGAGCCCGCCGCTCCCACCGAAGCATAAAATAAAAATCCCCGAAAGGGGATTTTTTTATAGCAATTTTGAAAACTCAAACCCGTTTTTAATTATATTGCTTTTCTTGTATTCCCAAAGTTCGTATGCGCACTCTTTTATTTTTTCAAGGGGAATTTTTTCCAAAAACTCGTTTACCCACTTGTCTATAGTTTCAAATTTCAAAGCATCTATGTAATCTAAAAGTTTCTGCACGTTGCCTATAGTTTCGTATTGACAAACCATCTTTAAAAAAACTCCTCTCAAATCAAACACAACACCCAACAAAAAAACCTTGCAAAATCATCGATTGTTTTTTCTTTCGGTTCACTAATTAAAAGGTTTAAATCTTCTTGCGAGCACATATGCATAAACCCTATAAGTTCGTTTTGTAGCTTCTCAAATAAATTTTCTTTCATATATTCTCCTGAAATATTTAAATATGTATGAATTTTAACATGTATTTGCATTAAAATGTTTCGCTATAATGAAATGTTTTTAAATTGAACAATAAACGACAAAATGTATTCAAAAATTTTTTATTGATAAAATTTTACCAAATAATTTGAAAATTAATTAATTGTATGCTATAATCAATAAAAATTATTAGGTGTAACAGCAGATTATTTACTTGTTTTGGAGGACAGAATATGAAAAGTCAAAGTGTAGTTACAGATTTAAGAAAAAAAGTTTTTACAGAAGTTGCGCGCGTTGCGTATGAGTCGGACAATCCTCCGCAGGATTTAGAGGAAATTCCCTTTTTAATAACTCCAGACGAGGTGCCTAAATACCGCGAAAGTATCTATCGCGAAAGACAAATCGCTTCGGAAAGGGTAAGGCTTGCTATGGGGCTGTCGCTCCGTCCCGAAAACAGACCCGTACATATTACTTCGGGCGTTAATAAAAGCACCATTGCCGACAAATATTACGAACCGCCCCTTATGCAGGTAATTCCTTCGGCTTGCGACGCCTGTCCCGACAATGAATACGTCGTTTCAAATCAATGCCGCAATTGTGTTTCGCACGCTTGCATAAAAAGCTGCCCGAGGGACGCAATTTCCATTGTAAAAGACAGGGCGTTTATTGACCAAAGCAAGTGCATAAAATGCGGCAGATGCAAGGCGGCTTGCCCTTATGACGCGGTTGCTTATCATTCAAGACCCTGCGCCGCGGCTTGCGGAGTTAAAGCAATTTCTACCGACGAGTACGGCAGGGCGCAGATTGACAACGAGGTTTGCGTTGCGTGCGGTCAGTGTATGTCGGCTTGTCCTTTCGGCGCAATTGCGGATAAATCGCAAATTTTCCAGCTTATTCAGGCAATAAAGAAGGGTGACGAGGTGGTTGCCGCCGTTGCTCCTGCAATAATCGGGCAGTTTGGCGCAAAAGTTACCCCCGGCAAACTTAAATCGGCGTTGCTTGCCGTCGGCTTTAAGGACGTGTACGAAGTGGCTGTCGGCGCGGACGTGGGTTGCATTTCCGAAGCGCACCATTACGTTGAAGCTGTAGCTACGGGCAAACTTCCCTTTCTTTTTACAAGCTGTTGTCCTGCATGGGCGGTGCTTGTCAAAACGCAGTTCCCCGACCTCGCAAGCGAAGTTTCCGAAGAGCTTACGCCTATGGTCGCAACCGCGCGCTCAATCAAAGTCAAGCGCCCCAACGCAAGGGTAGTATTCATAGGCCCCTGCGCGGCTAAAAAACTCGAAGCTTCGCGCCGAACCGTTCGCAGCTTTGTCGATTTTGTAATTACCTTCGAAGAGCTTTCGGCTATGTTTGAAGCAAAGGGGCTTGAGCTTGAAAAGCTTGAAGAGCTTCCCGTTAAGCTAAAAGCTACGGGCGCAGGGCGCGGTTATGCCTGCGCGGGCGGCGTTGCAAGCGCAATCGAGCGTTGCATTGCAGAATATTATCCCGACGTTCAGGTTAAAATTCAGCACGCCGAGGGGCTTACCGAGTGCAAAAAAGTGCTTACGCTCGCAAAGGCAGGCAAGTTAAACGGCTATCTTATCGAGGGTATGGGGTGCCCAGGCGGCTGCGTGGCCGGTGTGGGAACTATAATTCCGCCCGAGCGCGCAAAAATAATTGTCGAGCAAACAGTCAAGCAAAGCGAAACTGGCGTTCCACCCAAAGAAATGCAGGACTTAGCCGAAAAATTGTCCGAAATGAAGTAAAAATTTTGCCGCGTTATCTTGGTTGATCATTTATATGTATAGACATTATCTATAAGTAAATACATATTATCATAGACAATATCTATAAATCAAGTATTTTATAGAAGATTTCTATATAATAAAACTAAATTTATGCAAATTGCACAAAAAAAGAGGTGTTAATTATGGTTACAACTGAAGAAATACGCAAAAAAATAATAGATGCAATACGAAATTCCGGTAAAAGTCAAACGCAAATAGCAGAATTATTACATGTTAAGCAACCTACTGTTGCTTGCTATCTTGCAGGTAAAGCTATGCCTTCGCTTGAAACATTAGCTAATATTTGTATTTTGCTTGATTTGGATGCAAATGAAATTTTATGTATTACTGACAATAGAAAATAGATTAAATGCGACTAAACGCACGCGTTTTAGGGTAAATTATAAATATGTATGATATAGCAATTATCGGCAGCGGTCCCGCAGGCGTATCCGCGGCTATCAACGCAAAGCTGTTAAATAAAAAATATATTTGGGTTTCAAGCCGTGCCGTTTCTAAAAAAGTCGGCGCCGCACCGCATATAAAAAATTATCCCGGGCTGCCCGACGTCACGGGCGATCAACTCGGCTGGGCGCTTTTAAACCATACGCAAAGTATGGGTATCGAACTTTTTGAAGAAATTATTACGGGCGTGTATCAGACGGGAGATCATTTTACGCTTATTGCAGGCAATAAAGATTTTACGGCAAGGACAGTAATTTTGTGCGTCGGCGTCGAAACTTTGAAACCTATCGTCGGGGAAGAAGAATTTCTCGGCAGGGGCGTAAGCTACTGTGCGACATGCGACGGGCTTATGTACCGCGACAAGACAATTTGCGTTTACAGTACCGACAAGCATTATGAAGCCGAAATAGAATATCTTTGTTCACTAGCAAAAAGAGTTTATGTGTTCCCTATGTACAAGGGGTACGAAATCAAACCGTCGAACGCCGAGGTTATCTTAAAGCCGCTCAAAAAAATTTACGGGGATATGAAGGTGCGCGGCGTTGAATGCGACGCTGAGAAGCTGCAAGTCGACGGTGTGTTTGTGCTTAAAAACGCGTTTTCACCCACAACTCTTGTTCACGGCTTAAAGGCGGAAAACGGGCATATATGCGTAGATAGACAAATGCGCACTAATATAGACGGAATTTTTGCCGCAGGCGACTGTACGGGCAGACCATATCAATATATAAAGTCCGCAGGGGAAGGCAACACCGCGTTGCACTATGCCGTAGAGTATCTCAATAAAAAATAAAGTGTGCGCCTCGCAAATTTTGCGAGGCGTTTTTCTTGATTTCAAACACGGTTTTTGATAGAATAAATATATAAGAGGTCTTTATGAAATTTACCGAACTTACCATTCACACTACAAGCGAGGGAAGCGAGCTTGTCGCTGACATTTTGTGGCGCTATACTAATTACGGCGTGGCAATTTCAGACGTAAAGGACGTTATAGCCTTACAGCAAAACAAGGTTATGTATTGGGACTATATGGACGAAAGCCTTTTGGAAAACAGGCGCGACGTGCTTGTTAAAGCGTTTATTCCGCTCGACGAAACGGCTAAAATTTTAAAGCTTATCCGCGAGGATACGGAAGAGCTTTTACATAACTGCAACGGTATAATTTCTGTCGGAACTTTGGAAGCGTCCTCTCGAGAAGTGGAGGGGGACGATTGGATTGAAATTTGGAAAACGCATTTCAGACCGCTGCACATAGGCAGCCGCGTTGTCGTTTGTCCCGAGTGGATTAAATACGAAAAAAATCCCGACGAGGAAGTTGTGCTTTTGGACAGCAATATGGCTTTCGGCACGGGAGAACACGAAACTACTTCGATGTGTTTAAAGCTGTTGCAGGACTATATTACAAGCGACAGCGTTTGTATAGACGTCGGGTGCGGCAGCGGAATTTTGGGAATTTCGGCAATTAAGCTGGGTGCAAAATACGCCTATCTTACCGATATTGACTATGTTGCCGTCGAAAGCGCAAAACACAACTGCGAAATAAACGGCGTTACCGATAAAGTTACCGTAGCGCACGCCAACCTTTTGGACAATGCCGAAGTCAAGGGTGACATAATGCTTGCAAACATTACCGCCGAAATTTTGTGCGGACTTGCACCTTCGATACCCAAAAATCTTAAAAGCGGCGGAACTTTAATTTTAAGCGGAATTATTGAAAGCCGTCTTGATATGGTTATAACCGCGTTTTCCGCTCAAAATTTAAAGCTTGAAAATACGGTCAGGGAGGGGGAGTGGATTGCTCTTTCGTTTAAGCTATGAGTACCCACAAAAGATTTTTTATTGAAAGCTTAAACTACCCCGAAGATACGGTTGCCGTGCTTGAAGGGGAAGAGTTTATTCACGCAAAAGCCGTCCTGCGCGTTGAAGAGGGCAGCGAAATAATTCTTTTGGACGGCAGCGGAAACGAGTACTCGGCAATAGTAGTAAAAGTTGAGAAACACCGTTTATCGGCGCATATTACGGGGGTAACCGAGGGAGATAAGGAACCTAAACAGCAAATTTACCTTTTATGCGGCGCCTTAAAGGGGGATAAAACCGAGCTTATAGTTCAAAAAGCCTGCGAGCTGGGTGTAAGCAAAATCGGCGTGTTCTCATCTGAATATTGCTCTGCGTATATGAGCGACAACAAGCTTGAAAGGTTAAAAAAAGTTGCGCGCGAGGCGGCTAAACAGTGCCTGCGTTCCCGCGCGCCCGAAATACTATATTTCGACAATCTTTCCGCCGCTCTTTCCTCTGCCGAAAGCTATAACAACAAGCTGTTTGCCTGCGAGTTTTTGTCGCATTCGGACGGGGATATGTCCCGTTTAAGCGGCTCTACGGCTGTTGTCGTCGGCAGTGAGGGCGGATTTTCGGAAAATGAATTTATGCTTGCAAAACAGCTCGGTTATTGCGGTATTTCGCTCGGCAAACGTATTCTCCGCGCCGAAACGGCGTGTATTGCCGTCTGCGCGCTCGTCGCTTATTCTTTGGGGGAACTAAAATGAAAGCCGTAGTATTTACGCTCGGCTGTAAGGTAAACGAGGTCGAAAGCGCGGCTATAATGTCCTCGCTTGAAAAAATGGGCTTCGAGGTTTCTGATAAGCTTTCTTTTGCCGATATCTATGTTCTCAATACCTGCGCGGTAACTCGCGAAGCCGAAAAAAAGAGCCGTCAGCTTGTTGCGAGGGTAAAAAAGTTTAATGCCGATGCGCAAATTTTTGTGTGCGGCTGCGCTTCCGAAAAGAATTGCGCCGCTTTTGAAGATAAGGGCGTGACATTTGTAACGGGCGCACAGCGCAAAAAAGAGATAGTCGAAAAAATTTCTCTGCTCTATTCAAAAGAAAACTGCGGCTTATCTTTCCCCAAACAAACTAAGACAAGGGCGTTTATAAAGGTACAGGACGGCTGTAATAATTTCTGTTCTTACTGTATAATTCCATACCTGCGCGGCAGGGAAAAATCGCGTAAAGTCGAGGATATATTGGGGGAAATCGCTGATTGCGACAGTCCCGAAATAGTTATTACGGGCATAAATATTTCCTCTTACGGCTATGACGGAGTAACTTTAACCGACCTAATCAAATGGCTTTCCCCCGTAAAAAAGCGCATAAGGCTTGGCTCGCTCGAATGCAACGTAATTGACAAAGAGCTTCTGTCCGCGCTTTGCGCGCTATACGACTTTGCGCCGCAGTTTCATCTGTCCTTGCAGAGCGGCTCGTCCAAAGTGTTGAAGTCGATGAACAGGCACTACACGCGCGAAGAGTATATAAAAAAATGTAACTTGATCTATAAATACTTTCCCTCTGCGGCAATAACTACCGACATAATTGTCGGCTTTGCTACCGAAACTGAGGAGGACTTTGCCGAAAGTTTGTCGATAATCGAAGAGGTCGGCTTTGCCAGAGTTCACGCCTTTGCGTTTTCTCCCAGGGAGGGTACGCAGGCTTTTAAGCTTAAAGATTTACCTCCCGGAATAAAAAGCCAAAGGCTGCATAAGCTTTTGTCGGCTTCCGCGCTTTCAACCCAAAAATATATAAATAAGTTTTTGAATAAGCCGCTTGAAGTAATTGCCGAAGAGCGCGACGGGAAATTTTGGACGGGCTACACGGGCAACTATATAAAAGTTTATGTGGACGCGCAATTGGAGTCCGGTAAAAAATACGGTATAGTTTTGACATCTGCATACAAGGACGGAGCGTATGCTCAACTAATTTAAATGATCGTGAAGGAGAAAATACAATGCTGAACGATAACTGCATATTCTGTAAAATCATAAAGGGAGAAATCCCTTCGCAAAAGGTGTATGAAGACGATAAAATGCTCGTTTTCCGCGACATCGAACCTAAGGCAAAAATTCATTTGCTTGCAATCGGAAAAGAGCATTTCAAGCTTCTTTCCGAAATGGACGCCGAACGAGCCGAGCTTGTCAAGTATATGCTTATAAAGATACCCGAAATAGCCAAAGCCAACGGCTGTGAAAACGGTTACCGCCTTGTAATCAATCAAGGGGAGGACGCCGGTCAGACGGTGTTCCACTTGCACATTCATATACTCGGCGGAGAAACGCTCGGTTGGTAGAGGTATTAAGATGATTTATACGATTAGAAACGAAGTTTTGTCGCTGTCCGTTGACACCGAAGGCGGAAGTATGGTTTCTTTGAATTACCGAGGAGAAGAGCGGCTTTGGCAGGGCGGTGCCGCCTGGAAAAGTCGCGACGTGGTAATTTTTCCCATAGTCGGACACGCGGGAGAATACGAGGCGGAGGGGGCAACTTTTGCGCCTAAGTCGCACGGCGTTGCAAGATATTCTTCGTTTAGATTTTTAGAAAAGAGCGCCGATAAAATTATTTTGGGTTTTACCGACAGCGAGCAAACAAAAAAGACGTATCCGTACTCATTTGACTTTGAAATTTGTTATAAGCTAATTGCAAATTGCGTACAAGTCACATATACCGTGCGTTCAAAATCGGGTAAAATTCCCTTCTATGTCGGCGGTCATCCCGGGCTTGTCGCGCCGAAGGGAGAGGCAATAATCGAGTTTGAAAACGAGGAGCAGCCCGTTATGTATCAACTCGGCACCGGAGAGGGAGCAAGTATCGGCAAGCTTAAAAGGTTTGTTGCCAATAAAGATTTTTTTAAGCAATGCAAAACTTTACAGCTCGGCAACCTTTCGGGCGGTAAGATTTTTGCAAAAACCGTCGACGGTTTTACTTATGCTTTCAAATCAAACTGCCCCGTGTTTGCATTTTGGAGCAACGAGGACGGCGGTGAATATATTTGCGTCGAACCCTGGTGGGGCATAAACGACTATGACGGCGCTCCGAAAGAGCTTTCAAAAAAGCCGTTTATAAATTTTGCCGACGAGGACGGAAACAGTTTTTCATATACCTTGACTATAGATAAAGATTGATAATAACAGCGGAAAGCTTGCAAGCTTTCCGCTGTTTTTTTATGCATTGTTTTCCGCAATTTTTCTTGCGGCGGAAACAACCTTTTGTCGTAACCCCTCGGGCCGTAAAACTTTTACCGCGCCGCCGAAGCTTAAAATTTTATTTACAAGCGACTCGTCGTCGCGCAGCTTCAAATTGGCGCAAAACGTGTTGCCGCACGGCTCTATGTTGTCAATTCCCAACCATTCCTCGGCGTCGGCAATAGAATTTTTTTCAATCTCGAAAGTGACTTCGGTCAGCTCGTCGTCCTTGTAATAAAAGTTAAGGTCGATATCGTCGCGCGTAAATTCGCGCTTTTTAAACGTCTTGCCCGTAAACGCTGCCGAGCGTATTCTGCCTATTTTAAAGGTTCTGAAATCCTGCTTAGTGTGGCAAAATGCCCAAACATACCAAACGTTCTTTTTAAAAATAAGCACATACGGGTCGATAATTCGCTTTGAATGTTCTCCCTCGCGCGAAATATAGTCAATCAAAATTTGCTTGGCATAGTTTACGGCTTGCTCGCAGACCGCCATCTTTTGAGAAAATTTGACTCCGTCCCCCCAGGTTCCTCCGTCGATTATAATGTTGCCGCAAACCGCAAGCTCGCGCTTTTCGTATTTTCGCTTGCTTTCAAGCTTGTCCCGTGCCGATAGTAAATTTTCGTCGGAAATCTGCGACGACATGGCGTCAAGCGCGTTCAAAACAGCTTCGTATTCCTCTCGCGTAAAATACCCCGTGGGCAGACGGTAGGTGTCGGCTATGGTAAGTCCGCCGTACCTGCCGCGCGCAATTTCTATGGGCACACCGCAGCAAACCAACTCGTCGATATATCTGTAAACGCTGCGCACCGAAACTTCATACCTCCGCGCAAGCTCGACCGCAGTAATGCTTCTGCGCTGTAAAAGTAAGTTTAAAATTTTAAGCATTACGTCATATTTCATAGAATAATTTCCTCCCTGTAAAAATACAATAAACAGAAACTAAAATTTTTTTAAATAATTTTATCATACCTGACAATTTCTGTCAAGTATTGCGTGTAAAATAGATAATGTAAAATGTAGGAGGAGATAATATGAATTTTACTCTATATATTGAAAGGCAGAAACAAATTATAAGAACAAGGCACGAAGGAGAAACTTTTTTAATCGATAAGGGGGAGTGCATTCGCGTAAACGAGTGCGAGCGTCTGTTTTTGGAGCTTTCCAATTCCAAAGGTCTAAATATGCGCGAAAGACAAGCCTATGCCGGACGAAAAGTTGAAAGAGCGGTATGAACAAATATATAAAAAAAGTAATAAATACGGCGTTTGTATGCGCGGCTTTGATTTTTTCCGCGGCGCTTATCTTTTAAAAAGATAAGCGAGCGTGTTGCGCTCGCTTAAATTTTATTAATTCAAAGTAAAAGCTATTTTGAAATTCTTTTTTCCACAAGTGCAATTATACCGTACATACCTCCGGCAAGCAGGCATAGAATAAACGTCGCAGCCATAACCAGGTCTAATTTAAACACCTGACCGCCGTAGACTATGAGGTAGCCGAGTCCGGCTTTGGAAACGATATACTCTCCCATAATCGAACCTATCCAGGCAAGCCCGACGGCAACTTTCAGCGTGTTTATAAGGGTAGGCAGTGAAGCCGGTATAATAAGCTTTCGCAAAGTGGTAAGCTTTGACGCTCCCATCGATTTCATAAGAAGCAGTTTTGTTTTATCTACCGCGATAAATCCCGAAAGCATATTCATTATACACACTATAATCGAAACGAGCACAGTCATAAATATTATTGCGTCGTAGCCCGTGCCTATCCATATGATAATCAAAGGTCCGAGCGCAATTTTGGGTAGGGAATTGAGCACCACTATATACGGCTCCAACACTTTTCGTAAAGTGTCGCTTGCCCAAAGTGCAACGGCTATTGCGTAGCCTAAAACCACGGCAATCAAAAAACCTAAAAACGTTTCCATTAGCGTTATGCCTATGTGGTGGAAAAGCGTGCCGTCGGCATATAGCGAGGCGCAGGTTTTCATTACCCTTGAAGGGGAGCTCGTTATAAACGGGTCGATGATTTTAAGCTGGGCAAACAGTTCCCAAAACCCCAAAATTAAAATGAGTATCATACAGCGCGACACGTTAATTATAATTTTTTTATTGCGCACTTTTTTGAGATACGCTATGTGTTCGCGCGAAAAATCAGTATTTTTTTTCATATGTTTTTCCTCGGAACCCGACATTGACTCTATATGCCGAGTTCTTTTCTTAAAATTTCAAAAGTTTGGGCAAACTCTCCGCACTCGCGCCTGTTTTTCGGCACGTTGCCACCGAAATCAATGGGGTGTACGGCTATTACCGTTGCCGGCCGTTTTGATAAAACAACCACCTTGTCGGAAAGCGCAATTGCCTCCGAAATGTCGTGCGTAACAAGCAGCGCCGTCTTTTTTTCGCTTTTGATTATGCCTTGCACGTCGTCGCAGACTTCCAGCCTCGTCTGATAGTCGAGCGCGGAAAAAGGTTCGTCCAATAAAAGAATTTCGGGTTCGGCGGCAAGCGTGCGTATGAGCGCAACTCGCTGTCGCATACCGCCTGAAAGCTCTTTCGGGGTCTTTTTCAAAAAGTCTTTAAGTCCGTATTTTACGGCAAGTTCAACTGCTTTTTCTCTCTTTTCGGGGGTGTTGCGCTTTTTTACCTCCAAGGGTAGAAATATGTTTCCCTCGACGGTGCGCCAGGGGAACAGCGCGTCGCGTTGCAACATATATCCGAACTCTCCGTTTCCGCGTAAAACTTCACCCGAGGACGGAGCTAAAAGTCCTGCGGCAAGTGAAAGTATGGTCGTTTTTCCGCACCCCGACGGACCTATTACCGAAACAAACTCACCGTTTTCAACGGTAAAATTGAGTTTGTCGACAGCCGTCGTTTCTCCGGCTTTGGTGTGATAGGTGTAAGATACGTTTTTAAATTCAAGCATATTTTTAAGCGTATATTTCGTTATACACCTTTTGCGCGGTTTCCGTCAGCACAATATCTTTGAAATCGACGCGGCGGTCAAGCTCGCCTGCAAGCTCGATAACGTCCTGAAGCCTTGTAAACGCACTCTCTTTCATAGCCATATTGTCAACCCAGGCGTCGATATCTTTATAAGTTTTGAGCGAAGCTTTTATGCTTTCAATGCTCGTATCGGCAAAATAACCGTCAAGCTTTTCGGCAACAGTCGAAATATCATTCTCGTTTAGATATTTAATTGCCTTTGTTATCGCTCTTAAAAGTCCCTCGATTTTATCTCCGTTCTTTTCTATATAGCTCGACTTAGCCATAAAACAGGTATAGGGAATTTCTCCCGACTGCTCTCCTACCGAGCCGACGATATAGCCCTTGCCTGCGGCTTGGAAGTCCGAAGCGGAGGGCTCGAACATTGTGCAATAATCTCCGACGTTGCCCTCGAACGCGGCGGTCATAGAGTTAAAGCTTACTTCCGTTATGAATTTAGGGCTTACGCCGGCATTTTTGCAGACGTATTCAAAGGTCATAAAGGGAACGCCGCCCGGTCTGCCGGCAAGAATTTCTTTGCCGTCAAGCGATTTCCAGTCGAAATTGTCCTGTTTTGTTCTGCCGACAAGCAAACTGCCGTCGCGCTTAGTCAATTGACCGAAAACTTTGGGCTGGTCCTCGCTGCCGCCAAGATAAGTATATATAACTGCTTCGGGGCCGCAAAAACCTATGTCTGCGCCGCCCGAAAGCACGGCAGCCATAGTTTTATCCGCGCCGCCGCCGTTGGTAAGCTCGATTTCAAATCCTTCTTCCTCGAAATATCCCAAAGAATCCGCAAGATACATCGGAGCATAGAATACCGAGTGTGTTACTTCGTTGATTTTAATGACGGTTTTTCCGTCCTTACAGCCCGTGAACGCAAGAGGTATCATCAGGCAGAAACAGACTGCAATAATGCAGCTTAAAATTTTCTTTTTCAATTAAGTTAAAACTCCTTAAAATTTTAATAATACATTTTATGCCGCACCGTTAGCGTTTGACAATTTTTGCGTTTTATTTTATAATAATAACGTATATATAAATTTCCGAGTTTTAAGGAGAGGATTATGGAAAAGACCTACAGCCCCAAATCTTTTGAGGACAAGCTCTATAAAGAGTGGGAGGAGAGCGGTTGTTTCAAAGCCGTAAGGGACGACAGTAAAGTTCCGTTCACGGTTATGATGCCGCCGCCCAACATTACGGGACAGTTGCATATGGGTCATGCAATGGACGAAACCTTGCAGGATTCTATCGTTCGTTTTAAAAGAATGCAGGGCTATTGCGCGCTTTGGCTTCCCGGTACCGACCACGCTTCCATTGCTACCGAAGTTAAAATAGTCGAGCAGATGAAGAGCGAAGGACTTACAAAAGAGCAGGTTGGCAGGGACGGTTTTTTGAAGCGCGCCTGGGCATGGAAGGATAAGTACGCCGGCAGAATAGTCGAACAGCTCAAAAAGTTGGGCTCTTCCTGCGATTGGTCGAGGCTTACCTTTACTATGGACGAAAAATGCTCGAAAGCCGTAAGGGAAGTTTTTGTAAATTTATACAATAAAAAGCTTATTTACAGGGGCAGCCGCATAATAAATTGGTGCCCTTGCTGTAAAACTGCGCTCTCCGACGCCGAAGTCGAGTATTCCGAAGAGAATGGAAACTTCTGGCATATAAATTATCCCGTAGAGGGGGAAAACGTCGCTTTGGAGGTTGCTACGACCCGTCCCGAAACAATGTTCGGAGACACGGCTGTGGCAGTCAACCCCGAGGATAAAAGGTATAAACATTTAATAGGTAAAAATGTAATTTTGCCCGTGATAGACAAGGCTATACCCATAGTGGGGGATAAACACGCCGATATGGAGTTCGGCACGGGCTGCGTAAAAATAACGCCTGCGCACGACCCCAACGATTTCGAAGTAGGTCTGCGCCATAACTTGCCCGTAGTGCGCGTAATGAATGACGACGGAACAATGAATTCGCTTGCAGGCCGTTTTGAGGGGCTTGACAGATACGAGTGCAGAAAGCAGCTTGTCGAGCAGTTAAAAACAAGCGGTGCGCTTGTGAAAATCGTTCCGCATTCTCACAACGTCGGACACTGCTACAGGTGCGGCGCAACGGTCGAGCCGATAGTTTCAAAACAGTGGTTTGTAAAAATGCAAAAGCTTGCCCGTCCGGCAATAGACGCGGTCACGGATAAGAAAATTACCTTTGTGCCCGAACGCTTTGCAAAGACGTATTATAATTGGATGGAAAACGTAAAGGATTGGTGTATTTCCCGTCAGCTTTGGTGGGGACACCGTATTCCCGTTTGGTACTGTAAGGACTGCGGAAAAGAGATTTGCGCAAAGATAGACCCCCATATATGCCCCGATTGCGGCTCAATCAACCTCAGTCAGGACGAAGATGTTCTCGATACATGGTTCTCTTCCGCGCTATGGCCTTTCTCCACCTTGGGCTTCCCCGACGACACTTCCGATTTGGAATATTTCTACCCCGGCGACGTGCTTGTCACGGGATATGACATAATATTTTTCTGGGTTGCGATAATGATTTTTTCGGGACTCGAACATATGCGTAAAGTCCCCTTCCGCGACGTGCTTATTCACGGGCTTGTGCGCGACGAAAAGGGCAGAAAGATGTCAAAGAGTCTCGGCAACGGCGTAGACCCCCTTGTAGTCATAGATAAATACGGTGCGGACAGTTTGCGCTTCTCGCTGCTGCAGGGCGTGGCTCCGGGAAACGATACGCGCTACTCCGACGCGAAGGTCGAGGCTTGCCGCAACTTTATGAACAAAATATGGAACGCAAGCCGATTTGTAATTATGAGTGCGGAGGGGCATAAGGTAAAGAGTTTGGAAGAAGTCAAACTCTCCCATGCCGACAAATGGATTATCGCAAGGTTGCAGTCGGCAATACGCGACGTCACGCTTACCCTCAACAAATTCGAGTTCGGCATTGCCTGCCAGATAATGTACGACTTTATGTGGTCGGATTTCTGCGATTGGTATATCGAGCTTGTAAAGCCTGCGTTAAAGTCGGACGACTCCGCAAAGCGCGACGGCGCGTTGGCTGTACTTGTGTACGTTCTCGACAACGCGTTGAAGCTTTTACACCCCTTTATTCCGTTTATTACAGATGAAATTTACCGCAATCTGCCCGGAACTCAGGGCACGATTATGACAAAGGAATTCCCCAGATACAATTCGCGCCGCGCCTATAAAAAGGACGCTGTAAGCTTCGGCGGAATAATGGAAATTATCAAGGCGGTGCGTGCGGCAAAAACGGAACTCGACTGTCCTCCTTCGCGTAAAGTCAGCCTGTATATAGTCACGGAAAACAGGCGTCAAATATCGTCAAATCAAGAAAGTATTTTGAAACTTGCCGGCGCAAAGGAAATCAATTTTATATCTTCCGCGGCGGAGGCTGGGGAAAAGACTGTGATAAAAGTACTTGGCATAGGCACTATATTTATTCCCATGGGAGAACTTGTCGATATAGAGAAGGAAAAGGCAAGACTCGAGGGGGAACTTGAGCGTATTATGGACGAAATTCGCCGTGCGGACGGCAAGCTCAACAACCAGGGCTTTGTTGCAAAAGCACCCAAAAAATTGGTGGACGACGAGCGGGAAAAATTAAATAAATACATCGAAATGCGCGAAAAAGTTATAAATCAGCTCAAAAATTTATAAGGTAAACTATGTCGAAAAAATCCAAAAAAATTTCAAGCGCCGCAAAAAGACACCCCAAGTTATTTATTACACTGGTAATTTTGCTTGTAATAGTAATTGCCGCATTAGCAATCTTCTGGTGCGTGCGCCCCGATATCTTTCATAAATATCTCGGGTTCGGGGACCATACTTTCAGCGAGTGGGTCGTTGAAACGGACGCCGAATGCGGCAACGACGGACTAAAAAAGCGTGAATGCACCGTCTGTAAAGATATAGAGGAACAGCCTATCAAGGCAACGGGCAACCATAATTTTATTGACGGAGTTTGCGGTGTCTGCGGCAAGCCCGAAAATACATCGGGAAGTCAAGAAGAGGTTGTAAACAGCGACCTTTCGATTCACTTTTTAGAGCTGGGCAACAGGGAAACGGGGGACTGCACATTAATAAAATGCGGCGATACCGAAGTTTTAATAGACGCAGGTTCGCGACAAAACAGCGCGGCAACTATTAAGCAATACGTCGATACATACTGCACAGACGGGGTGCTTGAATACGTCATAGCAACTCACGCGCATCAGGACCATATCGCAGGTTTTGTGGGAAACTCCAAAAACGGTTCTCGCACGGGTATTTTATATCAATACAAGGTGGAAACGCTTATAACATTTGCAGGCACCAACTCCACTACGCAGATTTATAAAAATTTTCTTTCCGCTGTAGATTATGCAAAATCGCAGGGAACAACTGTCTATACGGCAAAACAGTGCTGGTATCAGACCGACGGCGCGCAGCGGCAGTACTTTCTTGACGACGACAAACGCGTTTCTTTGAATATTCTTTATCAAAAATATTACGACCAAAGCACCAAGGACGAAAACGATTATTCCGTCTGCACTCTCTTAACTCAGAATACGGACAACAATATATACAACTATCTGTTCACCGGCGATTTGGAGGAAGAAGGGGAAAGCAGCCTTGTCGACAGTAATAATCTTCCCCAAGTAGAGCTGTTCAAGGGCGGACATCACGGCAGCTATACTGCTTCCACTATAAAACTTTTGAATGTCATTAAGCCTAAAAATGTTGCGGTATGTTGCTGTTGCGGTACAACCGAGTACACGTCCAACCCTCAAAACACATTCCCGGCGCAGGCGTTTATAGACAGAGTTGCGCTCTTTACCGAAAATATTTATTGCACAACTTTGATTGTCGATTACGACGCCAACAATTTTACCTCTATGAACGGAAACATTGTGTTCTATACCAAAAGCGGTGTTTTAAAACTGTATTGCAGCAATAACGACGTAATTTTAAAAGACACCGAGTGGTTTAAGCAAAACCGCGTTTGGAGAAATTGAGGTATAAAATGAAATAGGTCGGATTTCTCCGACCTGAATACTGTATTTATAAACTATTTATTACGCTTTGTTAATAGATATATTAATTCGAAAGAAATTAATCCGCCCAATAAGCAGACTGCAAGCAGGGACGGATTTTTTTCTATAATTGTAACCACAATGCCAAAGCATGTGATAATAAAGGTCAATAAATAAAAAATAATTTTCATTTTTCTTAATTTTCCTAATTATAAAATTAATTAAATTTCTTTAAGAAAAAAACGCCCAAAAAGGGCGTAGTAATTTTACAGTATTCTTCATTCATCCGGACTCTACCGTCGGTATAGGAATCGCACCTATTCGGGAACTTTCGTTCTTCTCAGACTACTCTAAAAGAGATTACTGCCGGTAAGGAATTTCACCTTGCCCCAAAGAAATTTAATTGTATAAGTATTATAACTTTAATATCCATTGATGTCAATATATTAATAAAAATTAATGGAATAATTTACAAATTCTTGACTTAACATAAAGTTAAACGGTGCGGAAAAACCGCATCGTTTTTTATTGCAAAATATGCACACTTGCACTATAATAAATGTATGAAGTTTTATAAGATGCACGGTATAGGCAACGACTATATCTATTTCGATTGTTTTAAAAACCAAATAAGCAATCCCGAACAGCTTTCAAAAAAGCTTTCCGACAGACATTTCTATATCGGCGGCGACGGCGTCATTTTGCTATGCCCGTCGGAAATTGCCGACTGTAAAATGCGTATGTTCAATGCCGACGGCTCCGAGGGCAAAATGTGCGGCAACGGAATAAGGTGCGTCGGCAAGCTGGCTCGCGACTTGGGCTATGTAGACGGAGATAAGTGCACGGTTGAAACGCTTTCGGGTATAAAAACATTGCATTTCGATTTTGACGAAAAGGGGAAAGTCGCAAGCGCGAAGGTCGATATGGGAAGGGCTGAATTGGACGGCGCAAAAATCCCGTCTGTTTTCAGCGGCAAAGTTATTTCAAAGCCCTTGTCTGTAGAAGGAAGGGAGTATAACGTTACGCTTGTTTCTATGGGCAATCCGCACTGCGTTGTTTTTGCCGACCCCGACGGGCTTGACTTGGAGCAAATAGGCAAAAAGTTTGAAAACCACGCGGCGTTTCCAGAGAGGATAAATACCGAGTTTGTAAAGGTGATAGCGCGCAACGAGTTAAAAATGCGCGTATGGGAGCGCGGAAGCGGAGAAACGCTTGCCTGCGGCACAGGCGCGTGCGCTGTTGCGGTTGCAGCCGTTTTAAACGGTTTTTGCGACAAGGGCAAAGAGATACTCGTCCATCTTTTAGGCGGCGATTTGAAAATAGTCTACACCGACGAGCGTGTAACAATGACGGGCGGCGCAACCCTATCATTTGTGGGAGACGTCGATTTGACTGCGCTTTAAATTTATTATTTAATAATAATAATTCTTGCAATTAATTATCGGCTGTGATATAATAAAAAGGATTTAATACTCGGAGAAGAAATATGACGAAGTATATATTTGTAACGGGCGGAGTAGTGTCCGGTTTGGGCAAGGGAATAACGGCGGCGTCGCTTGGCAGACTGTTGAAATGCAGGGGCTATAAAGTAGCTTCTCAAAAGCTTGACCCATATATAAATATTGACCCCGGCACAATGAGCCCTTTCCAGCACGGAGAGGTGTTTGTAACCGACGACGGCGCTGAAACCGACCTCGATCTCGGTCACTACGAGCGTTTTATCGATGAAAACTTAAATAAGTACTCCAACCTTACCACAGGTAAGGTCTATTGGAACGTTCTTCATAAAGAGCGCAACGGAGAATACCTCGGACAGACTATTCAGGTAATTCCTCACGTTACAAACGAAATTAAAACCTTTATCTACAACGTCGGCAAAACTTCGAGTGCAGACGTCGTAATAACAGAAATCGGCGGCACGATAGGAGATATCGAAAGTCAGCCATTTATCGAAGCAATAAGGCAGGTCGCGCGTGAAGTCGGCAGGGACAACTGCTGTTTTATTCACGTTACGCTTGTGCCGTATATCTCGGGTTCTGAAGAGTTCAAGTCGAAACCCACCCAGCATTCCGTCAAGGAATTGCAGGGAATGGGTATAAATCCCGATATTATTATTGCTCGTGTCGACGCGCCTATGCCCTCTGACGTAAGGGCTAAAATTGCAATGTTTTGCAACGTCGAGCCCGAGTGCTGTATCGAAAATATGACTATGCCCGTGCTCTACGAATGCCCCATAATGCTTGAAGAAAGCAGGTTTTCCGAGATAGTCTGCAAAAGGCTGAAACTCGACCCCAGAGTTATCGATTTGACCGAGTGGAACAAAATGCTCGGCAGAATTGCCGCGCGTGACAAGACTGTTAAAATAGCGCTCTGCGGAAAATACGTTCAACTTCACGACGCATATCTTTCGGTTGCCGAAGCTCTCGCTCACGCAGGGTATGAAAACGCGGCAAAGGTAGATATCAAATGGGTCGATACCGAGGAAATCAACGAAAGCAATCTTGCCAAAATATTTAAGGGAATGGACGGAATTTTAGTTCCCGGCGGCTTCGGCACTCGCGGAGTAGAGGGCAAAATTCTTGCCGCAAAATATGCGAGGGAAAATAATATTCCATATCTCGGCATATGTTTAGGTATGCAGACGGCGGTAATCGAGTTTGCAAGAAACGTTCTCGGCTATAAGGACGCGCATTCCTCCGAGTTCGACCCCCAATCCGAGCATTGCGTAATCGATTTAATGCCCGATCAGCACGGCGTAAAAATGGGCGGAACAATGCGTTTGGGCGCATATCCTTGCAAGGTGCTCGGGAATAAAATGAAAGAAGCTTATAAAGAGGAGAATATTTCCGAGCGTCACCGTCACAGATACGAGTTTAATAACGAATTCCGTGAGCAAATCGAAAATGCCGGTATGGTAATAGGCGGCACATCTCCCGACGGCAAGCTGGTGGAAGCGGTTGAAATTCCCAAAAACGACTTCTATGTCGGCGTGCAGTTCCATCCCGAGTTCAAATCCCGCCCCCAAAGTGCGCACCCTATATTCCGCGAGTTTATAGCGCACGCTGTAAAATATATGAAGAAAAAGTAATTTGTCTATGAATTTCAATACTAATTTTAACGATATAGAAAATAACTATCTGTTTGCCGAAGTCGCTTTAAGAGTTAAGGCTTATTCCGAAAAGAACCCCGATAAAAAGGTGTTGAAGCTTGGTATCGGCGACGTAACTTTGCCGCTTGTTCCTGCGGTAATAGACGCACTGCATAAGGCGGTCGACGAAATGTCAAAGCAGGAAAGTTTCAAAGGCTACGGCCCTTACGAGGGTTACGACTTTTTAAGAACTCAAATTTTAAACTATTATAACAATTTCGGCGTAAAGCTCGATTTGGACGAAATTTTCGTTTCCGACGGCGCCAAGTCCGACCTCGGCAATATCCTCGATATTTTTTCAAAGGATAACGTCGTGCTCGTTCCCGACCCCGTATATCCCGTATACGTCGATACAAACCTTATGGCTGGGCGCAAGATAATTTACGCAAACGCAACAAGCGAAAACGGCTTTTTGCCTATGCCGGATTACTCGTTAAATGCCGATATTATTTATATCTGCTCTCCCAATAATCCCACGGGCGCGGCTTACACCAAAGCTCAGTTAAAGCAGTGGGTTGACTACGCCAATGCAAAAAATGCGATAATTTTGTACGACGCGGCTTACGAGTGCTTTATTGAGGATAGTAACCTTGCCCGTTCCGTGTTTGAAATAAAGGGCGCGGAAACTTGCGCAATCGAGTTTTGTTCGCTCTCAAAAATTGCAGGGTTTACGGGTACGCGTTGCGGCTATACGGTTATACCTCACACCCTCGAGCGCGACAACTTAAACGCTAATAAAACGTGGCTTAGAAGGCAGTCGACAAAATTCAACGGCGTGCCCTATATTGTGCAAAAGGGCGCGGCGGCGGTATTTTCTGAGGAAGGTATGCAACAAATAAAACAAAATTTGGCATACTACAAGCATAACGCAAAAATAATTTCCGACTGTCTTGACGACTGCGGCGTATGGTACACGGGCGGAAAAAATTCCCCCTATGTATGGTTTAAGTGTCCCGACGGTATGTCAAGTTGGCAATTTTTCGACTACCTGTTGGAAAACTGTCAGGTGGTTGGCACTCCCGGTTCGGGGTTCGGTAAAAACGGAGAGGGCTTTTTCCGCCTTACCGCGTTTGGAAGTGAAGAGGTAACAAAAGAGGCGGCGGCACGCCTTAAAAAACTTTTAAAAAGATAAATAGAGCAGGTTTACGATGAACAGTTTATTTGAAAGAGGCACAGGCATTCTCTGTCATATTTCGTCCTTGCCAAATAAGTACGGTATAGGCACGCTTGGCAAAGAGGCCTACGAATTTGCCGACTATTTAAAGAGCGCACACGTCAAATATTGGCAGGTTTTACCGCTGCAACAGACGGGTTTCGGCGACAGTCCGTATTCTTCGGTCTGCTGCAATTCGGGCAACCCCTATTTTATCGATTTAGTGGCGTTGAAGGACGAGGGACTGTTGGACGATGAAGAGCTAGCAAGCTGTGAAATGCCGCAGGGCAAAGTCGACTACGCGGCGCTTTTCGACGTGCGTTATAAAGTTTTACGCCTCGCTTACGCTCGTTTTAATATCAGGGACTCCGAGTTTTTAAGGTTTGTCGAAAGCGGCGAGTTTGACGACTACGCCGTGTTTATGTCGCTGAAAGCGCGCTATTCGGGTTCGTTTGATACCTTCCCCGATTCCTATAAGTACAGGGAAAATCTTGCAATTAAAGAATTTAAGGAAAACACTTATAAAAGCGAGTACTGTTTCTGGCTGTTTTTACAGTTCGTGTTCAAAAAACAGTGGTTTAAACTAAAAGCCTACGTCAACTCGCTCGGTATAAAAATAATAGGTGATTTACCTCTTTACGTCGCGTATGACAGTTCCGACGTTTGGGCTAATCCCGAGTTTTTCAAGCTTGACGAAAATTTAAAGCCCACCGAGGTTGCCGGCGTTCCGCCCGATTATTTTTCACCCACGGGTCAGCTTTGGGGCAATCCCATCTATAATTGGGAGTTAATGGAAAGCGACAACTATTCCTGGTGGATAAGCCGCATTAAAAAAGCGTCCGAAATGCTTGACGTAATACGTTTAGACCACTTCAGGGGGCTTGACAGATACTATTCCATACCTGCGACAGCCGAAACTGCCGAAACGGGAGAGTGGAAGCAGGGTCCGGCGCTAAAGCTGTTTATGCAGATAAAGCGCAGACTCGGCAATATTCCTATGATTGCCGAAGATTTGGGCGTAATGGATTACAGCGTTGAAAAACTTCGTCAAAGAACGGATTTGCCGGGTATGAAAATTATTTTGTTTGCGTTTGACGGCAAACCTTCAAACCCGTATTTGCCGAGAAACATTGCAGAAAACTCTGTTGCATATACCGGAACTCACGACAATGCCACATGTTACGGGCTGCTTAAAAGAATGACCGAAGAGCAGTTTTTGGTATTCAAGTCAAGGCTTCGAGCCGAACTCAAATTGGAAGACGTGCATATGCCCTTCAAGTCGAGGGAGGAGGCGGTTTTAGCGCTCTGTATGTGCGTGCTTGCATGCAAATCCGACTTGGCTGTTTTACCCATACAGGACGTGTTGTGTCTTGACGACGACGCGCGTATGAACACGCCGTCCACTGTGGAAGGTAATTGGAAGTTCAGACTCTCGCAAATGCCCACCCGTCAAAGCGCGGCAATTTTAAGAAAAGCTATAAAAGAATTTAACAGATAAAAAAACGACGCTTTGTCAGCCGTTTGTTTTTTTATCGAAGATATGATACAATTACCTTACATTTTTAAAAAACGTAGGGATTGTATATATGAAAGTAAGATTAACAGCGATAATTTTATCGGTTTTTATCATTGCCGCGGTTTTTGCCGCATGCGGTAAAACCGACGCAGTCGAAAAGCACATTCAGAATTTGAATTACGAGGAAAGCACGGAGGAAATATCTAATCCCGACCAAGGATTTTACCGTCCCGTATATGTCAAAATCAACGAAAACGGAGCGATGTACAATAAGGGCGTAATAAATTCACAAACGCAGCTGTATCATTTGCGTTGCGATATAAGCGCGTTTTCGGCGGTGGTAAATAACGTGGCAGACAAGCCGCTCACCGATGAGGCGCTGGAAGGGTTGGACGCGTTGCTTTGTTATCTTAAAGAAAACGACAAAAATGCTATCGTGAGGTTTGCTTACGATCCCGGCTATAACGGCAGTGCCGATAAGGAGCCGGCTCTCGAAGTAATGCTGGGGCATGTCGAGAGTGTTTGTTCTGTACTCAACCGTTATGTGAATACGGTTACCGCTATCGAAACGGGACTTATAGGCCCCTGGGGCGAAATGCATTCGAGTGCGGCGGCAAATCCGGCGCATATAACACCGCTTATAAACGCTTTTTTAACCGTCGCTTCCGAAATACCCGTGTTGGTGCGGACGCCTGAAATGATATACAATTATATTAACGTATCTGACGACAAGGTTGAAGAAATTTCAATATCGCCCGACGAAAAGGCTTACAGATTAGGCTTGTATAACGACGGATATTTGGGCTCCGAAAGTGATTTGGATACTTACCGCGACAGAGAGCGCGATATAAATTTTTTAAGCGTCCAAAACGCTCATTTACCGTTCGGCGGTGAAGTTACCGTCCCCGACAGTCCGCTTCACAATATTGAAATGTGTCTACCCGAAATGAATAAAATTCATTTAAGTTATCTGAATACAGAGTGGGATAACAGAGTAATCGAAAAGTGGAAAAACACCTTTTATACCGAAGCTTGCGGATTAGATAAACAATATTACGGCAAAAGCGCCTTTACTTACATACAAAACCGTTTGGGATACAGATTTGTGTTGAAAAACTCGGTATTTACTTATTCGGCCTCGTCGGAAAAGCTGAACGTCCGCCTTACATTGCAAAACGCGGGGTTCGGAAACCTGAACAGAAACAAGCGGGCAAAGCTGATATTTACCGACAGTACCGGCGCGGCGGCGTATATTGCGGACTATGGAGAAATTACTGTAAAAGACGAGCTCGAATTCAACGTGGAGCACGGTCTTGAAAGCGGAAAATACGACGTTTATCTGCGTATTTACGGGGAAGAGTTGCAAAGCGTGCCTCTGTACTGTGTGAAATTCGCAAACGACGGGTTGTGGAACGACTATCTCAAAGCCAATAAAATAGGCAGCTTTGAACGCGTTTCCGCTTAACGATGGAATAAAACACACATTTAAAGGCTCTCGGACAATTGTCCGAGAGCCTTTTTCATCGATTTGAACAATGTAAAGTTCGCATTATACGGCGCTTTTTTATGCCTAAATTAATTTTCAAAAATTCTTGTGCATAGCACCGTCATATCGTCGCAAGCTTTGTGTCCCGTCTTGTCCAACGCCGCGGCAAGAATCGTGTCCGCCAAATTTTGCGGATTAAGCGGTTTAAGCTCCTGCAAAAACTCGTACAAGTCTGTCTGCGAGGGGAAAGCCGAAGTAATTCCGTCGCTCATAAACACAACTAAATCGCCGCTTTTAAGCGTTTCGCAGCTAACCGTCGGTCTAAGGTTGTCCAAAATACCGAGTGGCAGAGATGTGCTTTCGAGTATTCTTATTTCCCCTTCGCGCAGAATTATTCCTGCAGGTGAACCTATCTTAACAAAGTCCGCTCTGCCCGTTTCAAGGTTTACTGCGGAGATGTCTATGCAGGTAAATCTCTCGTCGCGGTTAAAGGATAACAGGCTGTTTATTGTCTTTAAAATGGTATCCTCGGGCATTTCGGCGCGGTAAAACGCTTCAATTAGCGAAATTGCGGACTCGGAAACCTTTCTTGCATATTCTCCGCTGCCCATACCGTCCGATAGCGCCATCAAAAAACAGTGTTCGTTAATTCTTATTACCGAATGCGTATCTCCCGAAACTCGTTCTCCGCTTTTAATCGCATAGGCCACGCCGAACGCCGCGTCAAATTTGGGCGGAGCGGAAAATATAAGACAGGTCTTTTGTCCGTCGTAAATAATTTTGTCCTTCAACGCGTACTTCTTTTTTAAAACGTCTCCAATTACCGCGCACATAAGTTTAATATCTACGTTGCCCACGGTCACTGCGCAAACTTCGTTAGTTCCCTCGCTGTCCACATACACTTCGGGGCAGGATATTCCGTGCGCGGAAAGCGCGTGCTTTATACCTTCGGCGGCGCCTGTATATGACTGCATACGGCTCAAATCGACGGCACAGCTCTTCATAACCTCCGAAACGCCGCGCGCCTGTTCTGCAAGCATCTTTCGTCCCGACTTTGCGTTTTCGTTTTCGGTCATACATCTGCGGTATTCGGTAAGCAATAGGTTTAACTCGTTTAAAACGTCGGCAGGCCTTGCACAATTGACAGTCATTTCAGATGGCAAGTCAATTAAATTTACTTTCCCCTTAATACAGCCTGCGTCTATCAAGCGGCTGAAGCCCGTATATACGTTTGTGCGCTCGCAGCGCTTGAAACGCTCGCAGTTGTTACAGCATTTTTCTTTTAACTCGACAAACATTCTGCTGCGCACGGCTTGCTCGTCCACATTTTCGTCAAGCGAAAAAAACGCGCACTCTATTTCTCTGAATACTTCCGAAATACGGTAAAGCTTTTCGCTTGTCGCCCGTCGAGCTCTCACAACGGCAGTTTCGGTAAGTACGTCCAAAACAAGCAATCTGCGCCTTAGGTTCTCGTATTTTTCACTGCTTTTAAGCGAAGGTATGAAACACGCAAAAAATAGAATTAATGCGTAAACGACAATAATGGGAATCTCGCAATCGAAAAATCCCGAAAAGTAGGCGTAAAGCGCAAACAGAGCCGCACAAATCGTCCCCGTAGCAAACCTGCCTGCGCCCGAAAACAGCAGCGCCGCAGTTGTGATAATTATAAACGCCGTCAGCGGCATAAGCGAAAATTGCGCTGCGGCGGCAGGCAGCGCGCACACAAGCCCGAACACCAGCGAAGAGGGCGAGCGGCAAAGTCTTACCGCAAAAACAATTATAAACGCCGACAAAAATATGTAAGCAGGCACGCCGAACAGGTGCGCAATACCGGTTCCGCATACCGCATAGACTATCGCAAGGCACACAAGCTCGTCCTCGCGCAGCCTGCACCGTTCAAGTCTGTATAAAATCGCATACACTGTTCTTGTACAAAAAAACGTGAATATAAGCGTCACTGCGGTGGCAACGGCGCGCAGGGCGTAAGGGTTAGTAATAAAAAATTCTCCGTCGGGAACAGTTCCGAAAGTGACGTAAGGCGCAAGCGCGATTAAAAGATAGACGCAAGCTTCTAACTTTATTTTTCTTCCCGAACGCCTATATAAAAAGACTATAAGACCCAAAAATATGCCCGATGCAAGGCACAAAACACTGAATATCAAATCGAGGTTTACTATCGAAGCCAAGACAAACAGTATAGGCGTAGCTATAATGTTCGTTCCGCATACAAGCATAGCAAAACACAGCCCAAGCGACAGCGGAACTCCGCCTACCGCGCAATTTGCAAACATAGCGGCAACTGCATAGACGGAATATATAAAAATACTTTTCGCATTGATTTTTAAACGCATAACCTAATTATATAATTACACGTTTTAAAAAATTTGTCTTATAATAAAGTTATTTGCCTTATTACAGAAAAAATCCGACTGTAAGTTTAGTCGGATTAAAAAATATTTATTTTTTTATCGTTGCGAGATATACCATTAAAACTGTTACGTCCGCAGGGTTTACCCCGGAAATACGCCCTGCCTGACCGAGAGTAAAGGGACGCACCCGCGCCAATTTTTCCTGCGCCTCCAATCTTAGTCCGCCAATTTTATAATAGTCTATGTCGTCGGGCAGTTTTCTTTCTTCAAGTTTTTTGGCGCGGTCAATCTGTGCGCGCGTCTTTGAAATATAGCCCTCGTACTTAATCGAGGTTTCGCAGGTCTTTAAAACGTCCTTTGGAGCGTCGGTCAAAATATCAAACTTTTTGCAAATATCCTCTATTTTAGCTCCGCGCCTAATCAAATCCGCAAAGCTTACGCCGTGCATACTTCCGAGTATATCGTTCTCTTTGGCAAACTGTTCGGCAAGCTCGAAGTCCGCGCGGCAGTTTAATGCGTCGTATATTTTATCGCACCAATCCAGCCGCGATTTATAAATTTTTTCTCGCTCTTCGGTCAATAGCGAAGTTCCGAAAATTTTCGGCGTAAGTCTGAAATCCGCCGTATCCTGTCTCAAAGCAATGGCGTATTCCGCCCTTGAAGTCATCATTCTATAAGGCTCTTCGGTGCCTTTGGTTACCAAATCGTCAATAAGCACGCCTATATACGCCTCGTTCCTGCCGAGTACAAAGGGCGGTCTTTTTAAAATTTTGAAAGCAGCGTTTATGCCCGCAATAAGTCCCTGTGCGGCTGCCTCCTCATAGCCCGAAGTTCCGTTCAACTGTCCGGCAGTATATAGCCCCCGCATTTTTTTGAATTCAAGAGTGGGGTAGACGTCCAATGTGTCTATACAGTCGTACTCAATAGCGTATGCGTAGCGCATAAATTGACAGTTTTCAAGTCCCTCGACCGAGCGGTACATGGCCTTTTGCACGTCGTGCGGCATTGAAGACGACATGCCCTGAACGTAAATCTCGTTTGTGTCCGCGCCCTCGGGTTCCAAAAAAATCTGGTGCCGCTCCTTGTCTGCAAATCTTACAACTTTGGTTTCAATGGAGGGGCAGTATCTAGGCCCGGCAGACTTTATGTCCCCGTTATAGAGGGGAGAGCGGTCGAGGTTGTTCAAAATAAGCTCGTGCGTGGTTTTGTTTGTATAGGTTATATAGCACTCGCGTTCGCTTGCCTTAGGTACGGGGTTTAAAAAGGAAAAGCAGGGCACGCCGTTTTCTCCCGTCTGGCGTTGACACTTTTCAAAGTCGACCGTTCTTGCGTCAAGCCTTGCAGGTGTGCCCGTCTTAAATCTCCGCACATTAAACCCAAGCCTAATAAGCTCTTTTGTAAGTTTGGTTGCCGCCGCAAAACCGCTCGGTCCCGACTTCTGCCTGAATTGCCCCGTTATAGTTTCGGCATTGAGATATACGCCCGTTGCAAGTATAACCGCGCTCGCTTCAAGCACTCCGCCATATGTGGTTTTAACGCCGTAAACCTTGCCGCCTTTGGTAAGTATTTTTGCGCATTCCCCCTGCAATATGCTTAGGTTTCGGGTGTTTTCAAGCGTTTTTTTCATCTCGCGGTGGTATGCGTTTTTGTCGTTTTGGCAGCGCAGCGACTGAACGGCTTCTCCCTTGCCTTCGTTCAGCATTCTCATTTGCAGGGCAGTCTTGTCTGCATTTTTAGCCATCTCTCCGCCCAGCGCGTCAATCTCGCGCACAAGGTGCCCTTTTGCGGTTCCGCCGATAGAGGGGTTACACGCCATAAAGGCTATGCTGTCAAGGTTCAATGTCAGCATAGCCGTTTTAAGTCCGAGTCGTGCGCCTGCAAGCGCGGCTTCACAGCCGGCGTGTCCAGCGCCCACAACTACAATATCGAATTTTCCTTCTTTAAAAGGTTTCATTTATTTTTTTAGTATTATGTTTTTAATGTCGTCAACGTCTTTTGCGATTTTGTCGTTAATGCGGCAGAGCTCGCTTATCTTGTTTCTCGAATAAATAATAGTGGTGTGGTCACGCCCAAGCTCTTTGCCTGTTGAATCGAGTGGAATAGTCAAAAGCTCGCACATTAAATAACAACAAATCTGTCTGGGCAGAACTATTTCTTTTTTCTTGCTCTTGCCGAGAATGTCGTTTTTTGTAATGTGAAAATATCCCGCAACCGCGCCTATAATGTTTGCCGGCGTAATTTCTTCTTTTCCGCCCTCGGAAACGGCTTCAGACAGCGCGTTTCTCGCAAGCGCGATGCTCAAAGGCTCTTCGTGAAGTTTGGAGGCAAATATGACCTTTGCAAGCCTGCCTTCAAGCGTTCTTACGTCGTCTCCCGAGTCCTGTGCAAGGAAGTTGAGCACTTCGTCGGGCACAATACACTTCTTTTCAAGTGCCTTTTTCTTTAAAATCGCAATTTTTGTTTCGAAGTTGGGGGGGAGTATATCAAACAAAAGTCCGCCCGAAAAGCGCGTTCTGAGCCTCTCTTCCAAGTCGGGTAAATCCTTAGGCGGCTGGTCTGAGGATATAACAATCTGTTTTCCCTTTGCGACAAGCTCGTTAAAGGTATGGAAAAACTCTTCCTGTACGGCTTTTTTGTTCTTGATAAACTGAATATCGTCGACAATTAATATATCCGCGCTGCGGTAATACTGTCTAAGCCTGCTGCCTTTGTCGCGCGCGTCGGGCTTGCGCGTGAACATATTGTCGATAATTTCGTTTGTAAACTGCTCGCTTGTGACGTAAATTACTTTAAGGTCGGGTTTTTCGGTAACAATTTTATTTGCGATAGCCTGAATTAAGTGCGTCTTGCCAAGACCCGTTCCGCCGTATATGAACAGTGGATTGTATATTCCCGCCGGGTCCTCTGCAACCGAAAGCGCGGCAGCATATACGAAATCGTTGTTTTTTCCTACAACAAAGTTTTCAAAAGTGTACTTGGGGTTGAGATTGGAGGGTTGTTCGAACTTTTCCTCGGTGGGTGCGTTGTACGAATAACCTTCGCTGCCCTCGACAACCAGCCTGAAATCCGAAATACCCACGTCGGCTTTAATTATAGCCTCGCGCATTTTATCGGCAAGTACGCCGGTAATATATTTTGCGAAAAGTTCGGTCGGAGTTTCAAGAATGATAAACCTGCCGTCGATATCCACGGGCACAAGTTTTTCGATATAGGTAGAATAGTTGATAGGCGTTACAAGTTCACGCATTTTTTCCAAAATGGGGTTGTATATAAAATCAAAATTACCTTTTTCTGCCATAATCGCTCAATATCCTTTGAATTTTCCGAAATTTTTGCTATAATATAAAATGTAAAAGTAGTTTTAACTATTATAATACAAAATTAATTTAAAATAAAGTGTTTTGACCGAAAATGCGCATAAAAGATTTATATTTAAAAAATTTCAGAAATTACGAAGATGAAAACATTGAGTTCTCCGACGGACTCAACGTCATTTTCGGCAGAAACGCGCAGGGCAAAACCAACTGTGCCGAAGCCGTATTTTATCTTTGTACGGGTATTTCTCCGCGTTCGAAGCGCGATAAACAGCTCATCCGTTACGGCTGCGAGTTTGCCGAAATATCTGCCGAAAGCGAGGGTAGGTACGGCAATATGCAAATTTATGCAAAAATAACCGAGAGCGGCAGGGAATTTAAGCTAAATGGCAACAAAATTTCACGCGGAGCGGATATTTTGGGCAACTTGTTTTCGGTTTTCTTTTCTCCGCAGGAGTTAAGGCTAATACAGGACGGGCCCGACGAGCGCAGAAGATTTTTAAACGTTTCCATATCCCAGCTTTCGCGTCCATATTACGTCGCGCTGTCTCGCTATAACAAGATACTCGAACAGCGAAACAACCTTTTAAAAAACAGGGATATAAATTTAATTTACGATTCGCTTCCCGTCTGGGACGAGCAGTTGTGTAAATATGCCGCTATTGTCGCGCGTAAGCGTGCCGAGTATGTGGATATGCTTTCCCCTCTCGCCAAAGAGGCGCATGCCCACTTGACCGACGGCATGGAGGAACTTAAAATTTCCCCCGAAAAAAAGTATAAGGGCAGCGAGCAAGAGCTTGAAGAAAGGCTTTTTGCGGAATTTTCCAACAATTACGAGCGCGATATCAGGCTCGGCTATACGGCAAACGGACCGCACCGCGACGATATCGACGTATCGATAAACGGCGTCGACGCAAAAACTTACGCGTCGCAGGGGCAGACTCGAACCGCCGCTCTTTCAATTAAGCTTGCCGAAGTGGAAATTTTCAAAAATATGTCTGGCGAGTACCCCGTGTTGATTTTAGACGACGTCATGAGCGAACTCGACTTGCCACGTCGCAAAAAACTTGTCGAGCGGACTTCGGACTTGCAGACGATTTTAACCTGTACTCACGCCGAACGCGTATTGTACGGCAAACAGACGAACAAAATAAAAATAGAGGGGGGCAAAGTAAAAAAATGAGGGCGGATTTACACACCCACAGTTATTATTCCGACGGCTTGCTTTCTCCCGAAGACATAGTTTTAGCGGCAAAGAACAACGGAGTGCGGCTTATCGCGCTTACCGACCACGACACTATGCATGGCTGCGCCGAGTTTTCAAAACTTGCACAGGCAAACGGACTAAAAAGCGTAAACGGGGTGGAGGTTTCGGCGTACTATAAGCAAATAAAGTTTCATACGCTCGGCTACAACATTGACAAGCAAAAATTTCAACCCTTTTTGAACGAACTTTTTGAAAATTCCATTAAGCGTACTCAAGAGGTTGTTTTCAAACTCAACGTCACGGGCATTAAAATTACTATTGAAGACGTCGACGCTCAAAGACGTTCCCCGTCCACGCCTATGCACGCAATGCACGCCGCTCGCGCAATGGTAAAAAGAGGCTACTGCAACGACGTGCGCGATTTTTTCAGAAACTACGTCGATTACGGCAAACCTGCGTTTATTCCAGTCTACCGTCCCACGCCCGAAGAAACGTGCGAGGCAATATCCTATGCCGGCGGATTTGCGGCAGTCGCTCACCCTGCGCGCATTCATTTAAGTGCGGAATTGCTTAAAAATATTATTATAAGGTTAAAAGGTTGCGGACTCGGCGGAATAGAAGTTTATTATACTACGCATACTGAGGAACAGACGACATACTATAAAAATCTTGCCGAATCGTTCAATCTTTTAATGACGGGAGGTTCGGACACTCATATGTCGGGTACGTCGCGCAAGGTCGGCACACCCGAGTTTTATGCAAATAAGGAGCTTTTGGAAAGACTTGGTATCAAACAACAAACTCTTTAAACTCAATATTCTTTGTTTTATGCTCGTCCTTATGGCGGGTATAATTTTTTTGTGCTGCGGTTTTAGCGTAAGACTTCCCGACGGCGTGAAAATAAACGGGGAAGAGGTTGGCGGACTATCAAGAGAGCAAGCGGTCGAAAAAATCCGAAGCGGAGTTGTTAAAAAGTTAAAGGATAATACGCTTGAAATTAAGTGCGAAAATTGTACGTACACTTATTCCTATCCCGAAATAAATTTTAAAGACAATCTATATTCCGTCGTTCGCGACCTAAAAAAAGGACAAAATGCAACAGCAAAAATAAACTACTACCTCTGCGGAATAGACGAGGTAATTTCGGGAATAATGTTTGCCGAAAGTATTCAAGTAGTAGAACCGTATGCCGAGTTTAAGGCTTCGGCGCAACCCTTTATATATCACGAAGGCAGCGACGGCAAAACCATAGATATTCAAAGACTTAAAATGGATATATTAAGCTCTATTAACGGGGATTTTACGCCTGTAACTGCGGCATATGTGGGGGTCAATCGCAAAAATTCACTGCAACAGATAAAAAACGACACCGCTCTTCTGGCAAAATTTACAACTTATTACGACGGGGATAACCTTTCACGTTCAAGCAATATAAGGCTTGCCTCCTCAAAGCTGAACGGAAAAATACTCGGGGCGGGTAAACTGCTTTCATTCAATGATATTGTGGGGGCAAGGCTGAAATCGCGCGGATTTTTGCCCGCTAAAATAATTGAAAACGGAGAGTTTACCGAGGGGGTCGGCGGCGGTGTTTGCCAGGTGAGTACAACGCTCTATAACGCAGCGCTCTTATCAGGGCTTGAAATAGAGGAATATCATCCCCATTCGCTGCCCGTAAGCTACGTTCCGCCCTCGCGCGACGCTATGGTCAGCGGCACAGATTGCGATTTAAAGATACGCAACAGCCTTGATTGCCCCGTATATATATGCTCGCGAACGGGCAAAGGCTACGTCACGTTCGAGTTTTACGGCAGGCGCGGAGAAGCGGAGTATTCCATTTTTTCGGAAGTTACTGGTAATATTGCCGCACCCGAAGAAAAGGTCGACGACCCCGAAAAAGCGCGCGACGGCAAGGACGGTATTATTAGCTCGGGCTACCTCACGGTCAAGCGCGGAAACTATAAAAAGACCACGCTTTTGAGAAAGGACAAATATAAACCTTTGAAAAAATTAGTATACGAAGGCGAAGAGCAATCTATTGAGAAAAAGGAGGAAAATTAAGGCTTTTTGTCACGCCGCGCTGTTACAAAATTATAATAATAATTTGTTTGTTTTTTTTCAACCTTTGTGTTATAATGTAAAATAGGTTGCGTATATCGCACTCTCGGAGGTTGTATGATAAAAATTCTTGTTGACGCTATGGGCGGAGATAACGCGCCCTCGGTTACAGTTCAGGGCAGCGTTGAGGCGCTTGCAAACGACAAAGAGCTTCATCTCATTCTCACAGGCAGACAAGCCGAAATCGAGGCCGAGCTTAGTAAATTTAAGTACGATAAGTCGAGGCTTGAAATAGTCGATTGCCCCGACGTAATCGATATGAACGATATCCCCACCGAAGCGATAAAGCGCAAACAGTCCTCGCTAATAGCTGCCTATTGGATGCTTAAAAAGCAGGACGATATTGCCGCTTTGGTTACCGCCGGCTCTACGGGTGCAACCATAGTCGGCGGACAACTTATTCTCGGCAGAATACGCGGTATAAAGCGTCCGGCGCTGTGCCCTGCAATTCCCAACTCTCGCGGCGGAGTAACTCTTCTTTGCGACTGCGGCGCAAACGCCGAATGCAGACCGGAAATGCTTTGCCAATTTGCCTTGCTTGCGTCGGCTTATGCCGAGGTCGGCTTCGACGTCAAAAACCCCAAGGTGGGGTTGCTGACAAACGGCACCGAAGAGCATAAGGGTGACCCTCTTCATCAGGAAACTTATAAATATCTTTCCCAAATGAACGGCATAAACTTTATCGGCAACATCGAGGGCAGGGACATAATGATGGGCGATTGCGACGTTGCTGTTGCCGACGGTTTTTCCGGAAATATTGCATTGAAGTCAATGGAGGGCTGCGGCAAACTTGTACTCGGGGTTATGAAGAAGGAATTTTCTTCTAGCCTGTCCTCTAAAATAGGTTATCTGTTTATGCGCAAAGCAATAGGCAGAATGCGCGGTCAGCTCGACTTCGATAAGGTCGGCGGCGCACTGCTTTTGGGGCTTAAAAAGGTAGTAATAAAAAGTCACGGCTCTTCAAAGGCGGCAACAATAGCGGCATCCATAGCAAACGCCGCGGCAATTTACAGGGGCGGCTTAATTCAAGCGGTGGAAAATAAGCTTGAAGGCGTGGATTGGAATGCGCTTATACCGGAGAGTAATTAATGGATTTTTCTCAAAAAATTTCCGAAATAGAAGAAAAAATAAAATACGCTTTTAGGGATAAAAAACTTTTACGGCGCGCTTTCACTCTGTCGTCGTTTGACAAAGATTTCAATAACCAAACTTTGGAGTTCTTCGGGGACGCTATCTTGGAATTTATCGTTTCCGAGCGCATTTTCGACAGGGACAGCAGCGAGGGCAAGCTTACCGACAGGCGCAAAGCTATGGTGTCGGACAGGGCGCTTACGCCCGTTTCAAAAAAGCTGGGTCTGGATAAATATCTTATCAAGGACTCGGGAGATACAAAAAACAAAAAAGCCGTTCCGTCCGTCTACGAGGCGCTCGTCGCGGCAATCTATCTCGACGGCGGCATTTTCGAGGCAAAAAAATTTGTGCTTAGCACGCTAGATTTCAGCGTGTTGCCCGAAACAAGAAATTACAAGGGTGAGCTGCAGGAAAGGCTTGCAAAGTCGCATCCGCCGCTCAGATATCGTACTTTCGACGTGGGCAATCCGCAAAGACCCGAGTGGCGCGCCGAAATAGAAGTTTGCGGCAAGGTTTATACGGGTCGGTCGACCAATAAAAAGCAAGCGGAACAGAATGCCGCGTGCGAGGCTTTAAAACATATCGGTTAGTACACGGGGTTTCCGTGCGGAGATAATTATGTTGACGTTTAAACAAATTCAACTTGTGGGTTTTAAATCGTTTGCCGACAAAACCACGGTAACGCTCGGCGAGGGCGTAACCTGTATAGTCGGTCCCAACGGCTGCGGAAAATCCAACGTTGCCGACGCTATACGCTGGGTTCTCGGTGAACAGTCTGCAAAAATGATGCGCGGCTCGCAGATGCTCGACGTTATTTTCAGCGGCACCGAGGCAAGGCGCAAAATGTCCATGTGCGAGGTTACTTTGACTTTCGACAACACCAAGCGCATGTTCGATATAGACTGCGACGAGGTCGAAATGACGAGGCGGCTCTACCGTGACGGCACAAGCGAATACCTTTTAAATCAACAGCCTTCGAGAATGAAGATTTTGACGGGGCTATTGCACGGCGCAGGCGCGGCAAAGGAAGGCTATTCGATTATAGGACAGGGCAGAATAGAACAGATTATGAACGCGAAGCCCGAGGACAGACGCTCGATTTTCGAAGAAGCTACGGGAATTGTGGTGTTCAAGGACAGAAAGGCCGACGCCGAGCGCAAAATGAACGGCGCAAAGGACAATCTTTTCGTTCACGCGCAGCGTATGCAGGAAGTCGAAAGGCAACTTAATCCGTTGAAGAAAGCTTCCGAAAACGCAGTAAAATACCGCGAGCTTTACGATGAGCAGAGGCGGCAGGAAACCAACCTTTACATAGTTCGTCACGACGGCGCCGAGGGTGAAAAGCAAAAGATAAACGACAAAAAAATTAAAATCGACGAAAGAATAGAGTATCTTACAAAGCACGGGGAAGAACTTTTGCAGGAATACCAGACTTGCAGAAACGCGCTTGTCGAGGCGGACGCAAATTTACGCGACTTGTATGACAGGGTTCGTCGCTATGAAGTTGGAATCGAACATAAGAGCGGAGAAGCAAAGCTATATACCGAGCGCGCTCGTACGGTAAAGGCAAGTCTTGCCAAGGCACAGGAAGAAATTACGTATTCCTCGAAGCGCATAAACGAAATAGAGCGCGACGTACGGCGCACACAGGATCAGTGCGAGAAAAACACCAACCGCGTCAAGGGAATGTTGGAAAACTGCGAAACGCTGCAATCGCGCTTGGACGAGATGTCAAAGAGTATATCCGACTACGAATATCAGACGGGCGAGCATAGAAAAAAGGTTATGGACACATTCAAAGACTTGTCCGAACTTAGAAGAAATATGGGCTCGCTCGAAGCTTCGAAGGCCTTTCTTGCCGAACGCCTCAAAGAAATCGAGGACGATATGGAAAAGATACGCGCACGGCGCGACGAGGCAAAAAAGAGCTATGAAGAGAGTATTGCTCGCGGTGAAAAGCTTTCGCAATTTTTGGGTAACGAAGACGCGTTTTTAACCGAAGCCGAAAATGCTGTGAAAGAGAGCGAGGATAAAATTCAATTTTTTGTCAACCGAGTATATGATACGCAGGCTCAGATAAAAAGTTTGAGCGAAACTCTCGACTCTTTCCGCGGCATTCGCGACAGGCTCGAAGGATACATAGGTTCGGTCAAAAGGCTGATGTCCGACGCAGCCAAAAATCCCGAGCTTTCCTCAAAGATACTCGGGCTTATAGCCGACGTCGTTTCTTGCGATAAAGAATACGCCGTGGCTATTGAAACCGCGTTCGGCGCGGCAATGCAAAACATAATAACGGCTACCCGTCAGGATACAAACTATCTCGTTCATTATCTTGACAGGACGGGCGCAGGGCGCGCAACCTTTTTACCTATCGAAGCTTTAAGACCCAGATATGAAAACGAGCAAATCCGCAGCGCGGTACGCGATACGGGCGCAATCGACTTTGCAATAAATCTCGTTGAATACGACAAGAAATACGAAAACGTTATTCACTATCTGCTCGGCAACACGCTGATAGTGGACAATAGGGAAAACGCAACCGCAATCGTCAGGCGCTATCCCCGTGCGTTCAGGGTAATAACTCTCGACGGTACGCTATATGCGTCGAGCGGTTCTATTACCGGCGGTTCGAAAAGGTCGGACGCCGGCAATCTTCTCGAAAACGAACGCCGAATAAAAGAGCTTGAAGAGGCTATTGAAACAAAGAAGGATTTTCTCAAACGCGCCGAAGTTAAACGCGTCGAGCTTGACAAAATCAACGAGGAGAGGAAGGGGCAACTCAATAAGCTTGAGTCGCGCTTGCAAAGCGCAAGGCTCGAACTTGCCTCCGTTACCGAAAAACAGACTTCGCTAATGTCCGCGGTTACCGCTGCGGAAAGCGAGTACGCGGCATACAATCAGTCGCTGTCGGCATTAAAGATAAGGCTTGAGGGGCTTGACAGCGAGTACTCGGGCGTGTTTGAAGGAGCTACAAACTTAACTCAGCAATCGGACGCGGCTTCCAATGCTATGGACGATATGAGTGCGGAGTACGATAAATTAAGAAAAGAGCGGCAGGAAAAACAGGATACGCTAAATTCTTTGCGTGTGGAAATAGCTTCTTTAAACAGCGTAATAGCTTCCGCAGGGGAAAACGTCAAAAGGCTGGAAAATGAAAAGCGTGACCTTGTAGCTAAAATGGAAGAGATAAGCGCGAAAATTCCCCAAATCAAGAGCGAAATAGAAATGCTCAATGCCGAAGCGGAAAAAACCGCGCTTACAGAAGAGGAACAGCGCGTTGTAAAGCATTTGCGCAACCAGATAACCGAAGTTACCAATTCCAAAGAAGTCTATAATGAGCGTATTAAAAAGATAGATATCGAAAGATTGGATGACGCAACCGAGCGTGAAGAGCTTGTCGGAAAATCGCATAACTTAGATATGGCGCTTACAAAAATCGACAGCGACTTAGAGTATCTGCGCCAGCGCATAGACGAGGAATACGGTTTGACGTACGAGGGCTGCCTTGAATATAAAGAGGACGGCTTTGACCCTTCAACGGCAAATTCCAAAATTGCCAACTGCAAGAGGCAGATAAGTATGCTCGGCGCAATCAACCACAACGCGGTTGAAGAGTTTGAAGAGCTGTCGAAGCACTATGAAAAAATGGTGACCGACCGCGACGACATGGAAAAAGCGATAACCGATTTGACGGTTGCGCTCGACGATATCCGTGCGGAGATGCTTAAAATTTTCGACGAAGGCTTCAACACTATAAACGAAAACTTTAAGCGCACTTTTAAAGAGCTGTTCGGCGGCGGCAGAGCGGAGTTACAGCTCGACTATACCGACTGCGACGACCCGTTGAACGCCGGAGTTGAAATAATAGCCTGCCCTCCCGGTAAAAAGCTTTCTAAAATTTCTCTTTTGTCGGGCGGAGAGCGCGCGCTTACCGCAATTGCAATTCTTTTCGCTATTATAGGTATGCGCCCCATGCCGTTCTGCGTTCTCGACGAAATCGAGGCGGCGCTCGACGAAGCCAACGTGGCAAGATATGCAAGATATCTCAAAAAGTTTGCTTCCGACACGCAGTTTATAGTAATTACTCACCGTAAGCCCACTATGGAATGCGCCGACATTCTGTTCGGCGTCACTATGGAAGAAAAGGGTGTTTCCAAGGTTGTATCGGTCAAACTTTCCGAAGTTGCCGAAAAACTCGGCGGTGACGCAATACAGTAAATTATTTGGAGTGTATATGGGATTTATCTCAAAAATAAAACAAGCATTGAAAAAGACGAGGGACGGGCTTGCAAGCGCGCTTTCGGGACTGTTTTCAAAGAATAAGATAGGCGAAGATTTTTACGAAGAGCTTGAAGAAATTTTAATTGCCTCGGATATATCTGTAACTACCGCAGAGGAAATAGTCGATGAGATTCGCGACGAGGCAAAGCACGACAAAATAAAAGACAAGCAGTTTATATGCGACCTTTTAAAGGACGTTTTGGAAGAAAAGTTGACTGAAGCCGAAATTCCCGAAATGCAATACCCTGCCGTAATTATGCTTGTCGGAGTCAACGGCGTTGGTAAAACTACAACCGTCGGTAAACTTGCAAATTATTTTCTGTCGCAGGGCAAAAGCGTAACCGTTGCCGCCGCCGATACGTTCCGTGCGGCTGCCGCCGACCAACTGACGGTCTGGGCTGACCGCGCAAAGGTCAGAATAGTAAAGCACGAAGAGGGCAGCGACCCTTCGGCAGTTGTATTTGACGCGGTGTCCTCCGCCAAGGCGCGCGGCACCGACGTGGTTATAGTCGACACTGCCGGCAGGCTTCATGTAAAAGCGCACTTAATGGAAGAGCTGAAAAAAATGTCGCGCGTCGTAAACAGGGAATTTCCCACCGCGCATTTTTATAAGATGCTCATTCTCGACGCGACTACGGGCAACAACGCCATTTCTCAGGCGCAGATATTCAACGAGGCTGTCGACCTCGACGCAATTGTCTTGACAAAGCTTGACAGTTCGGCAAAAGGCGGCTTTGTAATATCCCTATGCAGCGAGTTGCAAATCCCCGTAATGTTTACGGGCGTCGGTGAAAAAATGGAGGACTTAGAACTGTTTGACCCCGAAGAATTCATTGAAGGTATATTATAATTATTTAACGGATAAGGTAAGACGGCGGACAAAAATGTCCGCCGTCTTGTTTTTTACAGGTCGTCAACGTCCTGAACGGGTTTACCGCCGTCTATGGGCGTGCCTGTATAGCTACCATTCGGGTCAAAGCTATCTTTGAAATTATTTGCAGTCTTTCGTGTTTTTGCCACAGGTCTTACCGCTGTTCTTTACGTTTTTGTTTTCGCTCTTGCCCGAGCAGTTCTTGGTAGAATTTGTCTGTTTGTTTTCTGTTTTTCTCATATTTTCTCCTTATCAAACGGAATATGCAGTTGGACGTAACCTTGACTTGCCTGACAAAGCGGACACTTGTCCCACGCCTTTGTTGAAGTGTGCATATATCCACATTCGCTGCAAACGTAGAGAATGGGTGCTTCGTTGCTGAAAAGAACGCCCTTATCGAACGCCTCGTGCAAATAATTAAACACCATTTCGTGTCTTACCTCTACCTGAGCAACAAGTTTGAAAAGGATAGCAATATCTTTAAAACCTTCTTCTTCGGCGTCTTTTTGGAACGAGGGATAAATTACCTGATGTTCCTGTCTTTCGTCGTCGGCAGCCAGCTTTAAGCTTTCCCCGATATCGCCGCTGTGGAACGGATAACCGGCGTCAAGCACGATATTTTCGAGGTATTCACCGCGTTTGGACAGTTCTTCAAAAAATCTTCTCGCGTGTTCCGTCTCGTTTTTTGCAAGAATTTTTATAGTATCCGCAAGGGTAACGTAGCCCTGCTCCATACAAGCGCGTGCGATAAGTTGATATCTCATTCCGGCTTGGCTTTCGCCTGCAAAACTTCTTGCAAGATTTTGATAAGTCTTAGTTTTGTCAAATTGCATATCTTTCCTCCGTGTACAAATATTTTGCGAAAAACAGCGGCTATTATTCTGCTTTTTTATGGTATATTCTGTTATTTTTAGTATTGACATACTTGTTTCGGTGGTGTAAAATATAATTATGTATAAAGTTATAGTTATTAGCAGACAATTCGGAAGCGGTGGCAGAACTATCGGCTACGAAACGGCAAAAGTACTAGGCATTCCATGCTACAACCGCGAAATTACGCAAGAAGTTTCAAAAAACTGCGGTTTTTCGATGGAATATATCGACGACCATGGAGAGTATGCAAATCATCGCTCTTGGCTCGGGCGCGCTTTTGACAGTCAGTCGCGGCTCAACGGAATGAGCAATCAAGATAAAATATGGATTGAACAACGCAAACTTATTTTAGAGCTTGCAAAAAGCCCCTGCGTTATCGTCGGGCGCTGCGCAGACTACATTCTCGCTGACAATGACGAGGTTTTAAAGGTGTTTATTCACGCGGACGACAGTTTTCGTGCCGAAAGAATTGTGAAATTGTACGGAGAAAGCGCCGAAAAGCCGGAAAAGAGGCTTAAAGATAAGGATAAGCGCCGAAGCGCATATTACAAGTATTATACCGAAACGGAATGGGGTGTAGCGTCAAACTATCACATAGCGCTCGATTCCGGCAAACTTGGCATAGAAAAATGCGTTAAAATTCTTGCCGACTTATATAAAAATACAAATTCTTGACAATTTCAACTAGCCCGAGTCGCATAATAACCCGACTCGGGCCCTTCTTTTTCTAAAAAACCGCATAAATCGACAAATCTCGGAATAAGTTTATAGTACTTAATTTTGGGGGCAAGTATGTGGGATTATTTAGCCGAACGTGTAATTAAAGAGGGAGAATACATAATAGAAACGTTGTCTACCGTGCGCGCAACCGCAAAGTATTTCGGTATATCTAAATCAACCGTACATAAAGACGTAACCGAACGACTTAAAAACGTTGATGCTAAGCTGTTTGAAGAAGTAAGAATGGTGTTGGACAAAAACCTGTCCGAGCGGCATATCCGCGGGGGTATGGCAACTAAGCGCAAATATTCGCATTGACAAAAATTTCATAAAAAATTAGCATAAAAATGTGTTTATCCATTGAAAAAGATATATAATTTATGTTATAATTCTTTTGAATGCAATCATGCCGAGATTATATACTCGGTTACGGAAATGTTTATGAAACTTTTGGGAATAGACGTCGGTTCAACAACCGTAAAAGCGGCTGTAATCGATGAGAACGGTAATTTAAATTATTCTTCATATGTGCGGCATTTTGCAAACGTAAAGCAAACAGTTCTTGCCGAGCTCAACACAATCAAGCAAAAGTTCGGCGGAGAATACTGTGTTTCGATTACGGGCAGCGCCGGCTTGGGTTTGGCGCAGCGCAGCGGCATAAACTTCGTTCAGGAAGTTCAGGCTGCGTTTATTGCCATACGCAAACTTCATTCGGATACGGACGTTGCTATAGAACTCGGCGGCGAGGACGCTAAAATTATCTTTGTCACAGGCGGTACCGAACAGCGTATGAACGGTTCGTGCGCAGGCGGTACGGGTGCGTTTATCGATCAGATGGCAACTCTTTTGAACGTTTCCGTCGAGGAAATGGACGAACTCTCGCTTAAAGCCGAAAAAACTTATCCTATAGCTTCGCGCTGCGGAGTATTTGCTAAATCCGATATTCAGCCTCTTTTAAATCAAGGCGCAAAAAAATCGGACATAGCCGCCTCTATATTTCAAGCCGTAGTCGACCAAACCGTTTCGGGGCTTGCGCAGGGCAGAAAAATTTGCGGTAAAGTGCTCTTTTTGGGCGGGCCGTTGCACTTTTTAAAGGGGTTAAGACAAGCCTTTGTTAAAACCTTAAAGCTGGACGACGCTCACGCTGTTTTTCCGGATAACGCCCCTTGCTTTATGGCTATCGGCGCGGCATTGCACTCTGTTGGCGAAAGCGGCAGTAAAATCGAAGATATTATTGAAAAGATAACAAACTCCGCTTCGGGAAATGAAATAGTGACTGGCAGACGCCTGTTTGAAAATACTCGGCAATACGCCGAGTTCGTCAAACGCCACAGGGCAACCGACTTGCAGTTTTGTGACATAGCAAATTACGATGGGGATTGTTTTCTCGGAATAGACAGCGGTTCGACTACAACAAAGCTCATGTTGATAACTCCCGACTGTAAAATATTGTGGTCGCATTATCAATCCAATAACGGACAACCGCTCGATATTGTTGTCGAAAAACTAAAAGAACTCTACGCGTTGACGGACAATAAACTAAAAATCCGCGCAAGCGCAGTAACGGGCTATGGTGAAGACCTCATAAAAAGTGCAATAAAAGCCGACTTCGGAATTGTCGAAACGGTCGCGCACTTTAAAGCCGCGCTGCACTTCAACCCGAAAGTCGACTTTATAATAGATATCGGCGGACAGGATATCAAGTGTTTTAAAATTAAAAACGGCGCAATCGACTCGATAATGCTTAACGAAGCTTGCTCGTCGGGCTGCGGTTCGTTTATTCAAACTTTTGCCCGTGCCATGTGGCTGGAAATAGACAAGTTCTCTGAAAAGGGTCTGTATGCCGCAAACCCCGTAGAACTCGGCTCGCGCTGTACGGTATTTATGAACAGCGCGGTAAAGCAGGCGCAAAAGGACGGCGCCACCGTCGAGGATATTTCTGCCGGACTATCATCGTCAATAGTAAAAAATGCAATTTACAAGGTAATACGCGCAACAAGCGTCGACGAGTTGGGTGAAAATATAGTTGTACAAGGCGGCACATTTTTAAATGATGCAGTGCTTCGTTCGTTCGAGCTCGAAACGGGTAAAAATGTAATCCGCCCTGGAATTGCGGGGCTTATGGGCGCATTCGGAGCGGCTCTGTACGCAAAGGAAAATATTTGCGGGGAAAGCACTACCGCAACGCGCGACGAGCTTGAAAGCTTTACATATAAATCCCGTTCTACAAATTGCCGCGGTTGTACGTCCAATTGCAACGTAAATATTATATCTTTTGGCGACGGCAGAAAATATATTTCAGGCAACAAGTGTGAAAAAGGCGCAGGGCTTAAACCTGTTTCCGACGATTACGACATCTACCGCTATAAGCAAACCAGGCTTTTGCAGTGCGTCGAAGGCATCATAACGGGCAAAAAGCGCGGCAAAGTCGGGTTATGCATGCAGCTTGGAATGTATGAGCAGTTGCCCATATGGGCAGGCTTTTTCGAAACGCTCGGTTTCGAAGTCGTACTTTCCGACTCTTCCTCGCGCGAGCTGTATTTCAAGGGACAGCACACAGTCGCTTCCGATACGGCTTGCTATCCCGCAAAGCTCATACACGGACATGTCGAAAGCCTCTTGGACAGAGGAGTCGACTTCATCTTTATGCCCTGTGAAAGCTATAATTTAGACGAGCACTGCTCTACAAATCACTACAACTGTCCCGTCGTGGCGTACTATCCCGAGCTTTTAAAGGCAAATAACGAGCGGCTTAATAACTCTAATTTTATAATGCCCTATCTCGATTTGAATATGCTCGATAAGACTGTCAAAACATTAAAGTCCGCGCTATCCGCTTATAAGCTAAAATCGGGGGAAATAAAGCGCGCGCTCAAAGTCGGATTTGCGCGCCTTGACGGTTATCACGGCGACGTGAAGTCCAAGGCGGATGAAATTTTGTGGAAATCGGAAACAGAGGGCAAGCAGGTAATAGTTCTTGCGGGCAGACCCTATCATTTGGACAGTGAAATAAACCACGGTATAAATAAACTTTTGACCTCGCTCAATCTGTCGGTGTTGTCCGAGGACAGTATTTTTGAAAAGGGCGACAACGTAAAAGTCAACGTTTTAAATCAATGGACTTATCACGCAAGACTTTATAGGGCTGCGGACTTTGTTTCAAAGCGTAAAAACGTAAATCTCGTTCAGTTGGTGTCGTTCGGCTGCGGACTCGACGCCATAACTACCGACGAAGTACGTTCTATTTTAGAAAAAAACGGCAAGCTTTATACACAGATAAAGATAGACGAAATAAACAACCTCGGCGTCGTTAAAATACGGCTTCGAAGTATGCTTGCGGCAATAGACGAGGCGGCAAAAAAATGAACGAAAGAGATTATTCAACAGTATATCCCAAGTGGGACAAATCGATGAAATCCACGCACAAGATACTTGTCCCCGATATGTTGCCCTGGCACTTCGAGATTATAGAGCAAGTTCTCAAATTAGAGGGCTATGACGTGGAGGTTTTAAAAAACAACACAAGAACGGTTATTGACGAGGGACTTAAACACGTCCATAACGACACTTGCTATCCCTGCCTTTGCGTGGTAGGGCAATACATCGACGCATTAAAGAGCGGAAAATATGATTTGGAACATACGGCGCTTATGATAACGCAGACGGGCGGCGGCTGTCGCGCTTCCAACTATATGCCGCTTATACGCAAGGCAATTAATGCCGAGTTTCCGCAGGTGCCGGTAGTGTCTGTCAATTTTTCCGGACTTGAAAAGGAGAGTTCGTTCGAAATAGGCGTAAAACTTTTCCTTAAATTTGCATACGCCATAATTTACGGTGACAGCATTATGTGGTGCTATAACCAGACAAAACCCTACGAAAAAACCGACGGACAAGCGGACGCGGCAAGAGAAGCTGCCGTCAATTTTGTAGTCGAAAAATTTAAAAACGGCGGCTACAATAAATATAAAAAGATAAACAGGGAAATTATAAAAATCTTTTCGAATGTAGAGCGGGACAAGCTTGAAAAAACCAAAGTCGGCATTGTCGGGGAAATTTACGTCAAATATTCGGCGCTTGGAAATAACGAGCTTGAAAAGTTTTTACTTTCCGAAAATTGCGAACCCGTCGTGCCCGCGCTGTTGGATTTTGTATTATACTGTATTGTCAACGTCATAAACGATTACAGACTGTACGGTCACAATAAATTTACCGCGTTTATATATGGTATAGTCTATAAAATTGTACACGGCATGCAGAAAAATATTATAAAGCAGTTTGAAAAGGACGGAAATTTTGCGCCCGTACACGATTTTGAACACTTGCGCAAGTGCGCAGATAAAGTGATAAATCAGGGAGTAAAAATGGGGGAGGGCTGGCTAATTCCGGCGGAAATGGCTGCGCTTGCCGAAACGGGTGTGCCTAATATAGTTTGCGCACAGCCATTTGGCTGCCTTCCGAACCACATTGCAGGCAAGGGTACTATACGCACCCTCAAAACTCTGTATAAAAACGAAAATATTGTAGCAGTCGATTACGACCCCTCCGCAACCCGTGTTAATCAAGAGAACAGAATAAAGCTTATGCTTGCCACCGCAAGGGAAAATAAGTAAAAGTAAGAAGGCTGGAAAAATGATGAAAAAATCGCAATCTACGGAAGTAAATTTAAATAAAACTTCTTATAAATGCGCAATTTTAAAATTGTTTTCCTTCCTAAATTATAAAATAGTTAAGCTGTTATTTGCTCTCATACTCATTGTTGTAGCCGCTGTAGCATACGGATTTTCGTTCGTTGCCGCTACGACAGACCTTGTAACGGCAGAGCTTTCAAGCGCATATGACAACCGATTTGAAACGGTCGTTTTAACGGGTAAGGTGGATAAACGCACTGAAACGTTAAATGGCACGGTTAGCGTTAATATTCCGTTGCAGCCAAACCAACTTAAAATTTTAAGCGAATACACCTCGATAATGACTATCATACCGTCTACTTACGGTAGTAAAGCGTTAAACATCGGCAGTTTTGCCGAAAATAATTTGCCGTTTGCAGAACAATATAATCTCTATAATTATTTTGGCAGAAATTATATGGCTTCAAGGGTTATAGAGCTCAATCCGCAAACGGGCGTAAACGACGCGTCGCTTGTTCCCGACTCGCGGTTGACTAAAAATTGTAGGTTGCCCGAAAACTTTGAAGAGATAGCGATAACCGATTTTCAAGCCGATATTTTTATGCGGTTCGGCTATAAAGACGCAAGTGATAACGGCAGGAATTACGAAATTAAAAGCCCTGACGATTTACTCGGTAAAAAGCTTGACGGACTAACCATTGTGGGCGTTTATTCTACCGAAGAGGATAGAAATGAGTTTAAAGGCAGGTATGACTATGCCAATGAAAAAACTTATGCAGATTACACACATTCCGACGACGTATATATAGTTGATTGCGATATAAAATTTTATACGCTTATGCAGGGTGAACACCCTATGCAGTATGTGTTTGTTAAAAGCGGCTTTTATAAAAATAGAAACGGGTATGATTTGGATAAATGCGAGGTGCTTTATAAGTTGAGTGGAGAACTGCAAAGGGACAGAGAAATAATTGACGCGCTAAACTATAAAGACGCATCCGACGGAAATATTTATTCCGCAACTTTATGCACAAGGCTTTCCGGGTTTACGAAAGATACAGCTTATTTGCGAACGGGCTTGGGTATAATTGTTCCGCATATTATAGGTTTACTATCTGCGGTTGTCGGCGTTATACTGTTGTTGTCATATTTTGTGGGTATTTTAAAATTTCACAAACAGGAAATTCAAAAATGCATATTAAATTATATTTTTATAATTTTATTTGCGGCTTTATTGTGTTTTGTAATTGCTGTTACGGTTGTGGGAATAAGTTGCCTTGCTATGAATATGTATGCCGGAATTAATTTGTTTGCTTTCGGTATAGTTGCTTGTCTGATAATTTTGGGAATTTGTTTCGGTTTGATTGCTGCTTCCGCTTTAATAACTTTTGCAATTGCAAAAGTTATAAATAATAAGTAAAAAACAAGTGCCGACCTTAATAGGTCGGCACTTGTTTTATTATTTTAACCTTTTTTAACCTTTTCGATTGAAAGTTTAGCTTTTTCGGCAACGTTTTCAGCAGTAAAGCCGAAGTGTTTAAACAGTACGTTTGCCGGTGCGGAAATCCCGAACGTGTGCATAGCCACAACTTCACCGAAATCACCGCAGTATTTATACCAGGCATAGTGTGAAGCCGCCTCAACGCAAACGCGCGCCTTTACCGCTTTCGGTAATATATGTTCGCGGTACTCGGGCGTCTGTTTTTCGAATTCCTCAATGCTCGGCATAGATACAATACGCACCTTAATACCTTCGTTGGAAAGCAACTCTTTAGCGCCTACGCAAGTATCTATTTCAGAGCCCGTGCCTATTAAAATTACGTCGGCTTTCCCTTTGCAGTCGTCGATAATATATCCGCCTGCAAGCGCTTTAATGCCCGTGCTTTCGTGTTGGTTGAGGTTTTGCCTTGAAAGCACCAATACCGTCGGGGATTGTTGTGTAAACGCCGAAATATAGGCTGCAACCGTTTCCTTTCCGTCGCACGGTCTGAATACTTTTACGTTTGGAATAGATCTGAGAGCAATAAGCTGTTCTACGGGTTGATGGGTGGGGCCGTCCTCTCCGACGCCGATTGAGTCGTGCGTCATAACGTATATGACGGGCACGTCCAAAAGTCCGCTAAGCCTTATGCCTGCCTTCATATAGTCCGAAAACGAGAAAAATGTCGAGCATAATATGCGTAGACCGCCATGAACCTGAATACCGTTACAAATAGCCGCCATAGCGTGCTCGCGGATACCGAACTGAATGTTGCGCCCCGACCTGTTGATAGGCGTAAACTTTCCCGAGCATTTAAGTTCGGTCTGAGTGGAGGGGGCAAGGTCTGCCGAACCCGATAAAAGGTTTGGCATAAGCTTTGCAAGCTCGTTTAAAACTTTTCCGCCGGAAACGCGCGTCGCTTCGGGAGCGGTAAATTGGAAATAGGAGTAAAGCTCGGTAAAATCGATGTCAAAGCCGTTCATGTATTGATTGTACAGCTTTGCAAGCTCGGGGTACTGCTTTTCATAGCTTTCAAAGAGTTTGTTCCATTTCTGTTCGGCGGCAAGCTTATTTTCGGCTAAATTGCGGCAATATTCCTTGACATCCTCGGGCACCTCAAAAGGCTCTTCCGTCCAATTGAAAATCTTTTTGGTGGTTTCAAGGTTTTCCTCTCCAAGCGGTGCGCCGTGGCACTTTTCGCTTGCTTCGAGAGGGGAGCCGTGTCCTATTTTTGTATTGCATATGATAATCGACGGTCTTGTTAAGTCCGACTTTGCTTTCTCTATTGCAGATTTAAGCACAACAAGGTCGCAAGCGTCGGGTACGCGTATTACCTGCCAGCCCTGCGAGTTGAAGCGTGCAACAATGTCCTCGTTGAAGTTAGTTGCAATATCTCCCTCGATTGTTATATTGTTTTTATCGTAGAGTAGAATTAATTTGCCGAGCTTTTGCGTGCCGGCAAACGAACAAGCTTCATAGCCCAAGCCCTCTTCGAGGCAGCCTTCCCCGCATAAAACATAAGTGTAGTGGTCTACGATTTTATATCCGGGCTTATTGAAAACGGCAGCTAAATGTTCTTCGGCAACTGCAAAGCCGACTGCGTTTCCTATGCCCTGTCCAAGCGGCCCCGTCGAGGTTTCTACGCCTGCGGTCTTGCCGTATTCGGGGTGACCGGGCGTGCGCGAACCGAACTGACGGAAGTTCATTATGTCCTCTTTTGTCACGTCATAGCCAAAGAGGTGTAAAAGCGAGTATAGGAGCATTGACCCGTGTCCTGCCGAAAGCACAAACCTGTCGCGGTTGTCCCATTTGGGATTGTTGTAGCTGAAATTCAAAAATTCGGCAAACACTTCAAAGCCTATGGGTGCGGCACCCATACAAATGCCCGGGTGCCCCGACTTTGCGCGCTGAATTGCTTCGGCGGAAAGAATTCTTATCGTGTCTACGCATTTATTCTCGATTGACATAGGTTTTTCTCCTTACAATGTATAATTTGTTAAATTTTCAAGCTCTAAAAAACGGTATGCGCTCAAAATTTCCAAAAGCTGGCAAGCAACAAGCTTTGTTCCGCCAACGTCGTCGCTTTCGAAATTTATAGGCATCACGGGGTCGTGAACGCTCATTCTCACAATAACCGTGCCGAAGTTTGTAGTAAACTTGACGCCCTCATAGTTGTCGGGGGCAAGCTGCATGTTTTCTTTCGACTGCGCCAAATTCTTTAAATCTTCTATAACTTTTTTGCCCTCGGCTTTAAAGTCGGCGCTGTTGCCGTTGAAAGAAATTCGCACTTCTCCCTCCTCGGCAGGTCGCTTTAAGTTTTCAATCAAAGAAGTAAGGCTCTTGTTGTCTTTTGCTTGATTTGAAAGACAGATAAGTATTTTCGTAATCAGGTACGCGCCGTCGTCAAGATAATAATTTTCCTTAAACGCCGCATGTCCCGAAGTTTCGATGGCAAGGGGGGAATATGTGCCGCTTTCGTTCAATTCTACGCATTTGCCTATGACGTTTTTGTAGCCGCGCTTGAACCTCAAATGCTTGCCGCCGATACTTTCTATAAACTCGGTAAGTCCGTTGCTTGTTACGCTGTCTGTGACGATAACGCCCTTTTTATCCTTTAAAAGTATCGCGGAAACAAGCGCGATAAGCGCGTTTCTGTTAATTTCGCCGCCGTTCTCGTCCACGCACGCCGCTCTGTCGACGTCTGTGTCGAAAATTATGCCGAGGTCTGCTTTTTCTCTTATAACCGCACGCGAAAGGCTGTCTATTGCCTGCTTGTCCTCGGGGTTTGGTATATGGTTTGGAAAGCGCCCGTCAGGCTCGAGAAATTGGCTGCCCGTCGTGTCCGCGCCCAACGGCTTCAACACATTTTCCGTAAAAAATCCACCGGCGCCGTTCCCTGCGTCCACTATTATTTTCTTCCCTTTTAAAGGAAGTATTCCACATTCTTTTTCAACTTTTGCAACAAGAATTTTGCAATACTCGTCCATAAAGCTTTTGTCTGCGCATTTTCCTTCTCCCGAAAGAAAATTGCCTTGTGCGGCGCAGTACAAAACTTCGTCTATATCTTTAGAGTCAAGTCCTCCGTCGGGCGTAAAAAATTTCAGCCCGTTTCTGTCGTAGGGCAGATGCGAGGCGGTTATCATAATCGACGCGTCGCATAAGAAGTCCGACTCTTTCAAAAGTATGAACATTGAGGGAGTGGAGGACAGACCCGTATATACAAAATCCGCTCCCGAGGTTATGCAGGCGCTTTTAACGCAGCTTGTAATTCTTTCCGCGGAAATTCTCGAGTCGTTTCCGACGGCAATTTTTAAGTGCGTTTTTCCCGATTTTTGGGACAGCCACTTTAAAAAGCCCTTTACAATCAACGTTACGGCTTGATCGGTAAGAGTGATTTGCTCGGGCGTGCCAACGGCAACTCCGCGTATGTCGGTACCGCTTTTAAGTTTTTTCAAGTCCTGTAATTGCATACGAGATAATTATACTATAAACGCACGTTTATTACAAGTATTTTTCCAAACAAAAATTATTAAAAATGTTTTAAAACGCTTTGTTTTCGTTGCCTGTTATGTTATAATATGTTGGAATTTTAAAAAGAGGTTTCATATGGCTAAGGATAATTTTGTCGAGCAAATTGCCGACATCGAAGCGGATTTTCCCCAATGGTACACCGACGTGGTTTTAAAGACTAAACTCGTCGACTACGGCCCCGTAAAGGGCACAATGGTAATACGTCCCTACGGTTACGCAATTTGGGAAAATATTCAGCGCGAGCTTGATTGCCGTTTCAAAGCAACGGGTCACGAAAACGCGTATTTCCCCTTGCTTATTCCCATGAGTTATTTTACTAAAGAGGCGGAGCACGTCGAAGGCTTTGCTCCCGAGGTGGCCGTCGTAACCCACGCCGGCGGTGAAGAACTTGCCGAACCGCTTGCAATCCGTCCCACGTCGGAGACGATTTTCGGAAATATGTACTCGAAGTGGTTGCAGTCATATCGCGATTTGCCCATAAAAATCAATCAATGGGCAAACGTTATGCGTTGGGAAAAGACTACCCGTCCCTTTTTGAGAACTTCCGAATTTTTGTGGCAGGAGGGGCATACCGCGCATTCAAACGAACAGGAGGCGGTTGACGAAACGCTGCAAATGCTTGAAGTGTATAAAGAATTTGCCGAGAATGTTCTCGCAATTCCCGTCATCTGCGGCAGAAAAACCGAAAAAGAAAAATTTGCAGGCGCGGTTGCTACCTACGGTATGGAAGCTATGATGAAGGACGGCAAAAGCTTGCAGGCAGGTACAAGCCACTATCTCGGACAAAACTTTTCAAAAGCATTTGATATAAAATATCTCGATAAGGACGGCGCGCAAAAGCTTGCATATACCACAAGCTGGGGGGTATCTACCCGACTAATAGGCGCTCTGATTATGGCTCACGGCGATCAACGCGGTCTTGTTTTGCCGCCAAAGGTTGCGCCTTTGCAGGTGGTTATAGTTCCCATAGCGGCAAAAAAGGGCAATGTGATGGAGGTCTGCGGACAAATCAAACAAACCCTTCAAGCCGCAGGCATCCGCGTTAAGCTTGACGATACGGACAACAGCCCCGGCTGGAAGTTTAACGAATGGGAGATGAAGGGCGTGCCTTTGAGAATAGAGCTCGGACCCCGCGATATAGAAGAGGGCAAAGCGCTTGTATTCCGAAGGGATACGCTTGAAAAGTGCCCCGTCGCTCTTGACGGTATTCAAACGCAAATAGCGTTATTGCTTGAAAAAGTTCAGAAGGAAATGTTGGAGGCGGCTCGCGTAAGGCGTGATGAAAGAATTGTGTATGCCGAGGACGTCGACGGAATTTTGAAGGGAGTAGAGGGCGGTAATTTTGTCAAAGCCGGTTGGTGCGGCTGTCGCGAATGCGAGGATAAAATAAAGGCGCAAACCGCGGCAACGGCAAGGGTGTACGCAGAGGGAGAGCGCGCCGAAAAGTGCGCTGTATGCGGTAAAGCAGCTAAGCATTTAATTATTTACGCTCGCGCTTATTAAAGTTTGAAATAAAAAAGACGGCAGTTGCCGTCTTTTTTTATAGATATTTTTTCAAATCTTCTACTTTTGTCAATCGTTCCCAGGGTAAGCCGGCTTTACCGAAATGTCCATAAGCCGCCGTCCGTAAATATATGGGTTTTCTCAGCTCGAGGGTTTGAATAATCGAGTAGGGTCTAAGGTCGAATTCCTTTAAAACTATGTCGGCAATTTCTCCGTCGTCAAGCTTTCCCGTGCCGAAAGTGTCCACAAAAACAGATACGGGTTTTGCAATTCCAATCGCATAAGCAACCTGCAATTCCACTTCGTCACAAAGCCCTGCGGCAACAAGGTTTTTGCAAATAAACCTTGCCATATATGCCGCCGAACGGTCAACTTTCGTGCAATCCTTTCCCGAAAAAGCTCCGCCGCCGTGCGCACATCTTCCGCCGTAGGTATCGACGATAATCTTCCTTCCCGTAAGTCCGCTGTCACCCTCGGGCCCGCCTATTTCAAACCTGCCCGTGGGGTTAATAAAATACTTTGTGTTTTCGTCCAAAAGCTCTTTGGGCACAATGCCGATGACGTGCTTTAAAATATCCCGTTTAAGATTTTCCTGCGTAACTTTCGAGTTATGTTGTGCCGAAACTACAATCGCGTCTATTCTCTTGGGAATTTTGCCGTCGTACTCAACCGTAACCTGCGTCTTGCCGTCGGGACGAAGATAATCCAATAGCCCCGACTTTCTCACTTCGGCAAGTCTGAACGCAAGCCTGTGCGCAAGCGCAATAGGCAGCGGCATAAGCTCCTCGGTTTCCCTGCACGCATAGCCGAACATCATTCCCTGATCGCCTGCGCCGAAGCTGTCGCGTATGTCTGCGCTCTGTGTCCTGTCAACGCCCATTGCAATGTCGGGGCTCTGTCTATGAACCGCCACGTCGATTTTGCACTTGTCGAACGCAAACGAGCCGTGTTTATATCCTATATTTTGAATGGTGTTTCTTGCAATCTTTTCATAGTCGACTTCCGCAAAGGTGGTAACTTCTCCCATGATAAGCAGTCTGTCATATGCCGCGCAGCACTCGACGGCGCAACGCGCTTCGGGATCTTGTTTTAAAATTTCGTCGACAATCGCGTCGGAAATATTATCGCAAAGTTTGTCGGGATGACCTTCGGTCACACTCTCGCTTGTAAAAAATTTCTTCATACCGTAAAATCCTCAATTAATTTTTTTATAAAGTGATAAATAGTTTGCGTCCTTGTAGCCTAAAGAAGTGTACAGTTTTAATGCTCTGTCGTTGTCTTTTTCGACTTCCAGCCTTATAAAATCATACTCGTCGCTCTTTTCCAAAGCGGCAAACACCTTTTTGCCGACGCCTTTGCCGCGGCAGTACGGTTTAATATAAAGCTCGTCCAGCCACATAACCCTGCCGCAAGCCTCCTGCGAGGCGGAAAGACAGCAAACGCAGTACCCTAAAATTTCGCTTCCGCACTTGATAAAATAGGCTTTAACTATCTCGCCAAGCTCTATTTCCTTAAAAAATTTCTCGCGTCCGTCGTCTGTTATAACCGAGTTTGTTACTCCCGAAGCGTAAAAATCATTCGACATTTCAAAGTATATAAGCTTTTTGTCGGCTGTTATTTTCTCTAAAACAATATTTTCAAACATAAAAAAACTCCCTCAACCGAAGGGGAGCGTCAATAATTATTTTCCCATCGGTTCGGCATTAGCACCTTGCTTTGCAGGTTGCTGTGTGGTCGTAAAGCCGTACTCTCGCACACTCTTTATAGGTTTGAATGTATTATAACAATTAGCTCAAATCTTGTCAATAAAAATTTGCCTTTTCGCGCTTTTTATTTTATAATGTATCTATGTTATGCACCCAATGCCCCGTAAAATGCGGCGCGGACAGGCAAAATACCTCAGGTGCCTGCGGCGTAAAGGATATTAAAATAGCCAAATACTATCTTCATCAATTTGAAGAACCGCCTATATCCCATAAAAACGGCAGCGGCTGTATATTCTTTTGCGGCTGCTCGTTGAAGTGCGTATTCTGCCAAAATTTCGAACTTTCGCGCAATAAACGCGGAAAAGAAATAGATAAATATCAACTTGCCGAAATTTTTGCCGAGCTTGAAGCTATGGGTGCGGAAAACATAAATTTAGTCAATCCAACCCATTATTTAAGCCATATTATGGGGGCAATTGAAATTTACCGCCCTAAAATCCCCATTGTTTACAACACTCACGGCTATGAAACGCAGGAGGCGCTCAGCCTTGCCGACAGCTTTGTCGACGTTTGGCTTACCGACCTTAAATTTATCGACAATGCGCTTTCAAAGCGCTATACCTCGCGGCCCGACTATTCCGATTACGCTTTAAACGCCGTCAGGTTTATGTCGCAAAAGCCGCTTAAAATGCGCCAAGACGGCAAAATACTTTCGGGGTGTATTGTCAGACACCTAATCATGCCGCTTGCCGTCTATGACTCTATAAACGTAGTTAAATTTGTTGCTACGTTGCCCGAGGACGTGTTTTTGAGCCTTATGAGCCAATATACGCCCTTTGGGGATATATCTGAATTCAGCGAGTTACAGCGCAGAATAACTCCGCGTGAGTACGAGCGCGTGCTTGAAGCCGTGCGCGCGGCAGGGTTAAAAAACGTATTTATACAGGATTTTGCAAGCGCAAGCGAACAATTTATACCTGAATGGGACTTTTAAAATGCTTATTTCCGTCAATAACGCCACATTTTCTTACGGCGACAATTTAATATTCGAGAATGTTGATTTCGCTATAAACGAAGGGGAGCGGGTCGGACTTATCGGCGCAAACGGAGAGGGCAAAACTACGCTTATTAAACTTATATCGGGAGAACTTTTCGCGGATAGCGGAGATATCATAATTAAGAACGGTATCCGCATAGGCTATCTCGAACAGAACGGCGGCTATTCAAGCGGAAACACCGTGTATAACGAAATGCTCGAAGTGTTTAAGGTCGAGCTTGCCGCCATAGAAAAGCTTGAAAAGCTCTCCCGCCAATTGTCGGCTTGCGAGTATTTGACCCCCGAATATGCCCGACTTTCGGCTCAATTGGAGAGTTTAAACGGGTTTATCGCGTCGAAGGACTGTTACAATGTCGAGGTTAAAATAAAGACTGTTTTAAACGGAATGGGTTTTATAGACAGGTACGAACAGAGTATCGAAACAATGTCCGGCGGCGAAAAAACAAGGCTGAAACTTGCAAGGCTTTTATTGGAGCAACCCGACCTTCTAATTCTCGACGAGCCTACAAACCACCTCGATATTGCTACTTTATTTTGGTTGGAGGACTACCTTACGGCTTTCAAGGGTGCGGTTCTCGTGGTTTCTCACGACAGATATTTTCTCGATAAAATCACTCAAAAAATACTTGAAATAGAAAATAAAAAACTTTTGTCCTTTTCGGGCAACTATTCAAAGTACAAGATTTTAAAGGCGGAGCGACAGGCAAGGTTACTAAAGGAATACGAGGCTCAACAGGTAGAAATAGCAAAACTTCAGGACTACGTCGACAGAAATATTGTGCGAGCGACAACCGCGCGGTCGGCTTTAAGCAGGGTAAACAAGCTTGAAAGAATGGAAATTTTAGAAAAGCCTTATACCCCGAAATACAGCGTAAATTTTAAATTCGACTATGAATATCCCCCCTATGAAAACGTGTTGAAAATAGATGGTTTAAACCTTGAAATCGGCGGTAAACGGCTTATATCAGGGGGGCAATTGAATGTTCGTCGCGGAGAAAAAGTTGCGCTTGTCGGAGAGAACGGCACAGGCAAGTCAACGCTTTTAAAGGCAATTTTCGGCGGAGGCAATCATTCGATAGATTTGGGTAGGTTTGTAAAACTTGCCTATTACGATCAGGAAGGAGCAAATCTTAACGCGGCCAATACCGTAATTGCCGAGCTGTGGGAGCGTCACACTGGACTTACGCAAACCGAGGTTCGTTCGGCACTTGCGCGGTGCGGACTGTTTGAAGAGGATATGCAAAAGCCGGTAAGGGCGCTGTCCGGCGGAGAGCGCGCCAAGCTTGCGCTGTGCGTGCTTGAAAGCGAGCGCGGCAATGTTTTGTTGTTGGACGAACCTACAAATCACCTCGACTTAACCGCAAGGGAAAGCCTTGAAAAGGCGCTGGCTGAATTTGACGGCACGCTTATTTTTGTTTCTCACGACAGATATTTTTTGCAAGCGCTCGCGCAAAGGGTAGTTGAAATTTCAAATTTCTCTCTCAATACCTACGACTGCGGCTATGCGGAATATACTCAAAGAAAAAGCATTGAAAGCGAGCAAAAGCTGCGCGAGGGAGAGGCGCAAAAGCTTGCGGAGAGGCAAGAGCAAAGGCAGTGCGGCTTCCGTTCCAAAAAAGAGCGTGCGGCTGAAGCGCAGAAAAAACTGCGCATAAAAAAACTGGAAGAGGATATTTCCTCGCTCGAAAGCGAGGAAAATCAACTAAACGAAATGCTTACCGTTCCCGAAATTGTGTGCGACTATAAAAGGACAGGCGAAATATCCGAGCGGCTTGCAGCCATAAAATTACAGCTTGACGTGCTTTACAACGAGTATGAAAGTGTGATAGAATAAAAAGGGTAAATTCTATGGATAAAAAACAGAACGAACAGGAAGAAGAGGTTGTCAATATACGGCATACCATAACGGCGGAAGAAACTTTCACGCTCGCAAAGGACGTGTTCGACATCCGCTGTTTTATCAAAAACGTGTATTCCAACAGGGCGTTGATTGCGCGCAGGCTCAATCTTTTAACCTTGACGGTGAGCACGGTGTTTATGCTGCTTTATTCGGCATACGTTCTCTTTACGGGTCTTACAAAAAAACTTAATTTCGCTTTTGAAATTGTACTTTATTGCTTTTTGGCGGCTTATGCGGTGCTCTTTATAGTGCTGATAACGCTATCTGTTTGCAGCAGCCGTTCGAGCACTAAAAATGTCGCAAAATTCAAACGAACATTGAAAATATTTAAGCTTTTGGTAAGGTTGGTATCGGTTGCAATATCGATAACGGCAATATCATTGTCGACTTCGGGCGGGGAATTTGCCGCGTCGAATATCGCGCTCGATGTCATAATTATAATATTTTCCGTGGTTTCGCTTATTTTTCAGATTATTCCCCTGTTTTTCGGCGGAATAGGTAAGCTTGTGCGCTGGCTTCTTTCCCCCGTAAAAATCAAGTACAGGTTCGGTAAAGTCATACTTGAATGGTACGAGCTCGCAGTGTCCGGTACAGCCGAAAAGGGCGCGGTCAAAAAGGTTTCAAGCAAGCATTTTGACGCAATAGGCGCGTTGATTGACTTATACCTAATGCCGTCGCTCGGCAAAAAGTACATAAATACAATTTCCGCGTCGCAGCTTGTCACGCTTGTAGAGCGCACCGACGAAACCGAACGCCCCGTTTTAGAGGGTATTTTGAAAAACGTGTTTGCATATGCAACCGAGTGCGGCTATGTAACTTTCGACCCTTGTAAGGATTTGAATTTCGAAGGCAGCGTCGAAGAAGAGGGGAAACCCGAAAAACCTACTATAAAGGGCAGGCTTTTGAAAATGGGCGCTAATATCGGCAAATCTATGCTCGATAAATTCATTGCAAAATCCACCGAAGATAATGACGATAAATAATTTTTAAAATCAAAACCGCCGTGCACTTTTAGCGCACGGCGGTTTTTATTTAATTATAATTCAATCAATTAAACCTAATAAATAGTCTGTTGATACCCCGAAAAATTTTGAGAGCTTTATTAAGTAGGAAATTTTTGGTTCGTTTATATTGTTTTCCCAATTGGAAATTGCTCCGTCAGTTGTTCCAATCTGCTTTGCAAGTTCTTTCATAGATAATTTTTTTTCGGTTCTCAATTCTCTTAGCCTAATAGAAAAAGTACTCATATTTTACCTCGCAATTATTATACTTAGAAAGTTAAGTAAAATGTTTGACACTTAGAATTCTAAGTGATATAATAAACGCAATGGAGGCAAATAATGGAAAGTAATAAAAGAAATTGCGAAAATTGTAGATACTTCAGTAGGTATTATCTAAAAAAAACAAATTATTGGTGGGGTATATCAAAAGGAGTATGTGAAAATGTTTCGGTTGCAAATAAAGTAAGCAAAAAATGTGCGGTTGGATTTGTTTGTGATTTATGGTCTGAAAAAGACAATAATTCAAATACAAAAGAAGAAAAATTACGGACTAATTTAATTGATATAAAACATAGTTTGAAGAAAATTTTTGATCTATTAAATGATAGACCGCAGTAAATATACTGCGGTCTGTTTTTAATTAAAATTCAAGCGATTTTTGTATATAGCTTTCAAGCTCGTCGATTTTCAGCCTTATTTGCTGCATGCTGTCCCTGTCGCGCACGGTGACGGTATCGTCGTTGAGCGTGTCAAAGTCGACGGTAATGCAATACGGCGTGCCAATCTCGTCCTGTCTGCGGTAGCGCTTACCGATCGAGCCCGTCACGTCGTAAGTGACCGAAAACTTTTTGGCAAGTTTTTTATAAACTTCGTCCGCCTTGTCCGAAAGTCCCTTTTGCAACGGCAGAATTGCCGCTTTGTAGGGCGCAAGATAGGGGTGGAAGCGCATAACGGTTCTTACGTCGTTTTTCTCTGCGTCAAGCACCTCTTCGTCGTAAGCGTCGGTAAGGAAAGCAAGCACGCATCTTTCTACGCCGAGCGACGGCTCTATTACATAGGGTACGTACTTTTCGTTAGTGACGGGGTCGGTATATTCCATATTTTCACCGCTCTCGTTTTGGTGCTGTTTAAGGTCGTAATCCGTTCTGTCCGCAATGCCCCAAAGCTCTCCCCTGCCGTGAGCAAACTCATACTCGAAGTCGGTGGTCGCTTTTGAATAGAAACAAAGCTCCTCGGGGGAGTGGTCGCGAAGCGTCAGGTTTTCCTCCTTCATTCCAAGCGATAAAAGGAAGTTTTTGCAATAATCTTTCCAATAGCCGAACCACTCCAAATCGGTGCCGGGCTTACAGAAAAATTCAAGTTCCATCTGTTCGAACTCTCTAACGCGGAAAATAAAGTTTCCCGGCGTAATTTCGTTTCTGAACGATTTTCCTATCTGACCTATGCCGAAGGGAACGCGCATACGCGACGTTCTCTGCACGTTTTTAAAGTTTACAAATATGCCCTGTGCGGTTTCGGGGCGTAGGTACACGGTGTTTACCGAGTCCTCGGTAACGCCCTGAAACGTCTTAAACATAAGGTTGAACCTTCTAATTGGCGTAAAGTCGCTTTTGCCGCATACGGGGCAGACTATCTTCTTTTCCGCAACAAAATTTTCGAGCGCTACGTTATCCATTGACTCGACGCTCAAATCAAGCTTGTGTTTTTTACAATAGTCCTCTACAAGGTTGTCGGCACGGTGGCGCGCCTTGCAGTTTTTACAGTCCATCAACGGGTCTGAAAATCCGCCGAGATGTCCCGAAGCAATCCAGGTGCGCGGATTCATTAAAATAGCGCAGTCAAGACCGGTGTTGAGTGTGTTTTCCTGAACAAATTTCTGCCACCAAGCCTTTTTAACGTTGTTTTTAAATTCTACGCCGAGCGGACCGAAGTCCCAGGTATTGGCAAGACCGCCGTAAATTTCGCTGCCGGGATAAATAAAACCCCTGTTTTTGCAAAGAGCGACAAGTTTATCTTGCGTAACCGCGCGTTTTTTGCTGTCCATAAATCCTCCGTAAGCTAATAAAATAATAGTTTAAGTATATTTTAATTAAATTGTCTTTTTAAGTCAAGTGATACGCGTGCCAATAAAAAAATTTAAAAAACTCGCGTCAAAAGTTATGCTTTTTTTAACTCATATGTTATAATAAACTTGATATTTTATATTATAAGGTGAAATATGTTGACCGATATTCAAATAGCTGAAAGCTGCAAACTCAAAGACGTGCGCGAAATCGCAAAAAAACTTTGCCTCGAAGAGGACGACCTCGAACTTTACGGCAAATACAAAGCCAAAATCAATCTCAAAAAAGTAAATCCGAAATCAAAGCTTGTTTTAGTCACCGCAATTAATCCGACGGCAAGCGGAGAGGGCAAAACCACAGTTTCGATAGGTCTTGCCGACGGAATGTCCAAGCTGGGTAAAAAAGTATGCCTTGCGCTTCGCGAGCCGTCACTCGGACCCGTATTCGGAATAAAGGGCGGCGCGGCGGGCGGCGGCTATGCGCAGGTTGTGCCCATGGCGGACATAAATTTGCACTTTACGGGAGATTTGCACGCTATAACTTCTGCAAACAACCTGCTTTGCGCTATGATAGACAACCATATTTTACGCGGCAACGAGCTTAAAATAAAGGAAGTATATTTCCGACGCTGTATGGATATGAACGACCGCGCACTCAGGGATCTGACAATTCACTGCAATGCAGGTAATATGAAGGGCTGCGCAAGCTTCGACCGTGCCGAGGGGTTTGAAATAACCGCGGCAAGCGAAGTTATGGCTATACTTTGTCTTGCAACCGATTTAAAGGATTTGAAAAAGCGCATAGGTAATATCGTGATAGGTATAAACGAAAGCGGAGATTATATACGCGCCCGTGACTTAAAGGCGGACGGTGCTATGACCACGCTTTTAAAGGACGCAATTAAACCCAATCTTGTTCAAACGTTGGAGGGAACGCCGGCAATAGTTCACGGCGGACCTTTTGCGAATATCGCTCACGGCTGCAACTCGGTGCGCGCGACGTACACCGCTATGACTCTTGCCGACTATGCCGTAACCGAAGCGGGCTTCGGCGCGGATTTGGGCGCGGAAAAGTTCCTCGACACCAAGTGCAGGGTTGCGGGCATTCAGCCCGATTGCGTCGTAATAGTCGCAACAGTAAAGGCGTTAAAACTTCACGGCGGCGCGGATAAAACCACGCTTACGCAAGAGAATTTACAGGCTTTAAACGATGGACTTCCCAACCTATTGAAGCACGTCGAAAATATTCAAAACGTATATAAAAAGCCCGTCGTCGTTGCCATGAACAGGTTCTATACCGACACACAGGCGGAAATCGACGCAGTGCTTGAAGCTTGCGCGAACGCAGGCGTCAAAGCCGTGTTTACCGACGTATTCTTAAAGGGCGGAGAGGGCGGTAAAGAGCTTGCTAAAGCCGTCATAGAGGAGTGCGACAAACCCTCGACTTTGCATTATTCCTATAATTTGAATGACGGAGTTGTTAAAAAAGTCGAGGATATTGTCAAAAATATTTACGGCGGAGAGGGCGCAACTTTTTCGGACGAGGCTTTGAGAAAGATATCCGAAATGGAGAGTAAGGGCATTACGGGCTTGCCCGTGATAATTGCAAAAACGCAGTATTCCCTGTCCGACGACGCGAAAAAACTTGCCCGTCCCACAGGCTTTAAAATTCACGTCCGCGACGTAATTTACAAGGGCGGCGCCAACTTTATAGTCGCAGTCGCAGGTGAAGTAATGCTTATGCCGGGGCTTTCGAAGGTTCCTTGCGCCGAGCATATCGACATTGACGAAAACGGAAATATCACAGGCTTATCCTGATAAATAGAGAGAGATTTTATGAAACTTCCCGAAGCAAGTAACTTTATAGAACAGATTATTAACGAAGAACTCGAAGCAGGTAAGTTCGAGGCTCGCGGCAATGAAATTCATGTTCGTTTTCCGCCAGAGCCCAACGGCTATCTGCACATAGGGCACATAAAGGCAATGTGCATAAATTTCGGCGTTAAAGAGCACTATTCCGACTTTAACGCTACTTTGAATTTGAGAATGGACGATACAAACCCGGCAAAAGAGGACTATGAATATGTGGACTCCATTGTCGACGCGGTAAAATGGCTGGGTTTCGAGTACGACAGGCTTGTTTTTGCCTCCGACTACTACGACAGGCTCTACGAAATTGCCGAAAAATATATCTTAGACGGCAACGCATATGTTTGCGACCTTTCGGCGGAGGAGATTACCGCGACGCGCGGCACGCTTACGCAGCCGGGCACGCCTTCTCCTTACAGAAACAGGAGCATTGAAGAAAATTTGCAGCTTTTCCGAGAAATGAAAGCTGGCAAATATCCGGACGGCTCAAAAGTTTTGCGCGCGAAAATAGATATGGCTTCTCCAAACGTAAATTTGCGAGACCCCATAATTTACCGTATAGCGCGCGTTCCGCATTACAGAACGGGGGATAAGTGGTGCATTTATCCTATGTACGACTTTGCGCACCCCGTATCCGATGCTATCGAGGGAATTACCCATTCGCTGTGTTCGCTTGAATTTGAAAATCACAGACCGATCTACAATTGGTTTGTCGAGCGCGCGGGCTTCGAAAAGCCGTTGCCCAGACAGATTGAGTTCGCAAGGTTGAATATTACCAACACGCTTATGTCCAAGCGGTATTTAAAAAAACTTGTCGACGAGGGCTTTGTTAGCGGTTGGGACGACCCGAGAATGCCCACCATAATGGGTTTGAAAAACCGCGGAGTTCCCCCCGAGGCGCTTAAAAAATTCTGTACCGACGTAGGTGTCGCAAAGGCTTACTCGGTGGTAAATTCCGCTCAGCTCGACAGCTGTATCCGCGAAAATTTAAATTTGAACGCGGAAAGGGCAATGGCTGTTATAAATCCCGTAAAGTTGTCAATAACCAACTACGAGGGTGAAGAAGAACTCGATTTTGAAATTAATCCGACAAAAGGCGACGGTAAAACCCGAGCCGTCAGGTTCAGCGGAAGCGTATATATAGACAGCGACGACTTTTCGTTGAATCCTCCGCCCAAATACAAGCGCTTGCAAAAGGGCGGCACAGTCCGCCTGAAGGGTGCTTATATTGTTAGGTGCGACGACGTTGTTCTCGACGAAAACGGCGCGGTTTCCGAACTTTTATGCACATACTTCCCCGAAACAAAGAGCGGAAGCTCGAAGGATACGGGCATAAAGGCAAAGGGCGTAATTCAGTGGGTTGACTGCAAGTACGGCGTTGACGTCGAGTTCAGGCAGTACGAACCGCTTTTAAAGGACGAGGCTTATCCCGAACAGGATTATGCCGAGAGGTTGAACCCCGACAGCGAAAAAAGGTTTTACGGAAAAGCCGAGCCCTATCTTGCGGAAAGCGCGGACGAAACGCCTTTCCAGATACTTCGCACGGGTTACTACAAAAAGAGTTCGAAAAACGGATTTATATTATCGGAAATAGTGTCGCTAAAAGACAGTTTCAATAAATAATATTTGATTTTGAGAGGATGTGAATGAATATTTTGGCAATTTTAATTATCATAATACTCATTACTGCAACGGTAATAGGCGTTATCGTCGGACTTGTAAAGGGATTTACCAAAGTAAATTCCTGGGGCTTAGAATTTTTACTTTCTGTGGCTCTAAGCGTAGCCGTCGGCGGAATTTTTGTAAATTCGGCGGCGGAAAGTAATGAAGGCGCCATATCCGGCGGCATAATTACCATTATTTTTGCGGTTATTTTTGTCGTTGCGTTTTTGTTTTTGTTTAAATTGTTGCGGTTGATTTTTTCATCGCTAATAAAAAGAAAGTTGGAAAAAGCAAAACTGTCGACAGCCGACGCGTCGAACAGTGAAGAAAGCGATGACGAGGACGACGAGGATGACGAGGACGAACCCGAAAAGGTAAGAAAACCCTCTGCGGGTTTTGTCGGATTTTTAAACCGAATTTTCGGCGCGGTAACGCTGGGTATAAAATGCTTTGTAGCGGTAGGCGCAGTTGCTTCGTTTGTGCTTGTCGCGCTTGATTTAACGCAACTTGACTTTATAAGCAGTATGGCGGATATCTATGAAAGTTCGGTATATCTCGGCTTTAAACCGCTGTTTATGGACTGTTTTATAGTCGGCGCAATAATGATTGCAATACATTGCGGCTATAAAAGCGGCATTTCCAATGCGCTTTGGTCGCTGGTCATTCTCGGACTTGTTGCCGCCGCAGGCTATGCCTCATATAATCTTGCGTTCCACAGCGAAGCTTTTGCGCCTGCAATAGACAGTATTGCCAATGCGCTTATAAATATGGTGCCGGAAGGCGTTTCGGAAGCAAACGAACTTTTCAGAACAGTCGCGCAATGTATTCTTACCGCAGGAATATTCCTTTTAATGCTTGTCATAATTATTCTTATGTCCGTGTTCGTTCCAAGACTTATGGAGGGCTTGAGGGAAAACAAGGTATTCTATGCTATTGACGGAATTATCGGGGCAATTTGTTCAACCGTGATAGTTCTCGGCGTGTTGTTCGGCGTCGGCGTAGTGCTTCAACCTATTTATGATTTGCCTATGCTTGAAAAATTGACTTCATACTTTACAGGTAGTAAAATAGCGACGTATTTCTACGATAAAAACTTGCTTGCAATGTTCGGCGTAATAGTTCCTATCAGAGATTATTTGACTTAATATTTAAGTAAATCAAAGCGGCCCGCGAAATTTCGCGGGCCGCTTTTCGAAGTCATCCGAATTTAAAGCTTAATAATTAAACTTTTTCGGAATAGCTTTCGCAGCAAGTGCAATCTCTCTGACCGCACGAGCAACCGACCTTAATGTGTTCAAGTGTGCAGTTGCAGCCGGCGTGATTGTATTTGCAGCTTGCAACGTCGCAAGCTATATCGTTATTAATTTTTTCCATCATTAAACCCTCCGCTTTTATTTTGTGCGTAAACGCTAAAAATATTCTATCCCTTGACAAACCGCAGTAAAAAGTGTAAAATATTATTGTACAAACAAAAGGAGCAGACCAAATGAAAATTATTTTATTGCAGGACGTAAAGGGACAGGGCAAAAAGGGTGAAGTTATCGACGTTAACGAAGGTTATGCCCGTAACTTTCTTATAAAAAAGGGGCTTGCCGAGGCGGCTACCGCAAGTAAACTGAACGACCTCACGCAAAAAAAATCTGCGGCGGAGTTTCATAGGGCGGAAGAAGTAAAGGCAACAAAGCTTATGGCTCAGGAAATAAACGGCAAAGCGTTTACGGTTAAAATCAAGGCAGGTTCGCAGGGCAGAGTTTTCGGCTCGGTAACGGGCGCAAATATTGCCGACGCGTTGCAGACGGCAGGCTATAACGTGGATAAAAAGAAGGTTGTCTTGACCTCTCCCATTAAAACGCTCGGTGAATACGATATCGAACTCAAATTGTTGGAAGGTATAACGGCAAAAATCAAAATTTCGGTCGAGGCGGAATAATTGCTAAAAACAAAACACCCTACTGCGCTTTAAGCACAGTAGGGTGTTTTTTATTTTACTTATAAATCTATCTTCCGCGGAAACCGCCGCCGCCGTGGCCGCCGCCCATATGACCGCCGCCGAAGCCGCCGTGGCCGCCCGAACCCGACGAAGAGGGACGGGAGTACATATGCGAGTTCATTTTTGAAATGGTGCCGTGCATCATTCTGTTGAATAAATACAGCTCGAACAGCGAGTAACGGTTTGTCAACCAGTAGGGAGGTTCAATTACGATATTTGCAAATTTTTCTTCCCACTTGTCCGAAACACCCAGCACCTGCGCATAGGGCAAAACGTGGTAGTAAAATTGCGGATTTGTTTCAATCAACATTTCAAGCTGATTTTTTTCGGCAAGAAGAATAAAGTTTTTAAATCCGACAATATCATTGAGCTTTTCCGTATAGGACACTGTTCTGCTCAACAGTATCGAAGAAATTGTCGAAACCGCGCAAGCTACCAACGCAAGCACTATCTTCGAAGGCAAATCGAAAATAAACGACGGAACCAACAAAATATAGAATAGCGTGGCTATTACCGATATTCCCAAGATGCCCAGCCCCATTAACAACATAGTCAATTTTTTAAATTTTAGTATGCCGGTAATTATTGCCTGAGCTAATATGTTTATAAAAAACAAAGGAACAATCGTTGCAAATCCTGCAAAAACGGTGTATTCGGACGATACGCTGAAAAACGCCGTAATTAGGGGCGCTACGCCTAAAATAATAGCGCATAATACTGAAAAAGCGTAACTTGCAATTGTGCTTGATATAGAATAAAGTCCCTTTACACGGCCGTTTACCTGCGCTTTTACGTTGTCTGCCGTGACGTAAAATCTGTTTGCAAGGCTGCTTGTAGTCACAACTTCTCCGCGCTCGAAAATACCGTCGAAAAGCTGTCTTTCATACGAACTGACGCCGTCGGGAAGCTGCGAATAGACTCGTATAAGAGTAGGGTCTTTCTCGTTTGTCAAATCTATTTTTAAATAGCCCTTGTCTGCCCAGTAGAAAATCATCGAAGTAATATCTTCGGTGTCTATCGAGTTGTCAATCAACTTACCTATCATAAGGGGGTCCATTCTCTCGGGCGCTTCGAAATTTACGACGGGCATAATTTTCGTCTTGTTGAAAAACAGCATTTTAAATGCGAATATAGCAAAGATAAGCAAAGCGCAAATTAAAACGTAGATATAGGGGGTAAAGTCAAAATAATTTGACAAAGCTCCGCTTTCAAACTCCAATCCGACGGTCACACCCTCGTTATATTCAAGTGCGACGTCCGACAAAGAAAGCACGTTTCTGCCGTTTTCGGTATAGGTGTCGAAATCCGCTTTTTGATAATTACCCAACGTACCAATCAAAAAGTTTGCGTTGTTGAATCCGTCGGGTAAAATAAGCTTGATATTTGCGCTCTTTATATCGCAGTAATATTCTCTGCCTACGCCTATTACGTTTAGCGCAATGTTGTTTGCGCCCTCTTGCGATTTGGTCAAAAGATACTTGTATTTTATGCGATATGTATGCGTTTCACCTGTTTTAATAGAGTCGCTGCCTATGTCTACGCATAGAAAATTATCGTAACTGTCCGCCTGCTGGGTATAAACGTAATAAATTACGGGCGTCTGCTCGCCGTCTATTAGCTCGTAAACCTCTATATCCCTCACAAGCTCCGCGCCGTTTACGGGTATGTCCTTTATAAAACCTGTGCTGAGCGAACCTTCGTAAGTGATAGTCAAATCTTCGCAAATATCTATCTCGCGGTTTGACGAAATATCGTAGACGGCATCGTACTTTTCAAAATGAAAAGCGTAGGAATAGGAGTTGTAAGCCGCGCTTGCAACCGTGCTTGTGCCTTTAATACAGCTCAACAAAATTATTGCGGTAAAAAGTGCAAATACCGCAACCAAAATCTTTTTAAAATTTAAGGCTTTCATAAATTAGAACTGAACGTTTACGTTCTCTCTCTCTCTGTAATCGGTAATCTCAAACATTGCAATGGGTTGAAGTCCCATAAATCCTGCAATTATCGACGAGGGGAACGAGTGAAGTTTTATGTTATATTGTCTGACAGTTGCGTTATAATATCTGCGCGACTGTGCAAGCTCTATTTCTATTTCGCGGAGCTGTGCCTGCAACGACATAAAGTTTGCGTTGGCTTTTAAATCGGGATATCTTTCGACAACCATATTGAGGTTGTTTACAGCCTGCGACAGTTCGTTGTCGAGATTAATTTTGTCGTTGGTAGTAGTTGCCTGCGAGCGCGCTTCGACTATTCTAATCAAAGTTTCGCTTTCGTGGCTTGCATATCCCTTAACTGTGTTTACAACATTTGGGATAAGGTCAAACCTCTTTTTAAGCGATACGTCTATGGTGGAAAACGCTTCGTCGCACTGTACGCTCATTGCAACAAGCTTGTTATGGCTTGTAATTATCCAGATGATAAGCAAAAGCACAACTGCAATAGCAACACCTATGCCGACCCAACCGCCGATACCGAGAAGAAGTTTCATAAATATCTCCTAATTAAAGTTTTTTAATTTCGGCAAAAGCGCTCTTTAAAAACGTTTCTGCCGTTGAATCTTTGCGTATAGCTTCCAAAGCTTCATCAAACGAAAACCATTTAATGTCGTCTATTTCCTTGTCGTCTTTGACGGGGTCTCCGTTTTCAGCCATTATTACATAACCGAGCATTAACACATTTCTCGGTTCGTGATAGCGTGACGACATATATTTAAACTTTACGGTGTCAAGTTTAGTTTCCTCTTTAAACTCGCGAGTAACCGCTTTTTCTGCGGTTTCTCCTTTTTTAATATATCCTGCAAATAAAATATAATCGTCATGCCCTTTATGTTTGGCAAGTAATATCTTGTCTTTTGTTCTGTTTGTTACAACCATACTGACGGCAGTCGGAAATTGCGCAAAACGATATTCTTTACAATTTTTGCAGTAGGGTACCAAGCCTTCGCCGTTCGCGAACATAAGCGTCAATTTCTCACCGCATTCCGTACAATACATAATTAAACCTCCTTATAATTTCATAGCATAATTATACAACAATTTTAAACATATTTCAATAGTTTTACCGAAATTTTACAAATTTATTGACATTAAATCACACATATTATATAATAAACTAAAATAAAACATTCTTTTTAAGGCAATAAAATGGATTACGAAAGGGCAAAATCTTATTTGGAAAAGCGCGGACAAACTCATCTTTTGGAGTACTATGACGAGCTTTCTCCAAACGACAGAGAACAACTTTTAAAAGATATAGAAAATACTAATTTTTCGGCAGTGACAAATCTTAGTACGGCAAATGCAAAGCGCGGTAAAATTACGCCGATTTCCGCCGTAACTATAAACGATATAAAGCGCAGAAGCGCACAGTTTGAAAGTGTCGGGCTTGACTTTTTGCGCGCAGGTAAAGTAGGCGCCGTCTTGCTTGCCGGCGGACAGGGCTCGCGACTTGGCTTTAACGGACCCAAGGGCAAATTCAATATAGGTGAAACGCGCTATCTCTCTATTTTTGAACAGCAAATGGCAAACATAGCCGAAGTAAACGAAAAATCTGGCAGACATTTCCACTTGTTTATTATGACAAGCCGCTTAAACAACGACGAAACCGTCGAGTTTTTCGAGGAGAATAAGTTTTTCGGCTATCCCAAGGATAAAATTCATTTTTATATTCAGGACGTTGCGCCTACCTGCGACTATAACGGCAAAGTTTTTTTGGATGAAAAGCACCGCGTTTCGCTTGCCCCCAACGGCAACGGCGGGTGGTATTCTTCGCTTGTCAACAGCGGTCTTGCAAGAATAATGGAGCGCGACAATATCGAGTGGCTTAACGTTTACAGCGTAGACAATGTGTTGCAGCGCATATGCGACCCCGTGTTTATAGGCGCTACAATTTTAAAGGGAGTGCGTTGCGGAGCAAAGGTAGTTAAAAAAGTCAATGCCGAAGAAAAAGTCGGCGTTTTATGCAACGAAAACGGCAAACCTTCGATAATTGAATATTATGAAATGCCCGAAAACTTAAAAAACAAGACTAAAAAGGGAGAGCTTGTCTACCGCTACGGCGTTACGTTAAATTATCTTTTTAACGTTCACGACCTCAACTTGACGCTATCCGGGAAACTTCCATACCATCTTGCCGAAAAGGCAATACCGCACGTTGAAAACGGTGAACGCATTAAACCTCAGGCGCCCTGCGGCTATAAACTTGAAACGCTTGTAGTCGATATGGTCAAGTTAATGGGCACATGTCTTGCATTTGAAATCGAGCGAGAAAAGGAATTTGCTCCCGTTAAAAATGCGGAGGGCAACGACAGTGTGGCAACGGCACGCGAACTTTTAAAGCTTAACGGTGTCGAGCTTTAATTTTCACGTTTCTTTCAAAATATAAAAATTCAATGAACTTTTCTTTTTAAAAGCTTATGCTAATTGACAATTATGTATATAAGTCATACTATTTATATATATAAAGGCGCGAGGTATGTATGAAAAAGCTAATAATTGCAATAATTGCGGTAACGGTGTCGGCTATGTTGCTTTTGGGCGGTTGTGTCAATCTTTCCGGAGTGGACGGAAAGGACGGCCGCGACGGCAAAGATGTTTCTATCCGTGAAATATTTGAGGAAGCAAACAACGAAAGGAAAAAAGATGGGCTTGAAGAACTCGATTTTTTGGAATTTATAGAAGAATATCTCAATTATGACAGCTCTACTATTGAAAACAGCGTTTCATTGCAGACAAACATAAACAACTCGCTGCGTTCCGCCGTGTCGGTTCGTGCGGATTTCACCGTAACATCCTACAGTTGGGGTAAACCCATAACACAAACGCAGACCTATTTCGGCGGCGGGGTAATTATAGACCTCGATAAAGAAAGCGGCAACGCGCTTGCGGTTACCAACTGCCACGTCGTATATAATGAAAACGCAACCAAAAGAATTTCACAAAATGTTTATCTGTATTTGTACGGACAGGACGATGACTATACAAATCCCAATTGCGCTATCTCCGCAAAGGTAATAGGCGCGTCCCAAACTTACGATATCGCGCTATTAAAGGTTGAAAATAACGATATATTAAAAAACAGCGACGCCTTAGCGGCAAACTTCGATAAAAGCGACGACGTATATACGGGTGAAACCGTTTATGCAATCGGCAATCCCGAAGGTTACGGAATGTCCGCAACACAGGGAATTATAAGTAAAGAGAGTGAAACTATCTCGATAAATTTATCTTCGTCCTCATATTTGCAGAATATCAAAGAATACAGGGTAATTAGGACGGACGCGGCAATAAACAGCGGTAACTCGGGCGGCGGACTTTTCAATCGTGCCGGAAAACTTGTCGGCATAGTAAATTCGAAATCGGGAGAAAGCGACGTTGACAACATGGGCTTTGCGCTTCCGTCAAGCAACGTTCGGCGGCTTGTAAATCTTATGCTTGACAGCTATAATTCAAACGGTTTTTCGGGTTCAAACGGAATAGTTCGCGCATACCTAAAAGCCGAATATACCTCACAGCCCAAGGCTTCCAAATGGAACGAGTCAAAGGGAGTTTACGAAATATATGAAAGCGTTTCAATCAACGTTGCGGCAGACGGACTTGAGGTTGGCGACTCTGTTCGTGCGATAAAGCTTTTGGACGGCAACGGAGATGTTGTGGAGGACAGGGAGGTCACAAGGCTGTATCATCTCGACGACGTTTTGCTTTCCGCGCGTACGGGCTATACTGCCGAAGTTACCGTGTCGCGCGGCGGCTCGGAACAAGTAATTTCAGTTCCTATAACAGCCTCGCACTTTGTTTCAATGGATTAATTAAAATTTTAAAAGCGCCTTTAAAGGCGCTTTTTTTATACTTCGTTTATGTTGTACGGCGTAACTTGGTAAACGTAATAGTTAAGCCAATTTATGTAAAATAGGTTTGCGGTCGAAGTCCAATTCATCTTTACTTCGTTCATTTGTTTGTCGGCAAAGTAATTGACGGGCGGCTTAATATCAAGCCCCTTCGAAAGGTCGCGCTCGTACTCATTTTTAAGCGTAAATCTGTCGTACTCCATATGACCCGTTACAAACACTTGTCTGTTGTCGCAGCTCTTTATAATAGAGGCTCCGGCACGTTTCGAGTACGCTAAAATTTTAAGGTTATCGATGTGCAGAATGTCCTTTGCGTAAATGATAGTGTGCCTCGAATGCGGCATATGAAATTCATCTGAAATGCCGCGCATGAGCGGCTCGGCAACTCCGTCGTTTATCTTTTGGTGCGCAAAAATACCAAAGCATTTTTCCTTTAACGGGTGCTTTTTAATGCCGTAAAAATAGTGCAGCGCGGCTTGCGCTCCCCAGCAGATAAAAAGCGTGGAAGTGACGTTCAGCTTGGTCCAATCTAAAATTTCTTTAAGTTCGTTCCAATATGTAACTTGCTCGAACGCCATATTTTCGACGGGTGCGCCCGTAATAATCATACCGTCGAATTTATTGTTTTTAACCTCGTCAAAAGTTTTGTAAAACTTGTCCAAATGCGTTTTATCGGTGTGGGTTGCGTTGTACGTCGAAGTTTTGATAAGCGTTACGTTTACCTGCAAGGGAGAGTTGGACAAAAGTCGCATAAACTGCGTTTCCGTAGTTTCCTTTGTCGGCATAAGGTTCAAAATTGCAATTTCTATGGGGCGAATTTCCTGCGTAACCGCGCGCATTTTATCCATTACGAAAATTTTTTCGTCGGTAAGAATTTTAAAAGCCGGAATATCTTTATCGATGACAATGGGCATAATTTAAACCTTTTCCAATGCTTGTTCCAAATCGGCAATAATGTCGTCGGCGTTTTCTATTCCGACGGAAAGTCTTATAAGGTTGTGCGGCACGCCTGCGGCTTTCAAATCTTCCTCCGAAAGCTGTCTGTGCGTGGTGGAAGCCGGGTGCAGAACGCAGCTTCTCACGTCGGCAACGTGCGTTTCCTGTGTAATTAGTTGCAGCGCCTCTAAAAACTTGGCGCATTTTTCAACGCTGCCTTTAATGCCGAAGCTCATCATACCGCCTTGACCGTCGGGCATATACTTCATTGCAAGCGCGTGATACTTGTTGTCGGGAAGCGAGGGGTGGTTAATCCACTCTATTTTTGCGTGGTTTTTGAGAAACAGCGCAACTTTTTTAGCGTTTTCGCTGTGGCGTTCCATTCTGAGCGCAAGGGTGTCGCTGCCTATGTACGAAATAAATCCGTTTTGCGGACTCATAATGGCGCCGAAGTCGCGCATCATCTGCGCGCGGCACTTAGTTCCGAACGCGACGGGTAAGTCCGCATATACCAAACCGTGATAGCTTTCGTCGGGTTCGTTAAACGATTTGTAACGCGCGTTTCCCTTGAAATTAAAGTTGCCCAAATCAATAATTACACCGCCGAGCGCCGCCGCGTGTCCGTCGAGATACTTTGACGAGGAATGAATTACAAGGTGTGCGCCCCAATTTTTGGGTCGGCACAAAACGGGCGTTGCAAGCGTGTTGTCAACCGCAAACAAAACTTCGTGTTTTTGTGCGATTTTTGAAATTTTTTCAAAGTCGAGAACAATAATCGAAGGGTTTGCAACCGTTTCGGTAAATATCATTTTTGTTCTGTCGTCAATCAGCTTTTCAATCTCTTCCGCTGGCGCGTCGGGGTTGAAAAATCTGCACTCTATTCCCAGCTTCGGCAAGGTTGTGGAAAACAAATTGTATGTTCCGCCGTAAATTGCCGAGGAAGAAATAATGTTATCTCCCGCCCCCGCTACGGTAAAAATAGCAAGCGAAGTGGCGGACATACCCGAAGCGCAACCGATGCCGCAGACGCCGCCTTCAAGTGCGGCAACTTTTCCCTCAAACGCCGCAACCGTCGGGTTGGCAAGACGGGAGTAGAAGTAGCCCTCGCTCTTCAAATCGAACAAGTCCGCCATTTCCTGCGTTTTGGGATAGAAAAACGTAGTCGACTGAGCTATAGTCGGAATTCTGCTTTCTCCCGACTTGGGAGAGTAACCTGCCTGAACACAAAGCGTGTCTATCTTAAAATTTTTCATATTTGACCTCGTAAAATTATTTGTATTCTTTAAGCTGTCTGTCAAGCGCGCGTTTTTCATCGCGTTCGGCAATAGTTCTTTTTTTGTCGTAGTTCTGTTTGCCCTTGCAAAGCGCAATTTCAACTTTTATAAGACTGCCCGAAAAATAAAGTGCAAGCGGAACAATGGTGTAGCCCTTTTCGTTTATTTTTCCGGCAAGCCTGGAAAGCTCGTGTCTGTGCATAAGCAGCCGCCTGTCGCGCTTCGAGTCCTTTACCGAAAATGCTCCGGCTTTGTCATAGAGGGGAATGTGCAGATTTTTCAAAGTCAGCTCTCCGTTTTTCAAAATACAAAAGCTGTCCTTCAAGTTGCAGTTGCCAAGCCTGAGTTGCTTGACTTCCGCACCCTCCAAAACTATTCCGGCCTCGAATTTTTCTATTACGAAATACTCGTAAAGCGCGTATTTGTTGTAAGCAATTTGTTTAGTCATTTTCTATATTATATAATAATTATTTGCGTGTTTGCAAACCTTTTTGTCCGACAAGTTTAAAAATAACTCTAAGCCTGCCAAGGTCGCAGTCGACGACTTTTATTTTTACTTTATCCCCGAGTCTGAACTTGTTTTTCGCGCCCTTTAATAAAAACTTATCCTCGAAATATTCATACTCGTCTTTCGGCAAGTCCTCAAGCGGAACAATGCCCTCTATCGTGTTGTCAAGCTCGCAAAATATTCCAAAGCCCGTGACTCCCGAAATTACCGCGTCAAACTCCTCACCCAACCTTTCGTTCATATATGCAAGCTTGTACAAGTCGTCGACTTTGCGCTCGCATTCGTCGGCAACGCGCTCCCTTGCGGAAGTATCTATTCCCGACTCGTGCGCTATGCGCCCGTATAATTTTATGGCGTTTTCTTTCTTGCCCGATAAAATTTCTTTTAAGTTTCTGTGTACAAACAAATCGGGATAGCGGCGGATAGGGGAGGTAAAGTGGCAGTAACATTCCGAAGCCAAGCCGAAGTGCCCCAAATTTTCCTCGCAGTAACGCGCCTTTTGCATAGAGCGCAGCATTACTTTATTTATAATCGAGTAAAAGGGTTTGTCCTCGCAGTGCGTCAAAATATTCTGGAAATCTATAGGCTTTAAATCGCTTACGTCACCTCGGGCGTTTACACCCAAATCCCGTAAAAAGGCAAAAAACGAGCTTGCTTTGTCCTCCGAAGGGCTTTCATGCACGCGGTAAAGGCAGGGTGCACCGTGCTTTTGCAAAAATTCGGCAACCGCCTCGTTGGCGGAAATCATAAATTGCTCTATAATACGTTGCGAAATCGTGCGCTCGGCGTTTGGTATAACAATTTCTCCGTTTCCGTCAACGTAAATATGTGCCTCTTTCACGTCGAGCGTAACGTTGCCAAGCTTTTCACGCCGCCTTTCCATTGCAAGGCAAAGCGTTTCCATATCCCTTACGATGTCTACTATGTCGGAATATTTTTCGCATAACTTTGCATCATTCTCGCAAATTGCCGTAATCTCGTTATAGGTGGTGCGATGCCTGCTGCAAATTACCGAGTTGTAAATTTTGTAGCTGACTCTCTCTCCGTCGGGAGTAAACGTCATCACGCAGGACATTGCGTATCTGTCCTCTCCCTCGTTCAAAGAGCAAGCCCCGTTGGAAAGCTCTTTGGGCAGCATGGGCAGAACCCTGTCGGGAAAATAAACGCTGGTGCCGCGATCGTAAGCGTTTCTGTCCAAAACGGAAGCAAAGTTAACGTAATGGCTGACGTCGGCAATGTGTACGCCAAGCACAAAATTTTCCCCCTGCCTTTCTAAGGATACGCCGTCGTCGATGTCGCGCGTGTCCTCTCCGTCGATAGTTATAATCAACTTATCGCGGAAATCTTTTCTGGTACCTAAAACAATCTTTTCTTCGGCAGCTTCGCGCGCTTGGTCTATAACGTTTTGCGGAAATTCTTCTTCGAGATTATACGAGCGGATAATAGATAATTCCTCCGTCAGCAAATCTCCTTCCTCACCCAAAATTTCAATAACTTTGCCTTCTGGCGCTTTGTTTTTGGGAAAAGCGCAAACTTCGCAAACAACTTTATCTCCGCCTTTTGCGCCGAGGGTAGAGGAGGGGTTTATAAAAATCGTGGGCTGCTTTGAGTTATCGGGATAGACAAAGGCGTAGTTTCTGTTGCGTTCGAAAGTGCCTATAACTTTCTTTAAACCGCGTTCGGTAATGCGTATAACGTACGCTTCGTCCTTAGTGCCTCGCCTGTGCGCAAAAATAACCTTATCTCCGTGATATGCGCCGTTCACGTCGCGGCGCGGTACAAAAAAGTCGTGTCCCAAATCCTCGTCGGGTATGATAAATACAAAGCCGCGGTCTGTGCCCGAAACCGTGCCCGTGTACGTTTTATCGCGCTTATTTTTGGCTTTTGCGCTCTTTCTTGTAAAACTTTTAAAAACTTTTTTTGTATTGTTCATATGTATATAAATTCCAAAATTAAAGGCGGCTATATAGCCGCCTTTGTATGTCTATTAAATAAGTATTATCTGTACAATGTACTGAACTATTGCAAGTACGCTTATAACGCCGAGAACAATCCACGACCATTTTTTAAGCTTGCTCTCAATAGAAGTGCCCTTATTCTTGCCGTAGAAAGTTTCGCTTGAAGCGGTTATACCCTGAATACCTTCGGAGTTGCTCTTTTGGAATAAAACAAGCAAAATTCCGAACAGTGCGGCAAGGAAAATAGCCACAAGACAAATAATATTGAATACCCAATAAACCACATAGGCGGTATCGCCGAGTTGTGCTGCCATTAAATGCATTAGCATAATTAACCCTCAATAATGTTTTACCCAAAAATTATAACACAGTAAAAATAATTTTTCAATCGATTTTAGCTTGTTTTTTCAATATTTTTCTCATCTTCGGGTATTTTTTGCCGTCGTTCCCCAAATTTATTTATAATAAATATGCCAAGGCACACCAAAATAAGCGCAACAAGCGTCAAGGGGTTGAAAAGCTGCTCGCTTTCGCTGAGAATAATTGCGGAAAATAGCGCGCCGAACAGCGGATTTGTGCTTTTGAATACGGCAACTTTCGAAACGGGGTTGTATTTAAGTAAAAAGCCCTGTAAAGTAAATGCGCATGCGGACAAAAAACCGAGATAAATCAAAAGGAATATCGCACCAACCGAAACTTGCGGAATGCTTCCGCCAAAGCTTAAACCTATAATAATTAGCACTATTCCGCCGATAAAAAACTGATATCCGCACAAAACCGAGGTATCCTCGCGCTTTGAAAACACTTTTACAAGTCCGGCGGCAATAGCCGACGACAGACCAGAAAAAATTATAAAACCTTCCCCGAGTATTGTAAAATCAAAGGAAAAATCTCCGCCGAAATTAATTAAAACAACTCCGCCGAAGCCGAGAATACAGCCGCAAAGTTTGACAAGGTTAAATTTTTCGGTGCGGAATAAAAAGCAGGCGGAAAGTATTGTGAAAAATACGCCCAATCCGTTTAAAACGCTCGATTTTACGCCCGTAGTGTTGGCAAGCCCTATATAGAAAAACGTGTATTGAAGAATTGTCTGAAACACGCCCAAAACAAGCACACGCCAAATATTTTCGGGTTTGGGATACAAAAATTTTTTACGCGCAATCGAAGAAAACAAAATTACCATAGCGCCTGCAAGCGTAAATCTTGTTCCTGCAAAAAGTATTAGAGAGGGAATGCTTTGGGTGTCTATTTCAAATAGAGAATATCCTATTTTAACGCACGGGAAGGCGCTGCCCCACAAAATACAGCAAAATATTGCACCAAAGCATACGACTGAATTTTTAGAAAAAAATTTTTCAGGCTCTTTTATAAGCATAACACTAATATTATATTGCAAATTAAAAATTTAGGCAAGCATTAGCGCTTTTATTCTGCAAGTCTAAGTAAATAGTCTACGCTTTCATCAAAAAACTTTGCAAGCACTATAAGTGCGGAAGCGGTGGGTTCCGTCTTATTCAGCTCCCATTTTGCTATTGCGGACTGACTTATTCCGGTTGCCTGTGACAGTTGCATTTGACTTAAATTATTAATGTTTCTCAGTTCTCTCAATCTGTCGCTGAATTGCATAACTGGATTATAGCCGATTTTAAGTCCAAAAAGACTTGACAAGTCTTATAAGACTTATTATAATGAAGCTAAGTTATAAAAAAGGAGAAAAAATATGAAAGTTGCAAGTTGGATTATAGGTATCCTTGCATATTTAGCATTACCTGTAATGATTATGTTTTGGAAGTTTTCGGACGACGGTATGGGGGTTACGGGACTCTTTGAATATTTAATCGTAGGCGCCGTTTTTTGGCTGATATTGGGTTTTATATCGCATATTTTAATTGCGAAGTATCGCAATACATACGGCGGGCAGACGTTTTGGTATGTAAGTACATTTGTGCCTTACATAATACCCTTTATAATTTTTTATGCGATAATATTGATACTTACCTTTATCGATTGGTTTATCTACGTTATTTTTGACAAGCACTATGTGTTGAATTTTATTAAGTCAATTAAAGAAATGCTGTTCGGTACTAAAAGGCCCACGGCTAAGGATATAAGCTCCGGAGACGCATGTGTAATAATCGATAACGGATTTGAAAGGGTGCTCGTATTCATAGAAACAAAGCAAGACCACGATAACGGAAAAATGTACAACAGGTTCAGGGACGATACCGATAAGTATTGGCGTTCATACGACGGCAATCAAACTTTTATAAAGGAAACTTTAGAACAGACAAGCAGAGGATATTAATAAAAAATCGCCTGCCGCATAAAACGGCAGGCGATTTTTTATTATTGCAATAATTATTTAATTAAACTTTTACCCGTCATTTCTTTGGGCACGGGCAAGCCCATAACCGTCAAAAGCGTGGGGGCAAGGTCGGCTAAAATTCCGTCCTCGCGCAGTTTTTCGTTTTTGAATTTTTCCGAAACCAGCACAACGGGAACGGGGTTGGTAGTGTGCGCAGTGAACGGAGAACCGTCCTCCGACAACAGTTTATCCGCATTGCCGTGGTCCGCGGTAAGCAAAGCCGCGCCGCCCATTTCCAATATTTTATCGCAAACTTTCTTAACACACTCGTCAACGGTGTGTACGGCCTTTACCGCCGCTGGAATAACGCCCGTATGTCCTACCATATCGCAGTTTGCAAAGTTTAAAATTACAACGTCGAACTCTCCGCTGTCAAGCTCTTCCAAAACCTTGTCGGTAACTGCATACGCGCTCATTTCGGGCTGCAGGTCGTAGGTTGCAACCTTGGGTGAGGGGATAAGGTCGCGCTGTTCTCCGGCGTTAGGCGTTTCCACACCGCCGTTAAAAAAGAAAGTGACGTGCGCATATTTCTCGGTTTCGGCAATTCTGAGCTGTTTTTTGCCGAGCTTTGCAAGATATTCTCCCAAAGTATTGTCAAGCGAAGTCTTGGGGAAGGCTATTGAAAGCCCTTCAAACGCCGCGTCATAAACAGTGAAGCAGACGTAAGTTGTGTCAAGATATCCCGTCTTTCTTTCAAACGCAGTGCCCTTAGGTACTACAAATTGCTCCTGCGAAACGGCTCTCGTTATCTGTCTTGCGCGGTCGGGGCGGAAGTTGAAGCATATTACGCTGTCGCCCTTTTCCAAAAGTCCCACGGGCTTGCCGTCGTCGTAAACTTTAATGGGCTTTATAAACTCGTCGGTTACGCCCTCGGCATAGCTGTCCTCAACGGCTTTAACGGGGTCGGTGCATTCCGCGCCCGTGCCGAGCGTAAGCATATCGTAAGCCTTTTCAACTCTGTCCCAATTGTTGTCGCGGTCCATAGCATAGTATCTACCGCATACAGAAGCAATTTTGCCGACGCCGATTTTGTTTATCTCGTTTTGCAAATCGCGTATAAAGTCTGCACCGGAGGTGGGGGAAACGTCGCGCCCGTCCATAAAACAGTGAACGTAGCAGTCCTCGATTCCCTGCTGTTTAGCCATCTTCAAAAGCGCGTAAACGTGGGATATGTGGCTGTGAACGCCTCCGTCCGACAGCAATCCGTACAGGTGTAGTTTTTTGCCGTGTTTCTTTGCGTGCGACATAGCTTTGACAAGCGCGGCATTCTCATAAAAATTGCCGTCCTGTATAGCCTTTGTAATCTTGGTAAGGTCCTGGTAAACAATTCTGCCGGCGCCCATATTCAGGTGCCCGACTTCGCTGTTTCCCATCTGTCCGTCGGGCAAACCGACGCTCATTCCGCTTGCGCCGAGCGTAGCGGAGGGGTAATTTTTTATAAGCTCGTTTACGTTTTTGCTTCCGTCAATCGAAATCGCGTTTGCGTTTCCGCTCTCAGCAATTCCGTAGCCGTCCATAATTATCAAAGCGTAGGGAATTTTTTTCATAATAAGCCTCTTTAAATGCGCTACTAAAAATGTTTTTTAGTAGCGCAAAAAATTAATTATTTATTGTAATTAACGATAGTTGCAAAGTCCTTTTTAAGCGAAGCGCCGCCTATAAGACCGCCGTCGATATCGGGTTGAGCCATAAGTCCCTTGCAGTTTGCGGCGTTCATGCTTCCGCCGTATTGAATTCTAACTCTGTTCGCGTCTTTAACACAGAACATTTTTCCAAGTTTCTTTCTTATAAACTTAATGGTTTCCTGCGCCTGCTCGTCGGTTGCAGTCTTGCCTGTGCCGATAGCCCAAACAGGTTCGTAAGCAATTACAAGCTTTTTGATATCCTCAACGCCTGCAAGCCCAATTTCAAGCTGACGCGTAAGTACCTTTTCCGTTTCTCCGCTCTCGCGGTCCTCAAGCGTTTCACCTATGCAAACAATGGGGCAAAGGTCGTTTTTAAGCGCCGCCAAAGTGCGTCTGTTTACGGTTTCGTTTGTTTCTCCAAAGTATTGGCGTCTTTCGCTGTGACCTATTATGACGTATTTTACGCCGTACTCTTTAAGCATCGTTGCGGAAATTTCTCCCGTGTATGCGCCGTTCTCGGCAAAATGCACGTTTTGTGCGCCGATTTTAATTTTCGAACCCTTAGCCGCCTTAACCATAGCCGGTATAAGTATAGCCGGAACGCAAAGCGCAATGTCGCACTTAGCTTCTTTGACAAGAGGTTTTAATTCTTGTATAAGTTGCTTGCCGCTCTCGGCTGTCATATTCATTTTCCAGTTGCCTGCAATAAAAGGTTTTCTTGCCATTTGTTGACTCCTTTACGTTTTTATCTTAAAAATTATATCACATTAAATTGCGAAATGCAACGGCATAATAAGCCATTCGTTAATTTTTTACGCTTTCATCAAAAATTTTTTCCCGTTCGTCATCTGAAAGGTATCCGGCTAAAAACATTTCCTCCAGCCCGATGTTGTAAAATTGCGAAAACTTATATGCCTGAATTATGCTCGGCGTATTCTCTCCGCTTTCATACCTTAAAACAGTGGGGGTAGGAATGCCTGTTCCGTCAGAAACTGCTTGTAAAGTGTAAGCTTTGTATTTTCTTAATTCTTTTAAACAGTTTGAAAACGCGTTCTTTAATTGCTCTTCCGATAATTTGAACTCATTTCCGTCTTTGTCGGTAAGAATCGCATAAAAAATATTATCAATAAACATAATAACTCCTTATATTCTCAATAAAATATTATCACGTATTCGTAAAAAATAGTTGACTTTTACGAATACGTAATATACAATATTATTACCGATACGTAATAAATTAAAAAAGAGAGGTTGAATATGAGCAACGCTATAACTGAATTGTTATATTATGATTGTAATGTCAGCGAAAAAATAAATTATGGTGAAAATTATGAAAAATTGAATAATAAAAGCTATCAACTTTATAAAAAAATAACATCAATACTTAAAGAAGATGAGTTAAAATTGTTTATAGAATTTGTTGACTTATCTTATCAAATTGAAGATGAGGCTTGTGCGGCAAACTTTAGAGAGGGAATTAAAAAAGCATTTTATCTTGTGTTAGATTTATTAAAAGAAAATTAAAACGGCGAAGCAATTTTACTTCGCCGTCAAAATTATATTTATTTTATTTCTTATCGTTTAAGCAAGCGATACCGGGCAATACTTTTCCCTCGAAAAGTTCAAGCGAAGCGCCGCCGCCAGTAGAAATGTGCGTCATTTTATCGGCAAAACCAAGCTGTTGAACTGCCGCCGCGGAATCTCCTCCGCCGATAATGGTGGTGCACTTTCCGTGTACGTCTGCAAGCGCCTGAGCCACCGCAATTGTTCCCTTTGCAAGGGTGGGATTCTCGAACACGCCCATAGGACCGTTCCAGATTACAGCTTTAGCCGAAGCAATTTTGTCGGCGTAAAGCTTCCTCGTCTTTTCTCCTATATCCATACCCATTTTGTCGGAAGGGATTTTGTTCGAATCAACAATTTCCACTGCGATAGCCTCGTCAATGGGCTCGGGGAAATGAGTGGTAACAACTGTATCGATAGGCAGTAAAAGTTCTTTACCCGATTTTTCTGCTTTTGCCATCATTTCCTTGCAGTAGTCGATTTTTTCCTCGTCAAGCAGCGAGGTGCCAACTTCATAGCCCTTTGCTTTGAGGAAGGTGTAAGCCATACCGCCGCCTATGATAAGCGTGTCGCACTTTTCCAAAAGGTTTGAAATTACGTTGAGCTTATCCGCAACCTTTGCGCCGCCGAGAATAGCTACAAACGGACGGCTGGGGTTTTCCAGCGTGTCAGCCATAACTTCAAGTTCTTTTTCGATAAGGAAGCCGCAAACTGCGGTTTTAACTATGCCGTATTCAACGATAGCCGCGGTGGAGGCGTGCGAGCGGTGCGCCGTTCCGAAAGCGTCGTTGACGTAGACGTCTGCGTTATACGCAAGCTCTTTGCAGAAGTTTTCGTCTTTTTTCTCTTCTTCCCAATGGAAGCGGAGGTTTTCCAAAAGCACGGCTTCTCCGTCCTTTAAAGCGTCGCGCTTAGCTTTGGCGTCGGCGCCTATTACATCGCTTGCGAACACAACTTTTCCGCCGAGCAACTCGTTAAGTCTTGCCGCAACGGGTGCAAGAGTAAGCTTTTTGGGTTCGTCCTTCAATGCCTTTGCAATAAGCTCTTCCTTGGTTGCCTCGCCCTTGTCAATTTTCTTTAAATCCTTTTTATTGAGCTTTACTTCGCTTGAAAAAATCGAGTGGGGTTTGCCCATATGCGAACACAGCGTAACGCGCGCGCCGTTTTCAAGCAAATACTTAATTGTGGGAAGCGCGCCCATAATTCTGTTTTCGTCGGTTATAACGCCGTCTTTCATGGGTACGTTGAAATCGCAACGTACAAGCACGTTTTTACCTTTGAGGTCTTTGAGGTCCTTGACGGACATCTTATTCATAGTTTGTTCTCCTTGAATAAATAATTTTTTACTTATTTATTATAGAATAATGCTTTAAAAAAGTCAATAGAAGTTTTGCAATTTAAAGCCGTTTTGTTTAAAATTCTAATTATCGGGTATTGACTTGTAAACTGCCGTATGATATAACTGAAATATGAGAGAATTTTTTGTCAACGGTTCGGCATTTAAAATAATTCAGATAATTATTTATATATTGGTTACTGTTGCGTTTGGCTATATAAGTTACTTACTTTTTTCGTTGGGATTTATCGACTATTTATATGACGAGTATAAAAAAGGATACGTTTACGAAGTACAAATAAACGACTCTGATTTAAACGAAGATAATTTACAATATTATTTAAAGTTTGAAAAAGACACTTTAAAGTTATTTTGCAGCAAGGACGATAGTGGTGACGTAGAAATCGGAACTTTAAAATTTAACGATAAATCAAGAAAATATTTTGTTTTCACTACCGCCGACGAACAAACGCTTACGGTCGAGTATGACAGTATCGACTGTTACACGTTTTACCTTATTATTCACAGTGTTAGTGTTTTCATTATTTCTATAACCGTTTATTTTGCTTTGATTACAATTTTGCATTGTTTAGTGACGTATTACGGCAGAAACTCTTTTAACGCAAATAAATGCGGTATTATTTTAAACGTAATTGCGCTGCCCGTCGGTTTATTGGGGGTTTTCGGTTGCTATATGGCAAGCAGTTATTTGAAATCTAAACCGGAAGATTATTTATGGCAGTGATATTTAAAAGGCGCGGCTTTATGAAAGCCGTGCCTTTTTTATTGTTTACCCGAATTTGCCAACTTCAACAGTTCATAAATTTGATTGACGGCAAGTGCGTCCATTTTATTGAGCTCGCTAATAATTTTTTTGTATTCAACAGGGTACTCGAAATTTTCTTCAAAAAACTCTCCCAAAGATAAATTGAAATACTCGCAAAAATTTATAAGCGCTTCAATAGAGGGCATACATTTTCCGTTTTCAATCTGGTTTATATATTCCGAGCTTTGCCCAAGCTCGAGGCTCAGCTTTCTTGCGGAAATGTTGTGCGCAATGCGTATGCGCGAATACCTTATTTTAATAAAATTTTTATCCATATTACCATTCTATAATATGTGTAATTATTATTTACATATTTAAACCTTTCAACGCTTGACTTACATATTTTCACTATGTATAATGTAATAAATAAATATTTATGAGGTGTATATGAAGAAAATCGGTTCAGGTTTTGCATTCAGAATTGTGCAGGCAATTATATATTTGCTTGCATTTAGCGGATTTCTTTTCGGAAGTATCTGGTTAAATCAGGGCAGCCTTTCAAACTATGTAAAAAAATATTGCGCAGAAAATGAAATAGGTTCCGAAGGATTATCTGTAAGTTTTGATTATGAAAGTCCCCATCATAGAACAGGAGATTATAAGTTAGTAGTCGAACAAGACAGTTTGGTTTTAAAACATAGGCCAAGCGGCAGTAATAGCAATTCCGTTTATACGGTTATAGGAAGTTTAAAAAGCGACAGTCAGTCCGAGAAAATTATTACTTTTGAATGTATAGACGGAAGCAATATTCAGATAAACTACGACGAAGTAGATAGCTACTGTTATTATGAATATGAAACATCTACGAATATGTCGTTTGCTTTTATGATTGTTGCAATAATTATGTCGGTATTTATGCTGCTTGAATTTATCGTTGCATTCTTTGGCAGGAAATCGATTGCGGCAAACAATTGCGGAATAGCTTTGAACTTTTTGTTTTCCCTTTCGGCTTTCGGTTTATGCGGACTTATCGGTGCAATAAAGGGAAGAATGTATCTGCAGTTTAAGCACAATATGGAAATTATGCAAGCACAGCTTGGCGCTCAAAATCAAAGCGAAGAGTATGTGGAAGCCGCAACCGCCGGGTGCACAGTAGAAAACTCTGCAACGTCACAAGAAGTCGGCGCGGACGAAACTTATGCAACCACTCAAAATAGCGCGGCAGTAAGACAGGCAAACGTCAAAAGCGGAACCAAACTTTCGGATAAAATATTCTTTATTGCCGTTTGTGTGCTTTATGCGGCGTTTTTAATAATGGGCATTGTCGGTATGGCGGCGCCGTCCTCGGGATTGCTATGGAGTAGCGGAGATATGGCGGAACTCGAAATTATAGCCGCTAACTTTATTACGGGCTTGGCTATACTTCCTATGTGTGCCACCGTGGGCTTATTTATTGCGTTTTGTTCTCCGCTTAAAACTAACAGAAAGGCAATGTTTATAACGCTCGGCGTTACTGCGGCAGTTATGTTAGTTCTCGATATTGTTTTCTTTGTGGTAAAATCAACCGCAGACGAGGGAATGTACGAGCTTATCTTGTCGGCTTCCAATGCAATCAACGGCAACCTTTCCGACTCGACGGCAATTTCGGTCAGCCTCATACTTTCACAGGTGGGTGTAATTTTAATCTATGCTTTAAAGTTTGTGCCTGTCAATCCCGACAAAATCGCAAAGTTGAGCGAGCGTATCGAAAATTCGGGCGGCAGCGAACTTGTCGATGCAGGCAACAAAGTAATAGCCATGCTTCTAAATTGCCTTAAAGCTATTTTAAGGTTCAGATACAAACACGAGAGGGCGTTTGTGTTTATCGCTACGTTTATGATGACTTTCGGGGTTTTCGTTTCGCTGTATGTCATTGTTGTTGCAATGGTTCTTGTAGTTATAGTCGGTTTGGTAATATTCTTCGGCAAGTTCTATGTCGATACTCCCAGGCGCGATTACGTCATAATAGAAGGGGGATACGAGCGCGTTTTGAAATACAACGGTTACTATCTCGGCAGTGACAAGTATGTGGACGACATAGGTCGAACATGGTTTACCGACGACAACGGTTCGACGTTTTATCTTGGCAAATAATTAAAATTCTCAATCGGCGCGGCTGTTTAAAGGCTGCGCCGTTTTTGTATGTAAAACGTTTGTAGTAAATTTTATTTTATGTTATAATGTATAAAACGGAGAAAATTATGAAAATTTGTGTTGTAGGTCTCGGTATAATAGGCGGGTCGCTCTGCCTCGCTTTAAAGCGTGCAAAATATACCGTTGACGGGTGGAACAGAAACCCGTTGCCCCTGGAATATGCCTTAACTAACGGTGTAATCGACGGGGTTGCGACGCATTTTAAAAACTACGACGTCGTCTTTTTGGCGCTGCCTCCAAAGGTAACTCAAAATTATTTGGACGGGTGCGAGTTCGGGGACGGCGCAATAGTGACCGACGTTTGCGGCGTAAAAAAAAGTGTCGAGGACATTGTTTTAAAGCGTGAAAGAAATTACCGCTACGTCGGTTGTCATCCTATGGCGGGCAAAGAGGTTTCGGGTATCGAAGCGGCTTGTTGCGACCTTTTCGACGGAGCAAGTATGGTTATAACTTCCAATGCGGCTACAGACGACGACGCTTTGAACGTGATACGTCAACTTACAAAGGATATGGGCTTTGGCAGAATAGTGGAATGTTCTGCGGAAATTCACGACAAAAAAATCGCATATACCTCTCAGCTTGCGCATATTGTCTCTAATGCCTACGTCAAGGACGACGATATCGACTGTTGCCTTGGTTTTACTGGCGGAAGTTTTCAGGATATGACAAGGATAGCCGGTGTGGACGAAAGTATGTGGGCTGCTCTTTATCTTGAAAATTCGGTAAATATATCCGAAAAAATTCAAAAACTAATATCTTCGCTTGCGGAAATTAAGTTGGCAATAGACGAAAACGATATGCAAAAGTTAGCTTGTATTTTGAAAAACGGTAGATTGCTGTTTGAAAATAGTAAAAAAATTAATGCAAATAGTCGTATTTTAGTAAAAAATTTGAAGTAATTTTCAAATTTATATGTTATAATGAGTTAGACTATGAATTGTAGGGTAATTTTCAGGGGGCAGACAGGGGAGTTTTTCTCAAAGGGCGAACTTTTGCCATACTTAAACGGTTTTTTGTTGAAATACACGCTTGACGGCGACAGGTGCGAGCTGTGTGTTGAAGGAAAAACCGTCAGGCAAACGCGAGAAGGCAGCGTAAATATTCAAATGTCTTTCAAGCAAAGCGAACAATCGCTGTGTTACATACGCGACGGCGAGCTTTCGGGCTGTTTTCCCGTGTTTACCTATTTATTGTCGTCGTCTGTAAACGAAGAGGGCGCAAAACTCAACCTCGAATACGAGTGCGCCGACGAAAAAATCACACTCGAAGTGATAGCGGAAGTATTATAAGCGCAAAGCAAATCCGCGAACTGTAAGTTCAATTCCAACGGTTTTGCAAGAGAAAATAATGATTATTGAATATCTCGGTCATTCAAGTTTTAAACTCACTGAAAGTACGGGCACGTCTGTTGTTTGCGACCCGTATTCCGAAGAGGTGGGATTTTGTATGCCGACTGTGGATGCGGACGCAGTGACCGTGTCACATCAACACTACGACCATAACGCCTTGAACCTTATCGGCGGAAACCCCGTTATAATCGACAAGGACGAAATTCACGATTTGCACGGTGTGGAAATCAACTCTATAAAAAGTTTTCACGACGAATGCCGCGGTAAAAAGCGCGGTGAAAATATAATATTTAAGTTCCGTATGGACGGTATAGACGTTTGCCACCTCGGTGACTTGGGGGAGGCGTGTTCTTCCGACTTGATAGAAACGCTTTTGCCCGTTAACGTACTGCTTATTCCGGTCGGCGGCACTTATACAATAGATGCGGAAATGGCAAAGGAATATGTAGACAGAATAATGCCCGACATCGTCATTCCCATGCACTACCGTACCAAAGATTGTAAACTCGACATCGATAAAGTCGATGAGTTTTTAAAGCTGTTCGATAATGAATGTATTGAAGAGATTGACGGAAATTCAATCGAACTTTCACGCATTGATTTGAGCGGCGAAACAAAAATAATTGTACTTAGGAGAACGTAATGCAAGAAAATCGTATGCTGGAGGATATTGCGGCAAGGCTTGATGCAAAGACCATACACGAAGTCCGAAGAATTGCCCGTCAGGTAGGCGCGCATTCTGAAAGCAGTCAAAAATCAAGCATTATAGATGCAATTTTGGGTGTTGCTGGCAATACCATGAAGCCTCATCTTCCCTCTAAACGCGGAGCGCCTCCCAAAAGTGAGGATGCCGATCTTAAAATTGTTGCTGACGTGAGGCTTTGTCGTCAGTATTATATCGCACTTGAAAGCGGCGACGATATTTCAAAATTCAGCGTAAACGACAGCGGCGCAAACTTTGCAAAGTCCGTAAATTTCGAAACGCTCAAACGTATCTATCCGGACAAGCTTTTGACGCTTAAAGGAGACATATCATGCCGTGTAATCAATATGTTTGCTCCCGTTATGCTTGGTCAACGCGCATTTATAAGCGGTTCGGCAAATACGGGTAAGACCTTTATTTTAAAGAGTATAGCAAAATCGGTTTACAACAATTATTGCAATATTCTGCCCGTAATTTTGATTGTCGATGCAAGACCGGAAGAGATTTCCGATTTTAAGCGCGACATATGCACAGCCGAGTATTTTTGTTCTTCTTTCGATATGCCGCCTGCAAATCATATTAACGCCGTCCTTCGCGCTACTGAATTTTGTAAGCGCGAGATAGAAAAGGGCAAAAACGTTATGCTGTTTACAGACGGGCTTTTCGACGGATATATTCCCGAAGAAACGCTCAAAAAACTGCTGTATTTCGCGTGCAATACCGAAGAGGGCGTTTCGCTTACCATAATTTCCACAATCGACAGCGACAGCGCGCAATATTCCAATTTCATTAAAACCGCAACCGCGCAAATAACTCTTTCTTCCGAGCTTTCGCGCGCGCGTGTTTTTCCGGCTATAGATGTCAAAAACTGTTTTGTGGACAGGGAGGAAAAGATTCTTGCTCCTCAGGAGTTTGCGCAGGTAAACGCCATTCGCGAACAGGTTGATTCGCGGGAAATAATCAATTTGTTTAAAACTACGCAAACTAATTCGGAAGTTTTGGAAAAACATAAAAATGGCTGATAAAAATTTATTTACCGACAGGGTAAAAATTACAATAAAATCGGGTGACGGCGGAGACGGAATGAACTCGTTCAAGTCGTATAAGGGAAAGCCCGCCTGCGGACCCGACGGCGGAGACGGCGGTAACGGCGGCAACGTCTATATCCTTGCCGACAAAAACGTAAACGATTTGCTGTCATTCAGATTTATAAGTAAATATTTTGCCGGTAACGGGGAGCGCGGCGGCAGCAACAAGTGCTTCGGTCGCAGTGGGGACGACATAATAATAAAAGTTCCGCTCGGTACAGTTGTTCGCGACTTTGAAACTGGCGCGATTATTGCCGATATGTTCGAGGACGGTGAAAAAAAGCTTATTGCCGAGGGCGGCAGAGGCGGTAAAGGCAACGTGCGTTTTACCACTTCTCGCAGGCACGCTCCCAACTTTGCACAAAAAGGAGAAACCACCGAGCCTCATATTCTTGCGTTGGAGCTTAAAGTCATAGCCGACGTCGGCATTATAGGCTTTCCAAACGTGGGGAAGTCAACGCTTCTTTCGAAAATTTCCGCAGCAAAGCCTAAAATTGCCAATTACCATTTTACAACGCTTTCCCCCAATCTCGGTGTCGTAAAACACTATGACGACTCGTTTGTTGCTGCGGATATTCCCGGGCTTATAGAAGGCGCGGCAGACGGCGCAGGGCTTGGACACGATTTTCTAAGGCATATAGAAAGAACGCGCATGCTGGTTCACGTCGTCGATATTTCCGGCACGGAAGCGCGCGAGCCTATAGAGGACTTCAAAAAGATAAACGAGGAGTTGAAGGGTTATTCTCAAAAGCTTGCTTCGCTTCCTCAGATAATTGCGGCAAACAAGTGCGACGTTTACGGCGCGGACGAAAATTTAAAGCTGTTTAAAAGAAAATACGGCAAAAAATATAAAATTTTCCCCATTACAGCAGTATCGGGGGAAGGAACGCGAGAGCTTGTCGAAGCAGTTTTTCAAACCCTGCAAACCTTGCCTCCCGTTTCAAGGGTGGAAGCGGATGAGGCGTTCACTTACAGAAAGAGCGGCAATCTCGGCTTTGAAATTTATATGGACGGAAACGTTTATGTAGTAGTCGGCGACCTCGTGGATATGTTATGCCGCAACGTCGCGTTAAACGACCCCGACTCTATGGCGTATTTTCAAAAAATACTTCGCGAAAAAGGCGTAATTTCAAAGTTGAAAGAGATGGGTATAAAAGAAAACGACACCGTTTCGATAGGAGAAGTTGAGTTCGACTTTATACCGTAAAAACTAAACGTAAAATTAAGGAAAAATATGTTGACGTCAAAACAACGCAGTAAATTAAAATCCCTTGCCGCAAACATTACCCCGATAGGGCAATTGGGCAAGGAAGGAATAGGCGAAAATATGCTTGTAAGCTTTTCGGACTGTCTTGAAAAGCGCGAGCTCATAAAAATAAGTATTCTTGAAAACGCAGACGGAGACCCCAAGGAGCTTGGGCGCGAGCTTGCAGCCAAACTTAAAGCGGAATGCGTTATAGTAATAGGCAGAAAAGCCGTATTATATCGCAAATCAAACAGAAAGGATATCGAGCATATCGAGCTCAATTAAAGACCAAAGCAACGGTACAGATTAAAAGCATAATGCCGCCGCTCACTATATAATAAATGGGATAAAAGGTAAAATAGCTTAAAGCCAGAAGCCCTATCCCCGACCAAAACAGCGGCGCGCAAAGTTTTCTTGAAAAACGCGCTTTTATCTTTTTAAACACGTTTACTTTTTTAGCGCCGCCGTAAACGAATTTTTGCGGTAAAAGATTATTTTTTTTCAAAGCTGCATATACTTCGTCTGACTGAACAAGCGTTATTGCAAAATTTTCCGCAAGTGAAATTGCCTGTATGCAGGCTGAATTGCAGTAAATTACTTTATCGTTTTGAGTTGAATATTTTATAACCTTTGCAATGTCGTCTTCTGTCAACGGGCTCATCTTAAAATTGAAAAAACAACATTGCCCCCCACATATGACCCGTTTACCGACTATTTTTGCATTTGCTCCCAATAAATTTTGAAACAAATTGAGGATGTAATTGTCGTCGGAAAGCGACAAATGCAGCGAAAGAAGATGTTTTTCTTTTTCATCGCGCGAAAGTAAAAGGCGTTTATCCTGTTTTAGGCTTATGTATATAAAAACCAACGCACCGAACAATAGGGCGGCACATATGCCGAAGATAAGCCCCAATACTGCGTTTTTGGTGTAAAATCTTATAGCCGTAAAAAACAATAAAAACGCGCAAACCGAGCAAAACAGAGTATCGCAAATAAGCGGCAAATTCAATCTTTTCATATATTGGTTTTTGCCTTAAAATATAAAAAATATACTATGAAAATAGCAATTTACGGAGGGGCGTTCAACCCCGTCCACAACGAACACGTCAATATAGTCAAGGCGGCAATGCATAGCCTTTGTCTTGACAAGCTTATAGTCGTACCCTCGGCAATATCCCCCCACAAACGCACAACAATGACGGCTTCACCTCGCGCAAGATTGAAGATGTGCTGTATTGCTTTCAGTGAAATTGCGGGCGTTGAGGTTTCGGATTACGAAATTAAAAAGGGCGGCATAAGCTATTCATATCTTACTTGCAGGCACTTTAAAAAGCTGTATAAAGACGACGAGTTATACTTTATTGTCGGCGCAGATATGCTTTCAAACTTTCATATGTGGAAAGAGCCGCTTGACATTTTAAAAAACGTCACTCTCGCGGTCTGCGCAAGGGAAAACGCGGCAGAACTTCAATGTTTTATTAAACAATTTTCCTCAAAATTCAAACACAGCGTAGTCAACTTCGGCTATGTCGGCAAAGACGTAAGCTCCACAAAAGTCAGGGTGTACGCCGCGCTTGGAGAGGAAATTAAAAATTTAGTTCCCGAAAAAGTTGCAAAATTTATAAAAAAAGACGACGTCTATAGTTTGAAAGAGCTTTGGGGCGTCAAAAAACTTCTTACTTTGGATAGGTGGGAACACACCGTTCGGGTTGCCGTGTACGCTGCGGAAAATTGCAGGGGCGCAGGACTTTATGAAATAGACGCCATTACTGCCGCCGCACTGCATGACTGTGCAAAATACTTGTCGGAAAATGCCGCCGAGCTTGAGGGCTTTACTTTTCCCAAAGGTTATCCCCAGCCCGTACTTCATCAATTCAGCGGCGCGTACGTTGCCGAGCATACGTTCGGAGTCAAGGACGAGCTTATATTAAATGCAATACGCTATCACACGACGGGCAGGGAAAATATGGGTAAGCTTGAAAAGCTGATATTTTTATCCGACCTTTTAGAATACGGCAGGGATTTTGACGGCGTGGATAAATTGCGCAAAAAAATGAGTTGTGGCTTGGACGCATGTCTTAAAGCTTCGCTCGAACACCAACTTGAATATTTGAAATCAACGAGCGCGCCCGTGTGTAAATTGACTCAGCGCGCATACGATTATCTTAATGAAATATAAGGAGTAATTTTTTACAATGACAAGCAAAGAAAAAGCGCTTTTAATATGCGAATATTTATCGTCGAAAAAGGCTAAGGGCATAGTTTATATTGCCGTCGAGCATAAGACAAGTCTTTGCGACTATTTTGTAGTTGCCGGAGGTTCTTCCAAGACTCAAGTAAAATCCCTTGGAGAAAATCTTGAAGAAATGCTCAAAAAACAGCAAGGTCTATCCCCCCGTCGCGCCGAGGGAATACGCGAAGGCAGGTGGGCGGTTTTGGACTATGCAGACGTAATAGTTCACATTTTCGGGGATGAAGAACGCGACTTTTATAACCTCGAACGCCTTTGGGAGGACGGGGAAAATCTTATAAAATACGAGGATTAATTTAAAAGTTTTATTCCTTAAATTCGATTTTTTTGGGTTCGGAATATTTGGCTTTTCTCGTTTTTTTCCTTTCTACGATGTAATATACCGGCTCTGCCTTAGGTTGCGGAGTCGGTTTTTTTTCTTCCTTGACGGGCTGTTTTTTTGTGGATAAAATTCCGAGATATGCAAGTTTTACAAATACCACCAGAATAAAACACAATAAAAACGTCAAAAACAAATACAAAATTCCCATAAACATAGTTTAATTATAAATTAAAATCATGGTAATTTTTTGTAAATTTTTTTGTTAAAAGGTGGAATTTATGGATACGACAGCAACAAACGACGTTTTTTCACAGAATGAAAAGCTATTATACTCACAGTTTAAACGAAAAATAAACACCGAAGCCGCGCGCGCACAAATAAAAAAGCTCGAGTACGACCTTGCCGACGTAAAGACAGGGTTAAGTTTTCTTAAAACCGCCTGCACCGACTCGCAGGCATTAGGGCTTGGCGCAATTTGCGTTATGCCCAGTTACGTTAAAAGGTGCGCCTCGTTTCTCGGAGAAAAGCGTTCAACGTCGCTTGTGGCGTGCGTAAGCTTCCCCAACGGCGGAGATTTGACCTCAATAAAGGTCAAAAGCGTAAAATGTGCGGTAAAGGACGGCGCAGACGAGGTGGAAGTAACCGCGCCTATATCACAAATTCGCGACGGCAACTATGCCTACGTCAGGCGCGAGTTTAAAAAATTGCGTTCTGCGGCTAAACGCAAATCCTTGAGAATAAACGTTTCCTGCTCGTATCTCACGCGCGAGGAAATAAACAGGGTTTGCATACTTGCCGCCGATTGTAAGATTAACGCCGTATCTCTTTCGGGCGGTAACTGCGTGGAAAGAATTGCCGAAGCCAAAACTTCGGTTAAAAATAAATGCGCAATAAAGTGCGAGGGCGGAGCTACGGTGCTCGAAATGAGCAGCGCGGTAGATCTCGGCGCAAGCATAATAGGCAGTAAAAACGCCGCCGACGTCGCGCGCGCAATTCTTACCGCAGCCGAAACGGAAATTTAAAGAGTAAATATAAAAAAAGCAGTCGACATATATAGAAATGTCGGCTGCTTTTATCGTACCAAAATAAGTTTCTTTTTTGCTCTCGTTATGGCTGTGTACAGCCAGCGGTTTTTGTCCTCTTTAAAGCAGTAGCTTTCGTCGAAAACTATCACGTTGTCAAATTCGCTACCCTGCGCCTTGTGACAGGATATGCAGTAACCGTATTCAAATCTGTTTAGGTTAAACGCCCCGGCAACTTCCCCGTTTTCGTCAAACTTTTCAAAGTAATCCGTTCGCTTGTATCTGTAATATCCCTCCTGAAATATTCCCAAGTCGAGAGGCAAAGCCTCGGGGCAGTTTTCGCTCAAAAAATCGGGTTTGAACTGAATAAAGCCTATTGACCGAGCTTCGTCGTAATAGGGGTCGATTACAGTGCCGATAATTCCGTTTACCATATTAAATCTAAGTTCTTCGTCAATAAAAGTTTCCCAATTATTCTGTGTGCAAATAAGCTTTTCTCCGCTTTTCGGTAGCCCGTCAAAGCCCTTATACTTTCGCATTTCATCGTTTATCTGCGCTCTCGTCTTGTTGGTTCCGCAAATAATTTGGTCGGCTCGAACCAGATAATTTTTTCTTCTCTCTCCCGAAAAAACATTGCGCGAAATTACGGTTGCGCTATCTCCGTATCTGCCGTAAGGTATAAATTTGCCCTCGCGCGCCATTTCCGAAAGCTTGATAATGGGGTTGTCCAAATTTTGCCTTACAATAGTTTTAAGCGTAAAATCGGGCGCGGTCAAAAACCCGTTGAATCCTTCTACGGGCGGTAACTGCGCGTTATCTCCGCATAAAAGAATTTTAACTCCAAACTCGGCTAAATCCATTAAAACGTCGTCCGATACCATCGAAGCCTCGTCCAAAATTATTAACTTAATGGATTTGTCAATGTTTTCACGGCGTTTGAAATTAAGTTTTTCCACGGTAATTTTTTTGCCGTTAAGCTCAATTTCAACTTCCTCAACCATAGATTGATATATAAGCTTATGCAGTGTGGTGGCGTGAATTCCCGAGCGTATAAGTACGGTGGCAGCCTTTCCCGTGGGCGTCACAAACGCAGCCGAAATTTCGGGTTCCAAGCCCAGCGTATTGCACACGGTGTGTTTCAATAAAGTAGTTTTGCCCGTGCCTGCATATCCTGCGAGCACGAAAAACGGCTTTTCCGAATTTTTAAACCAATTTTCGATTAATTTGTCCGCTGCTTTCTGGTCGGCTGTCATTTCTTCGAACATAATTTTATTATAGCACCGAACAAAAGTTTTGTAAAGTACAATTTTATGTAAAAAATCTCAATGTTATATTTTTTTGTAAACTTGATACTAATAATTGACTAAATAAAATAAATGCGCTATAATTTTTAGCGATAATAAGGAAAAATGTAAATTGGAGGATAAAATGGCGTATAAGACAAAGGAATGGCGCGGCAATATGCGCGTGACGGTGGACTATAATTATATGATGTCCAAAACGCTCGGCGACAAGGGATTGACTGATTCTCAGTTTAAAGCTATAAAAAATCAAGCGGAGGAAGCATTTGACTTTGTTGCGAAAAATCGCGGCAAAGACGAGCTTTTTATGGGCTGGACCGAACTTATGTACAATCAGGACGAAATAGTTGCCGACATTCTCGCTACGGCAAAATCGGTCAGAAAAAAGTTTAAATATTTCGTTGTTTTGGGTATCGGAGGCAGCGCTCTCGGTCCTATAATGGCTTTTAACGCTTTAAAACATTTGCATTACAACGAACTTCCTCCTAAAAAGAGAGGCGGCCCTAAGTTCTATGTCGAGGACAATGTAGACCCTGTAAGAATGCAGGCGCTTTTGGACGTAATCGTTCCCGAAGAAACCTGTTTTAACGTTATTTCAAAATCGGGCGCAACAAGCGAAACTATGACGCAGTTTCTTATTATTGCCGACATTCTCGAAAAAAAGGGACTGTCCTTGCCCGAGCATATGATTTTCACTACCGACGAAAAGCGCGGTAACTTGATAAAAATAGATGAAAAGTACGGCGGAAAGTTCAAAAAATACGTTCTTCCCGACGGAGTCGGCGGCAGATTTTCCGAGCTATGCCCCGTGGGGCTTCTTCCTGCGGCAGTTTTAGGTATAGATATTAAAGGTATGCTTGCCGGCGCAGCTTATATGGACGGACTTTGCTCGAAGCCCTCGATTGCAAAAAACCCTGCGCTCTGCCTTGCTGCAATGCAGTATATCACGATGCAACAGGGTAAAAATATAAACGTAATGATGCCTTATTCCGACAATTTAAAGCTTGTTGCCGATTGGTACTGTCAGCTTTGGGCGGAAAGTCTTGGCAAGGCGCTGGATTTGGACGGAAAAGTCGTCAATGCGGGAACTACGCCCGTTAAGTCGCTTGGCGTAACTGATCAGCACTCGCAGGTTCAGCTATATACCGAGGGACCTTTCGACAAAGTAATAACCTTTATTTCGGTCAAAAACTACGCTACCGAAATGCCCATACCTCACGGCTGCGAGGATATTCCCGACGTAGGCTTCCTCGGCGGACACACTATGCAGGAATTAATTCAGGCGGAAAATACCGCAACTGCTTACGCGCTTATGAAAGCCGGCAGAATGAACTATACGATTACTCTGCCCGAAGTAAACGCGTTTACATTAGGGCAGCTTATGTTCCTTTTGGAAATGCAAACCGCATATACGGGCGCGCTTTTGAATATCAATACGTTCAATCAGCCCGGCGTTGAAAACGGCAAAAAAGCTACTTTTGCACTGCTTGGCAAAAAGGGTTACGAGGCGCAAAAGCGCGAAATAGCCGAAGTTGGTGAACCCGACAGTAAATATATAGTATAATAAATAAAAAGAAGAGCGAGCGTATGCTCGCTTGCTTTTTTGGAGGTTTATGCAACCCTGGTTAATTGCAATTATATGTATAGCGGCATTTATAGCGCTGCTTTTTGCATTGGCGGCGTTTACATTAAAAGTCGCTTTCGGCAGCCGCTGCGACAAAGATCCCAACCTTTACTATCGCTTGCCCGAGGAGTTCTCGCTGAAATTCGAACCTGTGAAGGTAATGCAGGGTAAACTTGCGTTAAACGGCTTTATTTATACGAGCGGCAATGTCGATAAGGTTGATAACCTTGTAATTTTTTGTCACGGTCTGGGTGCCGGACACATTGCCTATACAACCGAAATTGCATATTTTTGCAATCAAGGCTATCCCGTACTTGCGCTCGACATTCGCGGCTGCAATTATTCCGAGGGTAAGAATATCGGAGGAATGTACGAGGGGGTTAATTGCGTAAAAGCGGCTATCGATTTTGCACGGGCTGACAGTCGATTTAAATCAAGCAGAATTATTCTTGTCGGGCACAGTTGGGGCGGATACTCCGTGCTGTGCGCTTCGGCAGAGAGAAAAGTTGACAAAGTGGTTGCAATAAGCGCGCCGCTCACTCCCGTAAAAACCATATATAACGGCGCGGCAAAAATAATTTCAAAGCCTTTTGCTTTAGTTTTAAGTCCGTTCTGGTATATTTTGAATTTCTTTAAATTCGGCGTTAAAGGCAATTTAAACGCCGCAACTTGCGCAAAAAATTGCGAAGCGGAAGTCTTGCTGATTCACGGAGATAAAGACAATATAGTCCCTTTGAAATTTTCGGCATATGCAAATGCTTCGGGCAATAATATTAAAAAATATATGGCAACAGGCAAGTCGCACAACCCCTATGCGTCTATGCGCGCACAACAACTTTTGATAGAGTTGAATGAAAAGCTCGCTCATGCGATAAAACCCGACGAGCAAACAAAAAAGTATTTAAAAGAGTTCGATTTTATTGCCGCTACCGAGCAGGATAGCGACGTTATGCAAAGTATTTGCAAATTTTTAAAATTCGCTTAAAAAAATAATTGACAATACAAATTAATTAATATATACTAACCAATGTAACCGCGCTTTTAGAGTGCAAATATTAAATCGGCTTCGGCCGCATTATTGATTGAGTTAAAAGCTCAAATTTTATAAGTTGATTACTTTATAATCAAGCCTTAAAAGGTCACTTGTGAAACGGTCAATAAGAGTAGTAAAAGTATTTGCTATATAGACTCTGAAAGTTAAGTTATTCAAGAAAATCGTAGAATGCGTCAAATTCGCAAAATTCGTGGACGACCTTATTGGGGTCGTCTTTATTTTTTTGAAGGAGAAACAAAATGAGCAAAAGCGAAAACATTATCGAACTTATCGACGTGAGAAAGGAATTTGACGACGAAACCATTGCTGTCGACAGCTTCAATCTGCAAGTTAAAAAGGGGGAGTTTGTCACGTTTTTAGGTCCGTCGGGCTGCGGCAAAACAACTACTTTAAGAATGATAGCCGGCTTTGAACTGCCGACGTCGGGTAAAATTTTGTTGAACGGCGAGGATATAAGCTCTCTTCCGCCGAACAAGCGTCCCGTAAACACGGTATTTCAAAAATACGCCCTGTTCCCGCACTTAAACGTCTACGAAAATATTGCTTTCGGGCTTCGGCTTAAAAAGAAGGAAAATACTTATAAGAACGCGGACGGGCAAAGCTATTCCAAGGTTCAAAAACTGACCAAGGCTGAAATTGACAAAAAGGTAAAAACAGCGCTTGAAATAGTTGATTTGGAGGGCTTTGAAAAGCGTAGCGTTTCCACGCTTTCGGGTGGACAGCAGCAACGCATTGCAATTGCCCGTGCAATTGTAAACGAGCCCGAAATATTGCTTTTGGACGAGCCTTTGGGTGCGCTCGATTTGAAAATGCGCAAGGAAATGCAAATTGAGCTCAAAAAAATGCACCAGCGCTTGGGTATTACTTTTATTTACGTCACGCACGATCAGGAAGAGGCGCTTACAATGTCTGACAAAGTCGTCGTTATAAACGACGGGGAAATTCAGCAGATAGGCACCCCGACGGAAATTTACAACGAGCCTATAAACACCTTTGTTGCCGACTTTATCGGAGAAAGCAACATTTTCAACGGCGCGGTTGTCGGAAAACTGAAAGTCAAGTTTTGCGGCGCAACTTTCGACTGCCTCGACGACTATGAAATTAACCAGCTTGTGGACGTTGTAGTTCGTCCCGAGGACATAAAAATTTGTCAGCCCGGAGAGGGACAGTTAAAGGGAAAAGTAATTTCTTCCGTGTTCAAGGGCGTGCATTACGAAATTACCGTCGCTATCGGAAAGTTTGAAATTGTAATTCAAAGCACCTATACAGCCGACGTCGGCAGCGTGATAGGGCTCAGAATCGAACCCGACGGCATTCATCTTATGGAAAAGGTATATACCGTAAATAAATATGACGGCGTAATAACCAAAACTAACACGGTCGAGTTCGGTGACGGTGAGTTCGAGTGCGACGTAACTCAGCTCTACAATGGCTCGACTCTCGACGACGAGGGCTATTTAATAACGGCTCAGGGAGAGAAATTGGACTTGACGGGTATCGAAGTAAACGTCGAGGTCGACACTCACGATATTTTAATGACGGACGACACGCAGTCCGGCGGCGCGCAGGGCAATATTATATCGATGATTTACAAGGGCGATCATTACAGATACATAGTAAGAACGGAAGAGAATGAAGAGGATTATGTTTTGTCTTGTCCCGATATGTGGAACACGGGGGACCTTGTCGGCATTATAATCTCAAAGGATAAAATAAAGTTGACTTTAAAACCCACAGGCGAGGAAAAATAAGTGAAAGGTTTGCGTTTCAGCAGAAGTCAGCTCTGCATACCCTATGCGGTATTTTTGATTTTATTTGTGATAGCGCCGCTCGTAGTAATAGTCTACTATGCCTTTACCAACGGAGAGGGGCAATTTACTTTCGATAATTTTATAAACTTTTTTGCAAGCACGAACACGCTGGGTACGCTGTTATACAGTTTTTCACTTGCAATAGTTACAACGCTTGTCTGTCTTGTTATCGCATATCCCACGGCGTATATACTTGCAAGAAGTAATATAAGAAAAAAGTACGTTCTTTTACTTCTTTTTATTCTGCCTATGTGGATAAATTTCACTCTAAGAATAACCGCTCTTAAAGAAATTTTATCTCTTTTCGAGGGCAATATTTCAAGCTATCCTTTTCTAAACTCCGTAATCGGAATGACGTACGACTTTTTGCCGTTTATGATTTTGCCTTTGTACACGTCTTTGCAAAAACTCGACAACAGTCTTTTGGAGGCGGCTTCGGATTTGGGCGCAAATAAGTTGACGGTATTTTTAAGGGTAACTTTGCCGCTATCCGTGCCGGGTATAATTTCCGGCGTAACAATGGTGCTGCTGCCTTCTATGACAAACTACGTAGTACTCGATATGTTATACAACAGTACTTATATAATGGGCAGCCTTATAGGCAGTTATTTCAGCTCGTACGATTGGAACAACGGCTCTATGATTTCGCTTATTTTGCTTATCATAATATTTATAGTTACGCTTGTGACAAACAGATTCAGCGACAAAGACGCAAACAACAGGGGGGCAATTTTATGAAAAAGGCTTTCAACATTATATGGCTTGCGCTTATTCTCATATTTATATATGTTCCCATACTCATACTTGCAGTTTACAGCTTTACCGACGCTTCGATGGTCGGAGGCAGCATAAGTTATTTTTCCTTTGAAAACTATTTAAACCTCTTCAAAAACGAAGAGTTGAGAAATATGATTTTCGGCACGCTGGTGCTTGCTTTCGTCTGCGCTGCAATTTCAACCGTGCTTGCAACGATCGGTGCGATTGGCACGTTCTATTCTAAAAAATTGCCGAAAACGTTGATAAACACGGCAAATCAGGTTCCCGTAGTAAATGCGGATATAGTGACGGGCTTTTCTATTTGTATTTTATTAATCGTAATAATGCGCGTCGGCAAGGACACATTTATTCCGCTTGGAATAGGTCACGTTGTTTTAACCGCGCCGTTCGTGTATTTATCCATTTTACCTAAACTCAAACAAATGGACAACAGCTTGTACGAGGCCGCTCTCGACCTCGGCGCAACACCGGCACAGGCGCTTTTCAAGGTAGTCATTCCTCAGCTTATTCCCGGCATACTTTCGGGCTTTATGCTGGCGGTAACGCTTTCCTTGGACGATTATTTTATAACTACATATACAAAACCCTCGACATTCGACACAATAAGCACCTATGTTGTCAATGCGACAAAAGGCAGTCAAACGGAAAGCAAAACCGCGCTTTGGGCACTGTCAACGCTCATATTCTTGGTTGTTATTGCGGTTGTAATTGTAATGAATGTGCTTGCAAGCAAGAGAGGTAAAGAAAAGAAATGAAAATAAAACAAATTTCCGCAATTTTGGCGGCAGGCTGCGTGCTCGGCGGCTCGTTATTGGCATTTTCGGGCTGTGCGGACGAGCGTGAAGAAGTTGTTTTGCGCGTATGTAATTGGGAGGAATATATAGACCTCGGAGATTGGGATGACGCCGAGCTTATAGAAGTTGAAAATATTTTCACGGACGAAGAGGGCATTATAGGCGTCAACTCTATGGTGGACGACTTTACGGAGTGGTTTAACTCGAACCACGACTTTAAAGTAAGGGTCGAGTATTCGACTTTCGGCACAAACGAGGACTTGTATAACAGACTTAGCCTCGGTGACATCTACGATATAGTTTGTCCTTCCGATTATATGTTGATGAAACTTATTGCCGAGGGCAACTACGTCGAGTTTACCGACAGTTTTTGGTCGGACGACGAAGAAAACTATTATGCAAATTATGTTTCGCGCTATATAGACGGAGCGGAAGGCAGTATCTTTTACGATTATGATTGGAATAAAAAAGCTGCGTGCTATATGTGGGGTACGCTCGGGCTTGTATATAACCCCGAAAGCCTTGTAAACGCCGACGACGTAAAAAGCTGGAATATGCTTGCAAATCCCGACTACAAAAAGCAGGTTACAATAAAAGATAACGTACGCGACGCATATTTTGCCGCACTTGGAATTCTAAACAGCGATTATATATTGCAAAATGACGTAAGCCTCGAAGATTTAAGTTCACTTATGAACGCCACCGACAGTGAAACCATAGCAAACGCTGAGGACATTTTAAAAGATATAAAGGAAAACGTATATTCCTTTGAAACAGATAGCGGCAAGGCGGATATGGTAACCGGCAAGGTTATAGCCAACGAGCAATGGTCAGGTGACGCCGTATACATTATGGACGAGTCGGAAAGCGACGAAGAAAATGCAACCGAGCTTTGGTATTCTGTACCCGAGGAATGCACGGACATCTGGTTTGACGGCTGGATTAAGCTTAAAAACGGTGTGGAGTGGAGCGAACAGCGCCACACGGCGGCGGAAGCTTTTGTAAATTTTGTTTCCCGTCCGGATAACGCGGTGAGAAATATGTACTATATAGGTTATACTTCCTCGATTGCGGGGGATACCGTTTTGGAATATATGGATTATAACTACGGCGCTGAAGAGGATGCGGAAGATACCTTCGAATATGATTTAAGTTACTTTTTCGGGGACGGCGCAACGATAACCGCAAACGCAAGCGAGTTTGAATTTGACGACGAGGAACGCACGGTTATCAATCGCGGCAGACAACTGTTTACGCAGTATCCGCCGCAAAACGTAATTGACAGAAGCGTAGTAATGCTTGATTTCGGCGATAGACTCGCTCAAATTAATCAAATGTGGATAAATGTAAGGTGCCTCGATATAGTTGACATATCTCCCGTAACAATCGGTATTGTGGCGGCAGTTATATTGGTTATAGTGGCGGCAATATTAATTTATGTGTTCAGGTACAGAATTTTTGCCGCGCATAAACCCAAAAAGGGATATTTCAAAGTTGTATAAAAATTTTAAGTAAAAAATAACCCCCTTGCGGCATTACAGTAATTCCCATAGGGAATTTTAGGCAAGTCGCAGGCAATAGAAAAGGTATGGCATAAAGCCATACCTTTTCTATTGTATTTTAAGCGTGGACAAACTAGGCTACTCGTAGCCTAGTGAGATATAGATATGTTTTATATAGCATGCAAAAAAATTCAAAATTCAATGGGTTGCGCTCTTTCATTTTTCGTGATATAATGATTGTACGATAAACAGTAATTTAGAGGCATTAAAGTGATTATTGAGCTAATTAAAGAGAGCGAAATACAAGAAGTCTGCGATATGATTGTTCGTGCGTGTCAGTATTCCGATTTTGCCAAATTCTATCCGCAATCTTCTTTTGATGCTGTTTTTGAAGAAACAAATTATGAGCATATTAAACAACGCGCGGAATACGGACATTTTTACGTTATCAAAGATAACCGCAAAATTATTGGCTGTGGCGGTATAGCCGCATATTGGGACAGCATAACCGAGAGTTGGATACATACTATTTTCGTCGCACCCGAATATCAGAGAAAAGGTGTCGGCAGAAAGATTATCGAATTTTTGGAAAACGACGAATACGCAAAGAGAGCGAATAGAATTGAAATTCACTCCGCAATGTCGGCGATTCCGTTTTATCGTAAATTAGGTTATGAACATAAGGACGGACAACTGAATTACGCCGACGGGCATTTCGACCTTGAAAAATTTGTATAATAGAAAAATAAATTTCAATTTATCATCAATTATAAAAAGCGAAGAATTTTTAAATTCTTCGCTTTTTATATTCCCTACGGGAAGTACGCTTTATAACGGGAGTTTTGCTTTTTTTTATGTGTGATTATTTGCCGAAATAGCGTTTGAGCAAGCCTTTGAAACCCGCGCCGTGACGCGCCTCGTCCTTAGCCATTTCGTGTACGGTGTCATGGATAGCGTCGTAGCCGAGCTTTTTGGCGCGGACCGCGAGATCGAGCTTGCCTTTGCACGCGCCCGCTTCGGCGGCGGCGCGCATGGCGAGGTTCTTTTCGGTCGAGGCGGTAACCACTTCGCCGAGAAGTTCCGCGAATTTGGCTGCGTGCTCGGCTTCCTCGTAAGCGTAGCGTTTGTACGCCTCCGCGATTTCGGGATAGCCTTCGCGTTCGGCGACGCGCGCCATTGCGAGATACATGCCGACCTCGGTGCATTCGCCCGTGAAATTGGCTTTCAAGCCCTCGACGACTTCCTTGTCCTCGACCATGCCTTCACCCACAACGTGCTCGCAAGCGAACTTGTCGTCGGCAACGGGTTCAAACGTTTTGGCTTTGCATACGGGGCAGACGTCTACGCCGTCCTCTACCAATGCGCCGCATACCGTGCATCTTTTCATAATGTAATTCTCCTTTTGGTGTTTTATTCAATATATATCAAAACGCGAAATTTGTCAACCGAAACGGGGGGATATGCCGATAAAAAGAAACGAATGATTAAAAGGTTGAGATTCCTCGTTACACTCGGAATGACAAAATATAAAGCCCCTTTTGTCGGCTACGCCGACATTTTCCCCGAAAGGGGACAACGAGACATTGCCACGAGTAACGTCCCGTCTCCCCAATTGGGGGACAATCAAAGATTGTAACCTCGCATTCTTGATAGCCCAATCAGACGGTGCAAGTATTCGACTAATCAGCCTGTGGCTGCCGTGACAGAGGGGGCTATATGCGATATTATGTAATAACGTAAAGCAATCATATTATAGCCGCTTGCGCGGCATAAAGTCGATTCTTCGGCTGCGCCTCAGAATGACAAAATATAAAGCCCCTTTTGTCGGCTACGCCGACATTTTCCCCGAGAGGGGACAACGGGAGTTTTGTGCGTGCAACGTCTCGTCTCCCCAATTGGGGGAGATGTCACGGCTTTAGCCGTGACAGAGGGGGCTATATGCGATATTATGTAATAATGTAAAGCAATCATATTATAGCCGCTTGCGCGGCATAAAGGTTGAGATTCTTCATGTCGCGCTGTCGCGCTCGTTCGGAATGACAAAAACAGTCGGTGCGGGGATTGTTGCTTGGACGTAATAAACAAGCGGTGCAAGTAACGCTTGTTTACGTCGATAAAAGATGGTTTACAGTACAGCATGTTTTTTGTCATTCCGAGTGTAACGAGGAATCTCAACCTTAGAAAAAAACGACAAATCAATAATAATCCAATAGGTTGTTCCAATCGGGGTTGATCGAGTTTATCAAGTCTTCTTTTTTCTTTCGGGTCCAGCCTTTGATCTGTTTTTCGCGTTCTATCGCGTTATACACGTACCGAGTGCTTTCCACATACACTAAACGATCGATATTGTATTTGGCAGTGAAACTGCTCGGGTGCGCCTTTGACGCATGCTCGAACATTCTGCGGTGAATATTGCAAGCAGCGCCTGTATACAAAACGGTACCCGTCGCGTCGGTCGCTATATATACGCAGTATACACGCGGCATTTCGTTCAGTCTTTATAGATCGGGAAAGTATAAACCTTGTGCGCGGCGAAAAGCTTGCCGACGAAATACTTGTTTGCCGACGCCTCGTTGGTGACCGCGACGCGGTCGCCGACTATGGCGAGGTCTTCCGAAAACGACGGAAGGGTGAGCGAACGGGTTAGCGTGGTCTCGTCGAGATAGTAAAGCGGCACGTTCCGCTCCGCCGCATCGGGCGCGGTTTTGAACTTGACCGTCACGGTCGCGCCGCCGTCGCCGAGTTTCGCGTGGTAATCGAGAAACGAATTTATCAGCCCGTACGACCGCGACAGCATGATCACGCCGTCCTTTTCGGCAAAGCCCTGTACAAACTCGGGCAGGGATATGCAAAACTCGGGATACTGCTGTTCGTCTTGGGGAAG
>Ga0209064_1000176_pt1 | contig 150243 bp, 123 predicted proteins | sample Inofromicrocosms_FD_187498 | JGI IMG/M metagenome (GOLD analysis project Ga0209064, IMG submission 187498) | Mouse cecum microbial communities from Vienna, Austria - Inoculum for glucosamine and mucus D2O microcosms (SPAdes) (version 2) | ecosystem: Host-associated > Mammals > Digestive system...
ATGTTTTATTGACAGTTGGTAAAGGCAAGCGATGCAAGACATTTTAACTTGAAATTGACTTCCAATGGGCGTATGTGCTTGTTTTTGTGTGCCTTGAGACGAATACCTAAAAATGTCATGTGCTATGCTTATCGCCTTAATCTTCATTTTTTTCGTTTTGCCGACGGAAATATTCTCTCATTTCATCTTCAAGTGCTTCTCTCTTTTTACGCTTCTGACTACTTGCGGCTCCTATTAACCAAAATAGGCTCATTAGGAATGCTCCAAATATTGAATAAGAGAATATGTCACCACCACAATCACGCAGGAAATTTCCGATATTGCTCACCCCCATAGTGAACGGAATGATGACAGCAAGGAGCCACGTCAATCCAAATCCGAAACAAAAGCCTACAAAGAGGGCTTTTAGGGTTTGTTTCAAGCCCATTCTGTCAGCCTTTTAGATGATTGATTATCTTTTGATAGTTTTCCGTTCCGAGATTTTTCTCAGTCAGATGCTGGTTGAGGGGATTTCTGCCGATGACTATTCGCCCTTCTTCTTCAAGACGAGTCCATGTAGAGCCAAGTAATGCCTTCCATTTTTTGACGGCACGCGGAACGACAAAGATAGCGTCTTTGTAATCGGCAATATACCGTATCATCTTTTTAGCAAACATCTGAGAAGGCAGAATACAACCTTTCGGAAGGTCTTTTGCCTTTACAGATGCATAAGGAACATTTTGTATTATTGCCACGTTAGAGAATATTTGCTCTGAGGTCAGCCCCTCTTTCTCCAATTTTGAAAGGATGTCGTACCAATACCAATCAGCAAGCATATTGAATGCGTCTTGATAGTTCGGGTGTCTGTCGGACGGATTATAGACTTCGGGCATAAAATCCTTAACCCTCAATCTAAGGTTGTCCCTCATAAAGACCATTACCCCTTCTGCCAACTGCGGGTATCTCTGAAGAATTTTTGCGAAGTATTCATTGACCCTTGTAATATGACCTGCGTTAAGACTTAGGATAATAACTTTTGCCGTTAAAGGATTACCTTGAAACGGATAGGGAATGGTATTTAGAATGAAGCGAGTGTCATCATTCGCTGATGAATTGAATTTATGTATGAATTTTTCATCGCCAGGATAGATATATTCTTGATTGTCGCTGAACAAGGCTTCGTTTCCGCAGCATTGGTCGGCAACAATATTCCATTGATTGGCTTTCAATATATCCAAATCCGTAAATCTTGTATTCTTGTCAATGATATAATGTTCTGAACCGTCATGCGGAAGCACATATTGATAAGCGAGAAGGTCTATCAAATCATTGACCATTTCTTTCAGAGGAACATTTTCGTATCGGTCGGAGATAGCGTATGATGACCGTCCCGAAAGTTCTGACATAAGTGCCCCTATGGAATACTTAATCTCAAATTCCTGTATATAAGGATGACTTCCAAGTAGTTCTTCAATGTCTTGATAAATATCATAACCCATATAGGTTACATATCCTAAGTCAAGCAGTTTTTGTATTACTCCTATTGCGTTCCATTCATGCGCACCAGAGTCAAAATAGGTGCGGATTGGATGCGGCAATATTAGTTTTCCTCCAAGATAGTAATACGATGGAAAGTTTGTCATTGGCGATTGAGTTTTCTGCGTCAGCAACCGAAACACAGCGGATTATACATAGAAAATGGGCTGCTCCCTCTGCGTTACTCGTGAGCATCGCCAAACGCTCTTATCTACACGCAGATGAGCAGCCCATAATATATGAGCTGTTCTCTGCGCCTCGTAGATAAATTTATGAATTGGCGATTCAACGAGTAGAGGCACTTCCTTTAATTTGTCACTCTCGACATTGCAAAATTAAGCAATTTTTACGAAAGCGACAAATGTATAATCCTATGTGCCAATGATTTTTTAATCCTAACTGAAAGTATCTATCTCTTTCATATTGACTTGCGCCATTTTAAGGTCGTACTTCAAATATCTCTCGGTCATGCTGACGGACTTATGCCCCAAGAATTTTTGTATCTTGTAGATTGAAACTCCGTCCATAACAAGCAATGTCGCAAAGGTATGGCGACTTGTATGAAATGTCAGATGCTTGTCTATGGCCGCCATTCTTGCTAATTCGTTCAATTTGTCGTTTATTACGGTATGGCAATATGGGTCAAAGACAAGTTCCTCGCTCCCAAGCAAATCTTTGGAATGCAATCTTCTTCGAAGTATCTCCTTTGCGCAATCAAACAATGGTGCTTTTACCTCGGCTTTGGTCTTTACCTGCTCTTTGATGATTAGACCATTTGCCAAATCAACGTGCTTCCATTTCAAGCTGACGACATCGGATATTCTAAGACCACAGTAGCAAGAAAATAGATACATTTCCAAGCATTTGAACAAGGTGCTGTCTTTCGGCAGTTTGTTAGAGAGCTTTCTGAAACTCTCCAATTCGTGCTTTTCAAGATACACTTCCTTTGTTTTAGCCTTCGGGATTTTGAACAGCGGATAAGGGTTCTTGACGGGAAGGTCGTGCTTGACCATATCCAAAATGACGGTCTTTAGGTTCTGATGTCTTATGGCTTTCCCTCCGTTGGTATTTCCGTTTACCTCGGTCATGTAGGCGTCAAATTCCTCTATGAAGGATAAATTTATATCGGATAGGGTTAGGCTCGGTCGAAATGCCTTTAAAGCATTGTAGGTTGTCTTATAGACGCACATCGTACCTGAACGCAGTTCCGATTTCCTGCGCTCCATGAACGAAAGGTAGTAGTCAAAGAACGATACAGCTTTGGACTGCCTTGTTCTCGGATTGTTGGCTGACAAATATTCCTTTACGCCATCAATTGAAATTCCCGTGCCGTTTGCGATGCAGGTGTTCAGATAGGTTTCCAACGCAAGCACCTTAGCATTGAGAGCCAGACGGAGTGAACTCTCTTTAGGCTCTCTCCGTCGGGCATTCCAAGCATCTGCGGCAACATCGAGGTTTGCCGGCAATTTCGTTTCGCGGTCGTATATTCTGACACGCAGGTATATCGGGTATTTGTTGTTCCTCTTAATCGGTTTATCGGTTCTGATTAACGGATATATGGAATATTCTGCCATTTGCGATTTTGTTTTACAATTTTCTATGAGCGAAGTTATTGGCTTGTCAGCAAACCGCAAAATTTTCGCCAAAGAAATTTATCGCAAATATTTAATTATATGGCATTTATATAGCTTTTAGGAAATGATTGGCGTTCCAAAATGATAATTTTTCTTTAGCCATGTCTGCTATATCTGCATTCCATTGACAATAAATCTCGGTCATATTAGACGGCGTATGTCCCATTGTCCGTTGGATAATATAGAACTCAACATTATGTATCATACAAAGAGTTGCAAATGTTCTTCGTGCAGAATGAAAAGTTATTTTTTTGTCAATCTCGGCTTTATTGGCAAGTTTCTGCAAAGTATTGTTTATTGTCGTTGGAGAGAATGAACGAAAGAAAACTTTACGACCATTATCAACCTTTTCCAAATCGCCCTCTGGAGCCTCGCAAATCATATCTTCTGCGAAAGAAGTCAATGGCACATAATTTTTTCGTTTCGTTTTCTTGCACAAGAATGTCAAAACATCCTTATCAAGTCCAAGACTTCTCCATTCAAGCCCTTTGACATCACTTATACGCATCCCTGTAGCACAAGAGAAAAGATACATAGTCAGCACCCGATGTTCGGTTTTATTCAAATGTCCATTAAGATATAATCTTACCAATCTGCCAAGTTCCTTGTCGGTAAGAAACACATCGCTCCTTTTTGCAGGAGGAATTATAACACCACCTTTACCAAAAGGATTTTTCAACTCTATACCCTTTGCATTGATATATCTTATCACTGCACATATATGGGTCAGGCGGTTACGAATACTTTGGCTGACCTCACCTTTACCGTGGTCAATTCCTTGCCTCCTCATATAAGCAACGAATTTGTTCATTTTCTCAACCGTTATATCCTTGATACGCAGTTTCGGCTCAAATTTTTGCAAAGCATTTTTAGTCGTAATGTAACCTTTTATCGAAGACATTCTAATCTTATCAACTTTTTCTTTGCTGACAAGAAAGTCATCGAAATATTGAAAAAATGAATTGTTCTCTGGATTTGCCAAACTATACCCCTTTACAATTTCTCTCAATGCAGATTTTGTTATTGTTTTCTTGCTGAGTTTACACATGTGGATTTCTCGTTTAATCCTCATAAGTTCTTCTTCTATTTCTATCCGAAAGTTCTCTTCTTTTGGTAGCTGCTTCACCTCGTCCCATTCATCTAAAGATAGACGCCTTCCCCTGCCAAGAGAAAATCTCGGTTCTTCCCCATTCACTCTCGGGAAACTGATATACATAGGCATACATCCATTTTTGTCACTCTTATCTTTACGCAGATAAATTTTCGGCTGAAATTTTTCCATTTGAAAAAATGTAATTAAAATTGTTTATTGCTATTACAACGCAAAATTATAACTATTGTTCTGAAAATGAAGGTATGACATTAGGTACTCAAATGTGCCAATTCCGAGGAAACGCAAGGAAACAGTAGGCGAAATGGGAAATGTTAAACATTTATAAAAAATATAGTTAGGATTTCTGCCCCCTGATTTTCAATAGATTTTCTCTAATTGGAAAGTTTTTTGTACTTTTGCACTAATTCATCAACCTCTTGCATCAGGAATAAAAATATGGACGAAAAATATTTTACACCCGCTGAAAGAGACGCCGCGCTCCCGCTTGTGGCGCAGTTGCTGCGCGACACTCGCGAGATTATACTACCCGACGATTTCAAAAAATTACGCCGCACGATTGCCGATGCCGTCAACGAGGGGCATTACCGACGTGACCGTCAGGGAATAAACCCGGCTTTGCACAATATCGACACTTCTGTCACTCTCTGCAAGATGGTGTCGCCTGACCGCAACATGATTATCGCTACGCTGCTTTACAAGCTCTGCGACTCGCAATATCTTTCAATCGACAATGTGACCGCCGAATGGGGCGATGATATTGCCCGGCTCGTCAACGGACTGCTGAAAGTCTCGACTCTTTACGGCCGACAGTCAGGTGTGGTCAAGACCGACAACTTCCGCAAACTGCTGATGACTTTTGCCGAGGATATCCGCGTCATCATCATCATGATTGTAGACCGCCTCGTGCTGATGCGCGCCATCAATCACCACCCGAACGAGAAATTTGTCACCGACACCGCTTTCGAGGCCAACTATCTCTACGCCCCCCTCGCCCACCGTCTGGGTCTCTACAAAATCAAGGGGGAACTCGAAGACTTGTCGCTCAAATATACTGCACGCGAGACCTACACCAAGATTGCCCGCGAACTCAACGAGACAAAGGTCGCACGCGATGCCTATATCGCCGGATTCATTGCCCCGCTAAAGGAAAAACTTGACAAGACCGGCCTGAAATATGAGATAAAAGGACGCACAAAGTCAATATATTCCATCTGGAACAAGCTGCGCCGCCAGCACAACGAGCTGAAAGACATCTATGACCTCTTTGCAATCCGCATCATCCTCGACGTACCTGTCGAGAAAGAAAAACCGGAATGCTGGAACGTCTACTCCATCGTGGCCGACATGTACACCCCCAATCCGGCCCGCATGAAGGACTGGCTCTCGATTCCCAAGAGCAACGGCTACGAGTCGCTCCACACCACCGTCTGCGGCCCGGGCAACAAGTGGGTCGAAGTGCAGATCCGCACCCGCCGCATGGACCTCGTGGCCGAAAAAGGACTTGCCGCCCACTGGAAATACAAGGGCATCAAGAGCGAGGGCGACCTTGACTCTTGGATGAACAACATCCGCGACATCCTTGAGACCGCCGACGGGCCTATGGAGCTGATGAAGAACTTCAAGATGGACCTCTATGACAAGGAGGTGTTTGTCTTCACCCCCAAGGGTGACCTTTACAAGCTCCCGCAAGGCGCGTCGGTGCTCGACTTCGCCTTCAACATCCACTCCAAGCTCGGATGCACATGCGTCGGCGGCAAGGTCAACGGGCGCAACCGCAAGCTCAACTACAAGCTTCAGAGCGGCGACACGGTCGAGATTTCAACCTCCCCGTCACAGATTCCCAAGCTCGACTGGCTCAACTTCGTTGTCACCACCAAGGCACGCAACAAAATCAAGCAGACCATCAACGAGCTGAACAACCGCGTCTCGGAACTGGGAAAAGAACTGCTGCAACGCCGTTTCAAAAACCGCAAAATCGACATCGACGAGGCGATGCTGATGCGCACCATCAAGAAACTCGGTTATCGCACCGTCACCGACTTCTATACCGCCATAGGCAACGAGCAGCTCGACATCACGAGCGTGATTGCCGAATATGACGCTATCGAGCGTGCCGAGAGCGGCGAAAAGAAAGCCGAGGGACGCAGTGCCGAGGAATTTTCGCTCCAGTATCAGGAGGACAATCAACCGGCTACCGACGATATTCTGATTATCGGCGACAACATCAAGGGAATCAACTACCGCCTGTCAAAATGCTGCAACCCCATCTTCGGCGACGAGGTGTTTGGCTTCGTGTCGGCCGAAGGTGTCATCAAGATTCACCGCAACGACTGCCCCAACGCGGCCCACATACGCGCCAAGTACCCCTACCGCGTCATCCGCACCCGCTGGTCGGGCAAGACCGGGGCAGGTTTTGCCGCCACGCTGCGCGTCGTGGGACACGACGACATCGGAATCGTGACCAATATCTCGTCGATTATCAACAAGGAGAAGGATGTAATGCTCCGCAACATCTCGATAGAGTCCCACGACGGCATGTTCTCGGGATTCCTCGTTGTCGGAGTCGGCGACACCCGATCTCTCGACAATCTCGTAAAGAAAATCAAAACAGTAAAAGGTGTAAAAGATGTTCAACGCACTTAACAAATCTCTATCACTCGTCTCATTGCTCGCCCTCGCGGCTTGCGGCAACTCGTCGCAACAGGAAGCATCCAGTCTTCTCGGTCAGGCACAAGGAGCCTACGACACCGGCAACTACCGGCAGGCTCTCGACCTGATCGACTCGATAAAGTCGGCCTATCCGCAGGAAATCGAAGTGCGCCGTCAGGCCCTCCACCTGTCACGCAAAGCCATCGAGGGACTCAACGTGAAACTGCTCGCTCAGGCCGATTCATCGATGGTCGTGTTGCAGGCTCGGGGCGACTCGCTGAAAAACCTGCTGACATGGGTCAGCAACCCGGTCGAGGGATATTACGTCGCCAAGGGGGTGAACCCCACGTCGGCAACCTCGACAACCGGCCTTCAGGCCCGCATGAGCCCCGACGGAATGTTCTATCTTATCTCCTGCCTCAAAGGGCGCAGCATCAAGAGCACGTCGGTCTCAGTCATCTGCGGCGACCACTCGGTGACAACCCCGGTCGTGGCCCACGACGGCGAGCGCAACGACCGCTCGATGGGGGCCGAAGTCATCACATTCATCGGCAGCGAGTGTGACGAGCTGGGCGCGTTTGTCCTTGACAACCTCGGCAAGCCGATGACCCTCGCGTTCAACGGCGCGACAACCTACACCGTGCCGCTGATTACGAAACAGATTGACGAAATCGCGACCGTGTATGACTGCGCGCTCACCCTGCGCCGGTTCAAGGTAGCCGCGATTGAGAAAGAACGCCTGTCACGCACGGTTGACATCGCCCGCTCTCAGGCCGCCGAGACATTTGTCGAGGAGCCGGAAAAGGCCGACTGAAGCGACCTGATTCCTGACAGCCAGTGAAAAATATAACGATAGAGGGGGGTTCGTGTCCCGGGTGCCGAAAGCACGAGGTCATGCAATCCCCCTTCTACACGCACAGGGGTCACTTCGGGCCCGAGGCCGAGGCCGTATTTCCTGATGTCTTTCACATCGAGAACCGCGTCGCCGTGGTTGAATTTCTCGCTCCACTCGTCGCCGCCGACACTGTTGCCTGAATATAGCAACAGGACGGGAATCCCGATGTCACACTTTCCGTCGCGCAGACTTTTCTGAGCCTCGTTGATGGCGCGCACCCATCCGGCATCGACATCAGGCGACTGAATCAGCTTGAGATTCGTGTCATAGTCCCACTCGCCGTGATACCGTTTCAGCAGACTCTCGGCGTAAGCGGTCGACTCGCCCTGCTTGACGCGGGTGTCGGGAAACCATTTTCCCCAAGCAGCGACAAGTCCCACAAACTTTTCCATTTTGCCCAGATTCCAGTCTAGAAAAGGACTGTTGAGAATCAATGCCTTGACCTGAGGGCGCACGTTTTCGTTGAGATAACATGCCGTCACGAGGCCGCCCGTAGAGTGTCCCATCAGCACAATCTCGGTTATGCCGTTGCGCCCCATGTCGACGATTGCCGAATCTATGTCGGGAAAATATTCGCTGATTTTCCTGACCTGAAACCGTTTCTGTCCCGGGAGCAGCGAGCGGCCATACTTGCGCAGGTCTACCGCATAGAAATCATATCCGTGCTCCACAAACTCCTCCCCCATCTCTGACTGGAAGAAATAGTCGTTGAACCCGTGGACATACAGCACCCCCCGCCTGACAGCGGTGTCGGGAACAATCTTGCGGATGATTGTCGAGACAACATGTCCCGAGTAATCACCGGGTTGCTCGACCCGGCGCATTTCAAACCCGCGACACAGCGTGTCAGGCTCCCAAGCCTGTCCCCAACCGGCCGCGCAAATAAGCAGCAGAATAGCAAAAACGTGAAATCGCATTATTTGTTTTTTTGAGGGTTTAAGGTTTAGACAAGTGATGGTCCAAACTATTATCTAAACCTTAAACCTAAACCTTAAACCAGTAACTACCTGTACTGAGGCAAGACCTTGACGGGGAAGTCGCTAAAAAGCGTCTTCACAGCCTCGGCAATGCCTTCGAGATTACGGAACTGCGTGTCGCCGTTATCAAGTATCGTGGCCACCGACGACGAATAAACAGGTACCTTGTCGGCGATATTGACCATATCCATCGTCAGGACACCTTCGCGATAAATACCGGTAATCAACTGGGCATTGGAATAATAATTGTAATAATTATTATAATCAGGCCAGTAATAACCGCGCGGATACATGAACCACGGACCCACACCGTTATAGAACGGGCCTCCGTAGGGCATCGCTCCGGGAGGGAGTGCAGGCTCGGTGGCAATTTCTTTTTTGACTGTCAGTCCGAGGTTGACGAGCAGGTCTGACCCGGGATCCTCGGTATAACCGCGCTCGACCATCTGCTCTCTCACTGCTGCCGCAATGTTATAGTAAGTCACCATAGTCATTCCGGGAGGGAGCTTGCCTTCGGCAGGAGTTACAATTCGGAACGTCGTGTAACTGCGCAGATTTGACCCGTTGTAGACATCGGAGTTTACCAGCGAGTAAGGACTACACCCCGCCAAAAGCGCCATTATGGCACAAATTGCCCAAAATCCATAAATCTTTTTCATATCAACAGTCGATTATATGGATATTTAACAAATTCCCAATCGCGAAAGTTTTTCTCAGAGGGTATTTCACAAGTGAAACACCCTCTCAAACCTCCTTGCGCAGCCTTGCCACGGGATACCCCAACCGCTCGCGGTACTTGGCGACGGTGCGGCGGGCGATGTCATATCCGCGTCCGCGCAACTCGGCCGTGATGGCATCGTCACTCAGAGGGCGCGCATGGTCCTCGTTGTCGACAATATCCTTTATCTCGGCTATTATTTTGCGCACCGACGCATCCTCGTCGTCACTCCCGGCACTGTCGTTGAAAAAGAATTTCAACGGGTAGACGCCCCCGGGAGTGGTGACATATTTCCCGGCGGCGGCGCGTGAGATTACCGACAGGTCGAGACCGGTCACGGCCCCTATGTCGCGCAACCTCATGGGGCGCAGCTTTGTCTCGTCATCGGTCAGGAAAAAGTCGCGCTGAATCTTGACAATCGCGCTCATGACACTATAGAGCGTCGACTGGCGCAGTTTCAGCATCGCGATAAAGTCAGAAGCCTCGTCGCGCTTGCGGCGCACGAATGCCGCAGCCTCACGCTCGCGCTGAGTGACAGCACGGTCATCACCGACGGCGGCAAATGTCTCCTCGATGCACAGCTCGGGTATATTGTTGAGCAGCGTCAGGGTTATCGAGCCGCCATCGACCTCGACCGAGAAATCGGGAATGATGTGGCGCACCCGGTCATCGACCGCCGCGTCGGCATACACGCTGCCCGGCTTTGGATCGAGAGTGCGGATGACATCCACCGCCTCCTGCAACTGCTGCCGGGTCACTCCGAGCGACGACCTTAGGCGGTCGTAATGTTTCAGCGAAAAGAGGTCGAAATAGTCACTCACAATCTCGCGCGCCACCTTGACATCGGGAGTGGCGCGGCGGCGTTTCAGCTGCAACAGCAGGCAGTCGCGCAAGTCAATCGCCCCCACCCCGGCGGGGTCAAGGGAGCGGACGGTGTTGTAGATGCGCCTCACATCCTCGTCGGCCACGTCGAGTCCCTGATTGATTGCCAAGTCATCGATTATTGCCGGGAGTGTGCGGGTCAGGTAACCGTTGTCGTCGATGTTGCCGATGATGTAGTCGGCAACGCGCAAGTCGGTCACGCCCAGCCCCATCTCGACAAGCTGTGACGACAGGTGTTCCATCAGCGTGTTTCCGCCGGCCACAGCGGCCGGCTCGCGATAGACATCGTTGACGCTGTGGTTGCGGGCCTCAAGACGGTAGGAAGGGATGTCATCCTCGTCGCGGTAATCGGCCATCTGCAGTTGCTCGGCACTTTCGCTGAAAGTCTCGTCGGAAAAATCATCCTGCTGCGCGTCGGCGACAGCAAGCGCGGGATTGTCATCCAGCTCCTGACGCACCTCCTCCTCTATCTCCGGGGCGTTCATTTCGAGCACCCGGCCATAGCGGATCTGGAGCGGCGACAGTTTCTGTTGCAGCTTTTGACCCAGCGACAGTTTCAACAAATTATCCATTTATTATATCTTGATTAATGAATCGTAAGGGAAATCCTCGACGGCGCATGTTCCGATTACAGCATCCCACAACATGGGCGAAATCCCGTTGCCGGGACGCTTTACGGTAATATTTTCCTCGGTCAGCACCTCTCCTTTCCTTATATCGCGTGCAGCGACAATGCTCTTGCGGGCCACCTCGATATTCGGAGCCTCGGCCTCGGTGACATACTTTCCACCGTCGCCCGTCGCAAGCTCGATATTGCGGACAGCACTGACCATTGCGGCCAGTTCGGCAGGGTCGAGCGACGCGCGGTGGTCGGGGCCGGGAAGATTCTTGTCAAGTGTAAAATGCTTCTCGATAATCTTCGCCCCCATCGCCACGGCAGCAACCGGGACCTCGATACCCACGGTGTGGTCGCTGTAACCGACAGCGCCGCACCCGAGGGTGCGCAGCGCGTCCATTGCCCGCAGGTTGACAGCCTCCATCGGCGTGGGATACTGCGTGGTGCAGTGCAGCAGGGCGATGTCGCAACGCGGAATGCCGCCCTTTTCAAGGACCGCGACAGCGTTCTCGACCTCGTCGAGCGTCGACATGCCGGTCGAGAGGATTACGCGTCCCCCCTTGGAGGCTATTTTGCGCAAATAAGGGAGGTTGGTAATCTCTCCTGAGGGGATTTTCCAGTAATCCATCCCGAGGGGGGCGAGGGTGTCAACCGATACAAGGTCAAACGGCGTGCTCATGAAGCCGATGCCCTCCTTGTGGCAGAGGTCGGCCAATTCGGCGTATGCGCTCAGCGGCAGGTGAATCGCGCGGCACATGTCGAGCTGGGTCTGCCCCTCGCCGGTGGTCTCTTTCTGATACTCGGCCTTGGGGGCGATGGTCGAGATTACCAGCTCGGGGACGGCTGTCTGAAACTTGACATAATCGGCTCCCGCCTTCCGGGCCTCGACCACCATCTGCCGGGCCATCTCCATCGAGGCGTTGTGGTTTACACCCGCCTCGGCTATTATAATAACTTTGTCAGCGTTACTGTTCATTGAAAAATGCTACTTCTTGGAAATAACGACAAATCAGCGTTCCCGGTTTGATACAGGGGGCAGGATGCATCGGCAGTCCCAGCGCCTCGTCAAGGATATAACCGGGCAGGTCGCCGCCGGCATGGACGGTGCAGACCGCGCCTCCGCCGAGACGCGGGTTTATTTCCATCAGCATCAGCCGGTCAGGTTCCTCGCGCGGCGAGAGATACTGCAACGTCAGCGCACCGCTCAACCCGAGCCGCTCGATGGCCATGCGCGATGCCTCGACAAGTGCCGGGGAGTCAATGGTCACCGTGCGCACCACCTCGCCGCCGAGCACTTCGAGCCTGCGGCGCGGACTGATGCACATAATCTCGCCGCCTCGCGCCACATAGCAGTCAACGGTAAACTCGTCATGGTCAGGGATAAAGTCCTGAATCAAAAACTCGTCGCGACGCGCGATGATGCGTCGGAAATCGGTTATGGTCTCTATAACCTCGATTCCGCGCGAAGCCGAGCCGTAGCGTGGCTTGGCGATGAGCGGGAAACGGGGACGGCCCGACTTGTAGGTTGACGGAATGGGGAGGGAGGCTTCCTCAAAGGCGCGTGCCGCCGACGATTTGTCAAAAAGGGTCTCGGCAAGCGTCGACGAAACCACCGGCGCCACCACGTTGCCGTAGGTCTCCACATAGCGTGCCGCAACCCCCACTGCGGGGTCCACGAAGGGGATGAGGACATCTATGGAGTAGAGTTCCACAATCGTGTGAAGATGGTCAAGGATGTCGGGGGCGTTGAACTTGCGCCCGGTAATTACGCGTGCCAGTTCTGCCACAGGGACCTCGGCATGAAGCTCGTAGCTGAAAAGGTTCATGGAGACACCGCGGCGCTGGCCTGCGGCAATCAGTTTGCGCGCCATTGACACTCGCTTGGCCCCTCCGAGGAAAAGTATGTTAAGAGGGTGTTTCATAATAAATGTTAATCCAAAGTGGTAGCATCTTTCAGTTAACTCGTTATTACACAGAGGGAGCATAGCTGTGGCTATGTGACCGAGGTGTAATGACGAGGTAACGAAAGAGGCTGCCATGTGGATGATGTAACTTCATTTAGATATTAATTTCAAAATTTAACCATGAGGCTGTTTGATATAAATGCTTTTGTCGCACCCGTTTTTACGGTCGCCTTTTGCCCTGAATCTCGGTCACATAGCTACAGCTATGCTCCCTCGATTCATGTCAAAATCCGACTCGTAAAAACGGGCTTTGGATTTAACATTTGTTATGAAACGCCCTCTAAGGCTGTTGTCCGGTCGGTTGAATCGGTTCATCGGTTGTAGATTTCGGTTTTATACATCTTGAGATTGTCGCCCGTGGTAAACCAGTCGATAGTCTCTTTCAATCCTTGTTCAAGATTGAAACGCGGGCGCCACGGTGTCAGGGTAGTGATGAGCGTGTTGTCGCCACACAGCCTGAACACCTCGCTGCCCGACGGGCGGAGACGTTGAGGGTCGGTCACATAGTTGACATCGGCCCCCATCAGCCGGGCAATCGTTTCGAGAGTCTCGCGCATCGACACCTCGACACCGGTGGCAATGTTTATCTCGCGTCCCTCGATACCCTCGGCACGGGCAAGGGCGAGAAATCCGGCGGCGGTATCGGTCACATAGTTGAAATCGCGCGTGGGAGTCAGGTCGCCTACCTTTATCTCGCGTTTTCCGTCGGCTATCTGAGTGATAATCGTCGGGATAATTGCGCGGGCACTCTGGCGCGGTCCATAGGTGTTGAAAGGCCGGGCAAGCACCACGGGGAGGGAGAATGCGTTGAAGAAACTCATCGCAATCGCGTCGGCACCGATTTTGGTGGCCGAGTAGGGCGACTGGGGCTGCCGCGGGTGTTTCTCGTCGATGGGGACATACTTGGCTGTTCCATAGACCTCGCTTGTCGAGGTGACAATCAGTCGTTTCACGCCACAGTCGCGCGCAGCCTGACAGATGTTCAGCGTGCCCTTGATGTTAGTATCCACATAGCTGTCAGGGGCGACATAGCTGTAAGGGATGGCTATCAGCGCGGCGAGATGGAACACAGTCGAGCAGCCGTCGGTGATGACGCGGCAGAGATTGGGGTCGCGCACGTCGCCGGTGACTATCTCAAGATCGGGATGGCGCACATTGTCAAGCCATCCCCAGTTATTGAATGAGTTATATTGACACAAAGCGCGGACGGCATACCCCTCGGCAAGGAGCAATTCGGTCAGATGTGACCCGATAAAACCGTCGGCGCCGGTAACGAGGACTTTCTCCATTGTTCAGATTACTTTTTTGAGAAAATATTGATAGAGACGGCCGTCGGCACCATGATAGGAGAGGTCGAGGTAGCTGTCGGTCATCTCGTTTATTGTCAGTCGGTTGATTTCGTCAGATTCAAAGTGCAGGATTGCCGGAGGGGTGAAAATTCCGGGATTATCCACCGGGTCGCCGGCTGCGGTGAAGTCAAGCAGCAACAAGTCGTCCTGCTGCGACCACCGTCCGAAGGTTGTTTCTTCAACGTCGTGGGCGTGCTGGACAGCGATGCGCACAATGTTGTTCTGAAACGACCAGTAGACGAGCCTCATGTCAGCGTCGGCATAAATATCCATGTTTTTGCCGTCGCAGGTCATCTTGTCAAGGCGCCAGCGGCCGAACCACGGGCCAATGTCGCCGTCGTTCTGCGTGCAGCCGGTCAGGAAACCCGCAGCCATGACCAAGAGGAAAAATATGTTGTATATCCTGAGTTTCATTTCTTATTTATATTAAAAATTCCGTCATATCTTACCGTCACCATCGCCCCGAATGCATTGCACGGCATGTTGCCTCGGTCAACTTCGACCATGCAGTTGACACTCAGTCCCCTGACCTCGGGGATGCGCAGCGTAGCCTCGGCCATGAGCGATGTCAGATGCACCGGAGCCGGGAGCAGCCGGTAGCCGGAGCCCCACGCCTTGCGGTAGCCGCCCTTGACACGGTAGTCGAGTACGGGACTGAGCGTCCCCTCGATCCCGACGTGGAATCCCCGCATCGCGTTGGCGCGGTAGACAAGGAATCCGTTGAGCTGGTATAACGGCGCGAGAAGGGCGGGAGTGCCGATGGAGAGGCCATAGTTGGCATAGGAGTTGTAGGTGGCGTTGTTGTAGTAATCGTCGCCCCCCGTAGCCTCGGAGGTCAGCGAGGTGCCGGGATGGTCGCCGGGAGCATAGTGGATGGGGCCGCACTGATTGGTGAAATCGAGATATTCAATCACCGCGCCCGAGACATATCCGCGCTCCGGGGCGGCATATTCGAGTCCCCATATACCGTCCCAGCCGTTGCGGCGGCCAATGCTCGACCCGTCTTCCCACGGCCATGAAAAATAAGCCTTGACAACCGTGCCGTTCTTAAACAGGTAACGGGCGTTGAAGTCCCATGACCCGAGATGGTTGCCCGAGTAAAAATCCTCGCCGCCGTCCTCGTGGGGAATCCACATATTGAAAAAGTCTTTCAGTTTCAGCTTGCGGCGGTCTTCCCGCTGCAACTCGCCGCGATAATACAGCCGGGTTGTCCCGGCAAAAGTGGCGGCAGCCTGCATCCCGACCGTGACCGACAGCGGTTTAGAGGGATTAGTGCGGAAATAGCACCGCTTGTAGTTGTACCACTGCCCCGAGGTGACGTGGTAGTCGTAGTAGTTGAACCGGTCGGCCCACCAGTCACTGTCGGTCATCTTGCCAAATGATATTTCGCCTTGAATCTGCACCCACCCGCGAGTGAACGGGATGTCTTGAAAGTCGACAAACCCGGCACGGGCCTCGGGAATGGGTCGCGCGTTGCCGCTCTCGACAAGGTCGCCGCTCGAAAGCCGCTGGTTCAACAGCGCCGAGCCGTGCTCTTTCAGTCCGAGAGTAAGGAATACACCTCGATATTTCACCTCGCCATACAGTTGCTGAATCCACGCCGACGAGGGACGCTCGCTGTGGGTGTACCACGACTGAGTCTCGGCATTAAAACGCTCATAGTCATTGGCCGAGGCATACCCCGCAATCAGGTCAACGCCAAAACCGTAGCTGAACCGACGGTCAAGCGGCATGGGCCGCCACACCTTTCCCTCGGCCTGCGCATTGTATTTCTGAGAAAAACGTCCGTGGCGCATCGCCGTGATATAGTAGGGTGCAAACGTGCCGTCACCCGCGCCAAGCGTGGCCGAAGCCTCATAGTGCAGGGGGTAGACCGAATCAGCATCCTGAGCAGTCACCGAAACTGCCAAGACTGACATGACGGCAGCAATAATGTAACGGCAAAACATCTTTGTGTTCATAAATGAGTCCAATTGGTGCGTTTACGAAACGTGTTGAGTCTTCAAAGTTACAAATTTTTCCAAAAAATCGTCTCCTTTTTCACATTTCTTAATAAGGGACAAAATTGTGAGGTTGTGTTTTCGCAAAATTGTTGTTATATTTGCATTATGATTATCAGAGATAGAAAAAGAATTGCGTCTATCAAGCATAAACTTCTTGACAGCCTCAAAAAAGAACATGCCTTTTGGTCCTATGAGCAGGAGTCGGTAACCCTATCCAATATTGACGACAGCCAGCTTATAGCAATGACTATGCGACATCTTGACCTGCCTGAAATTGAATTGCTTTTCAATCTTTATTCTTTCAAAAAAATCAAATCGGCATGGCAAAAACAGCTTGTGCCTGAAGGAGACTATCTCTATACTCTCAATCGATTTTTCGCGTGGTACTACTTTAAGGCAAAATACCCCGACAGATACCTGAAGGCACTCCAGACCCGACATTTTAACCGGATGTTTGACACACCATAGGAGATATGAAAGGACTTGCAAAAAACACTACCAAGATTTTCGAACCGCTTTTGTCTTCTAATGGAAGATGATGTATTTGCCGAAACGCCAGCCTATGTCTTCGCCGTCACGCACCATCTCGGCCTTGACAACCTTGCGCGTAACGCCGGTGGCCGGCTCGGCGGGAACTGATTCGGCGGGAACTGATTCGATGACTTCGACCGGTTCTGCGGTTTCTATGATTTCAGCAGTTTCGACAGTTTCGGGAGAGTTCTCGGACCGTGGGGATTCGACGGGAATCGGTTCGGCCTTTGCAGGCTCGGAAGCAGGTTCTTCGGTCTCGGGAAGGGTCTTTTGGGTTTCGGCAGCCTTCTTGGCCTTGCGACGCGCGGCTGCCTCGCGGGCGATGCGTGCGCGGCGGATAGCATTGTCCATAAAGGGACGGTGGATTTCAAAAATCTCCATCTCAATCTCATCTCGTTTTTCGAGAATGACATTACCGGTGGTAACATATTCATACACAGCGTTCATCACCTTCATGCGGACAGCGAGACGGACAAGCCACTCGTGTTCAAAAACGTAAAAGTACATCGAGATAATTTTGCGGAAAGCGCGGTCGGAAATCAAGCACGGAAAAGTTGGATTGTCGGTTTTCATAAGTCTATATTTTAGAGTTTTTCCGCAAAGATACAATGGTTTAAAAGGGTGTGTAATGCGATAATGTCGCTTTGTTTCAATGCATAGTGCATAATTGCAGCAAGGACTCGGGTGCCGCGATAAATCGCGATGCATGAACAAACCCGGATGGCTTTCAAAGAACAGATATTCAACAGACAGGGACGCAATGCAGTTGACCTGTTATCCCGCAAGCGGCGCTACACTGTGGTGTAACGCCGCTTGCGGGGTAACAGGTCACAACCGGGTTATTTCAGGAGGTCGGCGGGGAGGACGGGCATCGCGCCCTGCCGGGTGCAGACATAGGCCGAGGTGTCGACGGCGCGTCTGTGGGCCTCGGCGACGGGGAGACCTTTGAGAATGGATGAGATGAAGGCGGCGGTGAAGGAGTCGCCCGCGCCCACGGTGTCGGCAACTTCGACCTTGGGAGTAGGCTGGAACGACACATTTCCCGGGGTGAAGACGTAGCTGCCGTTGATGCCGCATGTGAGAATCAGCATTTTGAGGTTGTATTTGCCAAGCAGAATCCAGCACTTGTCCTGAAGGTCGATGCCGGGATAGCCAAACATGCGGCTGACTGTCACGAGTTCTTCATCGTTGATTTTCAGAATATTGCAACGTGTCATCGAGTTGCATAAAATCTCTTTGTTGAAAAATCCCTGACGCAGGTTAACGTCAAAGACAATCAGGCGGCTGTCGTCCTGCGGCATCGCGTCGAGAAAACGGTTGATGGTGTTGCGCGACACGACGTTGCGCTGTGCGAGCGACCCGAAACAGACTGCGCGGGTGCGCTCGGCAAGGTTTTCAAGGCGGGCGGTATAAGGGATGTTGTCCCACGCTACATTTTCCTTGATTTCATACTGGGGGATGCCGGCCTGATCGATTTCGACCTGCACGGTACCGGTCGGGTAAGGCACTGTCTCGATGAGGTGCCGGAGCCCTTTCTGATTGAAATTTTCAATTATCTCGGCACCGAGAGCGTCATCGCCGACCGCGCTGACCACGGCACTGTCAAGGCCGAATTGCGACACATGATAGGCGAAATTGGCCGGTGCGCCGCCTATTTTTTTACCTTCGGGAAGGACATCCCACAGAGCCTCGCCCATTCCTACAACTACATCTTTCATGATTTATTCAGAGGTTGTTTAATAACAAATGTTAATCCAAAGTGGTAGCATCTTTCAGTTAACTTGTTATTACACAGAGGGAGCATAGCTGTAGCTATGTGACCGAGGTGTAATGGCGAGGTAACGAAAGAGGCTGCCATGTGGATGATGTAACTTCATTTAGATATTAATTTCAAAATTTAACCATGGGGCGGTCTCAGTTCTACCGCAAGATAAAGGCGCTGACCAACTACTCGCCGGTTGAACTGATGCGCCGTCTGCGGCTGAAACAGGCCCGTCACCTGTTGACCACGACCGAAAAAAATATCAGCGAGATAGCCTACGAAGTGGGGGGTTCCTCCCCGGCCTATTTCTCCAAGTGCTACCGCGAGGCATTCAACGAAACCCCGACCGAGCTGCGCGAGCGGTTAGCGGCCAAGTGAGGTGATGCGGTTCAGATTGGCGCGGGTCATGACCTTGCGGCTGAGAAACGACACTGCATAGCCGGTAAACACGGCGGCTATCAGCGTGCCCTCCCTCACCCCGTCAATCCGTCCGGCCATCAACACCGAGACGAGGACAGCCGACAGGACAAGCAACACGTCGAAACACACTTTAAGCCGTCCGAAATCCTTGTTGTAGCGGCGCGAGGCATATTTTACCACCCCCTCGGCACTCATTATGGCGACATTGGGCTTCAGCTCAAGCACTACGCCGACCGACTGGAAAAGCAGCCCCACGGCCAGCAAGCACAGGCATCCGGCATAACCCGACACTCCGACACCTGACAACAGATACATGTTCACGTCGATAAACGCGCCAAACAGGAATGAGAACGGTATCTGCAACAGTATCTCAATCCTGTCCTTGCGTTCATTGTTTCCGCGAATGAGCAAAAACTGGATGAAGATGAGCAATACGTTGAAAAGGAAAGTAGCCGACCCCAGTGTCAGGGGGGTATTGATGCTGACAACATAGTTAAGGCATGAGATGGGCGTGGTTCCCAACGAAGATTCTACAATAAGCACAATACCGACCGACAGGAAATAAAGACCCAATACAAAAACCAGATACCTTTTAAACAATCCTTTCATAACTTTATAAAAAATTTATTCCGAAACGCCACCAATCCTCCTCGGGTCAGTAACGCCGGTACAAAGTTACGAATAATCAAGCAAAGGTATCTGACAACAAATGTTAATCGGCCGTCAGCGAGGAAATCTCAATCGGGCGCAACAATCGCCATTTCGCCACAAAGATAAGCATTTACGACTCAATTACCGCCATTGACGATAAACCATATTTGCTTTTATTTGGTTTTTATCATTGAATACGTTATTTATTATCGTATCTTTGTAGAATATTTTAATTCAACTTTCGCAACAAATAACGTGAAAAGTGACAATTCAGGGGTATGGCCGAGTGAAAATAATACTTTTTATTTTATAAAACCATTATCTTCACCTTTCTCCGCTTACGTTTCACAAAAAAATTTGCGGGACTAAAAAACTTAATCATCAATTTAATGAAATCATTTAAAGAACTTGGCGTTGACGAGCCGTTGCGGCGAGCCGTGGAAGAACTCGGATTTGAGTCCCCGATGCCCATTCAGGAAAGAGTTATACCGCGCCTGCTCGGTGACGCACAAGATATTGTGGCACTTGCACAGACAGGCACGGGCAAAACAGCGGCTTTCGGCCTGCCGGTGCTGCAGCGCATTGACCCCGTCATAAAGAAACCTCAGGCACTGATTCTCTCGCCGACCCGCGAACTGTGCCTTCAGATAGGCAGCGACCTCACGGATTTTTCCAAATATATTCCCGAAGTAAAAGTTCTCCCCGTCTACGGCGGTTCAAGCATAGAGAGCCAGATCCGCTCACTGAAAGCGGGCGTACAGATTATCGTAGCGACCCCGGGCCGACTAATCGACCTTATCAAGCGCGGTGTTGTCAACCTCGACAATGTCAATACCGTAGTCCTCGACGAGGCCGACGAAATGCTCAACATGGGATTCCTTGAGTCAATCGAGGAAATCCTTTCCTATGTTCCCGCCGACCGCAAGATGCTGATGTTCTCGGCAACAATGCCCCCCGACATCATGAAGATTGCCCGCAAATACATGAAAGATTACGAGGAAATCGTCGTCGGGACAAAAAATGAGGGTGCAGCCAACGTCCACCACATATATTATATGGTGAACGCCCGCGACAAATACCTTGCCCTGAAACGCATCGCCGACAATTCGCCCAATATCTACGCCATCATCTTCTGCCGCACACGACGCGACACACAGGAGATTGCCGACAAGCTGATTCAGGACGGATATAACGCCGAGGCGCTTCACGGCGACCTGTCACAACAGCAACGCGACATCGTCATGAAGAAATTCCGCGACCGGGTAGTCACTCTGCTCGTGGCAACTGACGTTGCCGCCCGCGGCCTCGACGTTGACGACCTCACCCATGTCATCAATTACGGCCTCCCCGATGATACGGCGGTCTACAACCACCGCTCGGGCCGAACCGGCCGCGCCGGAAAATCGGGCGTGTCGATCGCCATTATCCACTCGCGCGAGAAAGGAAAACTGCGCGAAATCGAAAAGAAAATCGGCAAGACTTTCGAGCGCAAGGAGGTTCCCACCCCCGAACACATCATCGAGAAGCAGCTTTACAACCTTGCCGACCGCATCGAGCGTGTAAAAGTCGACGAGGAGGAGATTGCCCGCTATATTCCGGGCATCAGCCGCAAGCTCGAATGGTTAAGCGAACAGGACCTGCTCAAACGTGTCATCTCGCTGGAATTCAACCGCCTGCTCAACTATTACAAGGACGCGCCACAGATTGACTTCATTGACGAGAAACCCCGCAAGGAGAAAAAAGAGAAGGGACACGACCGTCCCAAAAACGACAAGGAGAAAGACCGCCGCACGGCTGAACGCGGCATGGAGCGCGTGTATATAAACGTCGGCAAACGCGACGGTTTTTTTGCCGGAAACCTCATCGAACTGCTCAACCGCGAGGTGCAGGGCAAGCGTGTCGACGTGGGCCGCATCGACCTGCTCCCGTCCTATACCCTATTTGATGTAAAGAAAGCCGACGCGCGACGCGCTGTCGCCGGACTGACCGGGTCAGAATTTTTCGGGAAACGCCTTTATTGCGAAATCGCCTCACCCGACAAGGACTATGCCCGGGCCTCCAACCGCAAAAACAAGAAAGGCACATCGGCCTCAGAGGTGCCCCACGAGCCTGACGACGAACCCGAAACCGTGGCCGACTACTTCAAACGCAAACACAAACCACGCAGAAAATGAAAAAATTTGCAGTATTATTTCTTCTGGCAGTAAGCTCGATACTGAGTGCCACGGCACAGCTGACTGCCGCAAAGGCATTTGTCGACGCACCGCAGAAAATATTCCCGCTGCTCGAATCAAATGTCAGAATGGACATGGTCGACTACTTCAGCAACGGCCTTGACACCCGGTCGGGCAACTCGCTCAACGGCAAGTCGGTAATCACCGACATGACCCCGGCAGTCCTGTCGGCGAGGATGACTGACTCGTCGTCAATCCAGCTCGCGTTGCTGACAAGCGGCAACGACACCATCATAGCGCTTGTCTCGACCGTAGCCGCCCCGGGACTTGACAGCAACATCAAGTTTTACAACAGCAAGTGGCAACCCCTCCCCGACGGCCGCTATTTTTCACGTCCCGGATGGAAAGAATGGCTCAATTCCGAAGGGCAGTCCCACCGCGACGAGGTGGAGATGCAGGTGCCTTTCATGCTTGCCTCCTACAACATCGACCCCGAATCGGGCCGCCTGACAATAGCCAACAATCTCGACCAATTCCTTGACGAGGATACTTATGAATCGCTGAAACCTTATCTTCAGCCGCAGCTCGTCTACATCTGGAACGGCAAAAAATTCACAGGCGAGAGATGAGACCCGCAGTCGACCGCGCGATGACGCTCGCCGAGTTCAACGGGCGCATCACAGCCCTCTTTGCCGCCGCCCCGCAGTTGCGCAACGTGTGGGTGACGGCCGAACTGTCCGACGTGCGCCACAATCCCAGCGGCCACTGCTATCTCGAACTTGTCCAGAAAGACCCCGCCACCGGCTCGACCGTGGCGCGCATGAGGGCCACAATCTGGAGCAGCGCCTTCGCCCGGCTCAGCGGCGAGTTTTTTGCCGTCACCGGGCAACGGTTTGCCGACGGAATCAAGGTGATGGTGTGCCTGACGGCATCCTATCATCCCAACTACGGACTGTCGGGCAATATCACCGACATCAACCCCGACTACACGATGGGCGACCTTCTGAGGCTGCGGCGCGAGATTCTGCGGCGGCTGCAGGCCGAGGGCGTGCTTGAACTGAACCGGCAACTTGAGTGGCCCGACGTGCCGCTGCGCATCGCCGTCATCTCGGCACAGGGGGCTGCGGGTTACGGCGACTTTATCCATCAGCTCTACACCTCCCCGGCACGGCTGCGTTTCACAACGCGGCTGTTTCCCGCCTCGATGCAGGGCGACAATACCGCCCCGTCGATTATCGCGGCCCTTGAAGCGATTGCGTGTGATGCCGAGCCGTGGGACGGCGTGGTGATAATCCGTGGAGGCGGCGCGACGAGCGACCTTGTGGCGTTTGACAACTATGACCTTGCCGCCAATATCGCCCAGTTTCCCCTGCCGGTCATCATCGGCATAGGGCACGAGCGCGACATAACCGTGCTCGACTATGTTGCCAACATGCGTGTCAAGACCCCGACAGCCGCCGCCGAGTGGCTCATTGCCCGCGGACAGGCTGCCGTCGAGCGTCTTGACTCTCTCGCGGCAGCAATCCATCAGTCGGCCGTCGGTCGTGTAGCAGGATGCCGCGAGCGTCTGGCCTACTGCACGGCACAACTCCCCTATCTTCCCGGCATCGCCATCGACAACGCCCGGCGGCGCATGGAACGCTTCTCAGCCACACTGGGCGACACGGGCCGTCGCCGCCTGCAACCTGAAATGTCCCGCCTCGACTCCCGCAGTCAGGCTCTCGCGACCGTGACCGCCTCTATAATCGAGCGTCGGCGCAACCGCCTCGACTCCATCGACCAGCTGATAGCCGTCCTATCCCCCGCAGCCACGCTCAGCCGAGGCTACTCGATAACGCGCGTCAACGGCCGCGCCGTCACCGATGCCTCCGCCATCCCTCCCGGCACCACCATCGAGACCACCCTCGCCACCGGCACCATCACCTCGGTCACGGAGTGACGGGTTTCCAATGACCAAACATTCAGTAAGACACCTTTTCCCCAAAGTATCCCTTTGACAAAACCAACTATTTTTACTATTTTTGCATACTTAACAACCAGTTTTCAATCTGCGAAACCCTCTGTATGAGCGATAAATTTCATCATAACATTCCGTTCAACAGGAAAGACCCACTTTCCATCTACGAGTTTAGTCAATCGCTCATTGGCCATTCTCTCCGTTCTCTTTTGGGGGATGATGTCATTTCTCAAAATCGCAAAGGAAAAGGAGGCTTAGGTCAAATGGTTGAAGAACTATTCTTCAACTATGAAATCAATTCAAACAAAGAAGCTGATTTTGCTGAAGCTAATCTGGAACTAAAATGCACACCGCTATTAAAGTCTAAAACCGACGGGGCATTTCGGATAAAAGAAAGATTGGTGTGTACTATGATTGACTATTTCGAGCTGGTCAATACCCGATTTGAAGACTCGCATCTGATTGCCAAGTGCAAACTAATGCTTTTACTTTTCTACCTACATGTAAAAGGGACTCCCTCCTATGACTATAAGTTCTTGTTCAGAATACTGTGGCAGTTACCTCAAAAAGATTTGCTCTTAATCAAAAAAGACTACTACACAATAGCTGAAAAAGTACGTCGAGGCGAGGCGCACCTGCTTTCAGAAGGAGACACGCTTTATCTCGGGGCATGCCGTAAGGGACAAAAAGGAGATTCTCCGCAAAGACAACCTTATTCAGACATTCGGGCCAACAAACGCGCATTCAGCCTAAAACCGGCATATATGCGCTATATTCTCAGCCATGTTACAGAATCAGACAACAACCATTATAGCAACTATTCCGTTCCCGCAGATGTTCAATATGAACTTGTAAGCCAACAAGAGCTTGAATCAAAGTCATTTGAACAAATTATACTACAACGGTTTAATGCCTATCGTGGGTTAGATTACCTTCAGATATGCGAAAAACTTGGCATAACGCCATATCAGTCCAAAAGCAAATATGCTGATGTTGCCAGTCTTATTGCCTCAAACGGGAAAAGTAAGCGGTTGACACATTCCGACGAATTTGTCAAATCCGGAATCATAGTGAAAACGCTCAGACTTAACACAAAAGGTATGCCTGAAGAATCAATGTCGTTCAAGAATATTGATTATCAAGAAATTTTTGACAATGACGAATGGGTCGATTCAGAACTTTACGAACTTTTTACAAATCGCTTTTTATTTGTGGTATTCAAGCCATCGGACAATGCCACTATAACTGTCCACAATAACAAAACAGGGACAGACACGGTAGAAAGTTCCTATATATTGGACAAGGTTTTCTTTTGGACAATGCCGACTGACTACCTGCAATTAGCTACCGAATATTGGCAAAATATTCGTGAAAATGTATTAAACAATAACATTCGCCTAAACGCATTTTGGAGTATTCGCGACCACAGATACTTCCATGTAAGACCCAAGGCCCGCAGAAAGACTGACACCGTTCCTAATCCCAATGGCGGTACGGCCGAAAAATATTGTTATTGGTTCAACGCTGACTTTGTAAAACAAATAATTGATAATTCTTCATCTGATGTATAACATTTCGGATTCATCACATTCCCATACACTTTGCGAGCCATTGGCTGCATACAGCCGTTCTTGCCAGTCACCGACATTATTTCCCCTTGAAAATATTGAAACTTCTCCGTCTGACATAAGAGTCGTTGAATTATTTGCAGGAGTCGGAGGCTTTAGAATCGGCCTTGAACGTGCATCACAACGATTCAAAACCGTATGGAGCAATCAATGGGAACCATCGACCAAACGACAGGACGCATCAATAGTATACTGCAATCAATTTGGGCCGGAAGGACATTCCAATGTTGACATCAACCAAATAGACACTACAGAAATTCCTGAAGCAGACATACTTGTGGGAGGTTTCCCCTGTCAGGACTATTCGGTAGCTACCACCCTAAAGAATTCCGGAGGCATTGAAGGGAAAAAAGGTGTCCTTTGGTGGCAGATACACCGAATATTAAGAGACCATCCTAATCCGCCCAAAATACTCATGCTTGAGAATGTTGACAGACTCCTCAGCTCTCCTGCATCACAAAGAGGACGCGATTTCGCAATCATACTTGCATCACTGAGTGATTTAGGGTATGACATTGAATGGCGTGTAATAAACGCGGCAGAATACGGAATGCCACAGCGTAGACGACGCACATACATACTTGCGTTCAAGAGAGACTCAAATATAAGAAAATCACTGCAATCACCAACAGACTGGCTGTATAAAGACGGAATTATGGCCAAAGCATTTAGCGTGACCGCATCAGATGCGCCATTGACGACATTCATCATAAATGGGACATTGACAGAAGTCTCTCAAAACTTTAACAAAGGGAAATCGACAACTCCGTTTAAGAATTCGGGGTTGATGATTGGCCGTACCGTATATACTGTTGCGACAACTCCGTCTTATAACGGGCCATTTGTCACATTGGGAGACATTCTGATTGACGAGCACGAAATACCATCCGATTTTTTCATCAACGACAGCGACATCGACAGGTGGCGTTATGCAAAGGGGGGAAAATCAGAAAAACGCATTAATAAAACAACCGGATACGAATATAATTATTCAGAAGGCTCAATGGCTTTTCCCGACTATCTCGACAGGGCGTCACGCACCATCATTACGGGAGAAGGCGGTACCTCTCCGTCTCGATTCAAACATATAGTCCTTACACCGAGCGGACGTTATAGGAGACTGACCCCGATAGAACTGGAGCGGCTCAACATGTTCCCTGACAATCATACCAAGGGGGCAACTGACACCCGTAGGGCATTCCTAATGGGAAATGCCTTAGTAACAGGCATCGTTGAAAGAATAAGCATACAGATTCTCAAACATTTCGATTCCTGAAATTTTGAATTGGAGGCTGTTTATTTAACAAACTCCTCTACTATTGTCACTTGCGCCAGAAGGTGCGGGAGAAGATGATGAGGACGGTGAATAGTTCGAGGCGGCCGATGAGCATGAGCAGGGCGAGGAGCCATTTGCCGGCATCGGGGACAATCTCGTAGGAGCCTCCATAGCCTGTCACGCCGGCTCCGAGACCGGTGTTGCTTATACAGGAGAATGCCGAGAAGAAGGAATCGACAAGTGGGAGTCCGAAGGCTGTCAGCACAATACCGCCGACCATGATGATGATGACATAGAGACAGAGGAAGGCGATTACCTTTGACACGAGGTCGCCGGGAACGACCTTGTCGTTGACGCGCACGGTGTAAATGTTGTTGGGGTGGATGCAGCGGTCAATCTCGTTGCGGCAGTTCTTGAACAGATATATCATACGGTCGATTTTGGCTCCGCCACTGGTTGATCCGGCACAAGCGCCGAAAAACATCAGGGCAAACACGAGGGCGAGGCAGAATGTGCCCCAGTTTTCAAAGTTGGTTACCGTGTAGCCGGTAGATGTTATGGTAGAGATTATCTGAAACAGGGGGTCGAGTGTCAATGCCTTTACCGATGTCCCCTGCCCGTGATAGATTATACCGCATACAAAGAACACATACATCAGGAAGATGACCTTCAGATAGGCGCGGAACACGTCATTTTTCCAAATGGGGCGAAACTCGCCGTGGGCAGCCCGGAAAAGCAACCCGAAGTTGACGCCGCCGAGAAACATGAATATGGTCATTACAATCTCGATGTAGGAGGAATCCCATGCGGCGAGACTTGCGTCCTCGGTCGAAAAGCCGCCTGTCGACATGGTGCTGAAAGCATGGCATATCGATTCGAAAAGGTTCATCGGCCCGATTAACAGCAGGACGAAAAGCGTTATGGTCAGGACGATGTAAATGGCCCACAATCCCTTGGCTGTCTGGCTGATGCGCGGGCGCAGTTTGTCGTGGGTGATGCCTGTGACCTCGGCGTTGAACATCTGCATTCCTCCCGAGTGGTTCAACATGGGGATTACCGCGAGGGTGAAAAGGATGATTCCCATGCCGCCGATCCACTGCATCAGGCTGCGCCACATTATTACGCCGTGGCTCAGATGGCTGATGGAGGTGAGGACGGTCGCGCCGGTGGTGGTGAAACCCGACATCGCCTCAAAAAAGGCATCGGAGACACTAAGCGGTACTTCCATCAGCATGAACGGAATCATGCCGAAGACCGAGAAGAATACCCAGACAAGGGCGGTCAGCAGGAATCCTTCGCGTTTCCCCATGCTGTTGCTGGTCGGGCGCAGGCCGAATGTCATCACGGCACCGGCGACGAGCGTGGCAGCCATTGACCAAGCGAATGCCTTCCAGTCCTCCTCGCCATAGACGAGACAGGTAATGAGCGGGACGGAGAGAAAGACGCCCTCTATCATGAGAAGCCATCCGATGACCCTGAGCAGTATAGGGAAATTTATAATAACGCGCTTTGCCATAATCAGCTGAAAAGTTTTTCGACCTTGTGGATAACGCCGTTGAGACAGAACACGACGACCGAGTCGCCGGGACTGATAACAGTGTTGCCTGTAACAAGCATGCCTTTCCCGTCCCTGACAAGGCCGGCGATGGTCATGTCGCGCGACAGTTTCAGGTCTTTGACCGGGGCGCGGGTAATCTTTGCTCCGGGCTTGACCACGATTTCGGCAACTTCGGCATCGGCGAGTGCCATGCACTTGGATGTCGAGGAGTCGGCATCGAGGAGAATCTGGAAAATGCGGCTCGATGCAAGCAGTTTCTTATTGATTATAGTGCCGATATTAAGTCCTTCGGCCTCGGATATGAACTGGAGGTTTTCGACTTCGGCGATGGTTTTTATCACTCCGAATTCCTTGGCCGACAAGCAGGTGAGGATATTAGTCTCGCTACTGTCGGTCAACGCGACAAATGCGTCCATATCTTCGATGCCGGCCTCACGCAATGCGTCGGTGTCGCGGGCATCGGCATGTATAATCTGGGCGTTGGGGCATTTTTCAGAAAGCCTGATACACTTTTCGCGGTCTGTGTCGAGAATTTTGAAATTATAGTCGTCGCCCACCATAGCGGCGAGGCGGATGGCGATGCGGCTGCCTCCCATTATGATAACGTCGCGGATGCGGCGTGCGGTCTTTCCGCATATATCAATAAGCTCGTCGACGTGGTCGCGGGTCGTGGTGAAGTAAAGGATGTCGTTGGCGCGCACATAGTCGTCGCCTCGCGGGATGATGGTCTCGTGGTTGCGCTTGATGGCCGCGACGTGGAAATTGTGCTGTGTCATGGCGAGCTCCTTGAGCTGCATACCGATTAGCTTGGCATTGTCGCGCAATTTCACACCGACGAGAATCAGCTCGCCGTCATGGAGTTCCCACCAGTGGCGCACCCAGTTGTGTTCAAGCGCGGTGACAATCTCCATTGCCGCGAGATATTCGGGATAAATCAGGTCGTTGACCCCTATGCCGTTAAAATAGTCGCGGTTGTCGGGGTCTTTGTACTCGTAGTTGTCGATGCGGGCCACGGTTTTTGTCGCGCCGAGGCTCGACGCAATCGAGCATGCCATGACGTTCTGTGTCTCGTGGGGTGTCACGGCGATAAACAGGTCGGAATCCTCGTTGACCCCGGCCTGACTGAGCGCGCGGAATGATGTCGGGTTTCCGGTGTAGGTCAACAGGTTATAATTGGCATCAAGCACCGCGAGTTTCTCGGCATCAACGTCAATCAGCGTAATATCCTGTTCCTCGCGCGACAGCAGTTTGGCGAGGTGGGAACCCACTTCACCGGCTCCCGCTATAACAATCTTCATGACGTTTCTGTATTAGTGAGACAATCGTTCGGTAAATTCCGTCGGCGTCAAATCCACACATGGCTTTCAGCTGCTGCGGTGTGCCTTGGGGTATGAACTTGTCGGGAATGCCGAGGCGTGTGACGGGCAGAGAATACCCGTGGTCGGCCAGCCAGTCGGCGACGGCCGATCCCATGCCACCTTCGAGAGTGCCGTCCTCGACGGTGATGACCGGTGAACCTGACTTGGCTACCTCGTCGAGGATTCGCTCGTCGAGCGGTTTGAGGAAAATCATGTCATAATGAGATATGCTGAGTCCCGATTCCTCCCGGGCTCGCTCGATGGCAGCGGTGACATCTGAGGCCACCGGGCCTATCGACAGGATTGTCAGGTCGGTTCCCGAGGCGAGTTTTTCGCCTTTCCCGACTGTCAGTGGCCGGGGGGTTTCATCGGGGACGTTTTCGCCGTTTCCACGGGGATAGCGTATAGCCATCGGTCCGTCATTGTTGAGCGACGATGTCAGCATCAGGTGCCGCAGGTAGTTCTGGTCGCGTGGCGAGGATACTATCATGCCGGGTATCGAGCGGAGGTAAGTGAGGTCGAAGGCCCCGTGGTGGGTAGCACCGTCTTCCCCGACCAGTCCTGCACGGTCTAGACAGAACGTCACCGGCAGACGCTGGAGGGCGACATCGTGTATGATGTGGTCATAGGCCCGCTGGAGGAAAGAGGAATAGATGGCGACGTAGGGGCGCATTCCCTCTTTGGCGAGGCCGCCGGCAAATGTCACGGCGTGTCCCTCGGAAATGCCCACGTCAAACGTGCGCCCGGGGTATGCCTCGGCAAGGCGCGCCACCGATGTGCCTGACAGCATCGCGGCAGTGATGCCGACGACACGGTCGTCGCGGGACGCGAGGTCGACGAGCATCTCGCCGAAAACATCCTGATACTTGGGCGCGAGTTCTTTCCCGTCTTTTATCTTGGCGCCTGTCCCGGGGTCAAATTTTCCGGGAGCATGCCACGACGCAGGGTCTTTTTCGGCGGGTTCGAATCCTTTCCCCTTGACGGTGCAGAGGTGGAGGATGCGCGGGCCTTTCATGTCCTTTATATCGTTGAGGACTCCGACGATGCGGTTGACATCATGGCCGTCAAACGGGCCGAAATATCTGATGTTGAGTCCTTCAAAAATGTTCTGTTTGTCGCTGAGGAGCGATTTCAGGCTGTTGTTGAAGCGCAGAATCTTTCCGCGTTCTTTTTCTGACACGAGCCCCATGCGGCGCAGGCGGTGATAAATCTTGTAGCGGAAGTTATTATAACCTTTGGATGTGGTCAGATGAGCGAGATAGGAGTTGAGCGACCCCACGTTGCGGTCGATCGACATGTCGTTGTCGTTGAGGATGATGAGCAGGTCGCTGTTAGAGTTGGCCGCATTGTTAAGGCCCTCGAAAGCGAGGCCGCCGCTGATAGATGCATCGCCGATTACGGCGATTACGTTTCGCGCGGGGGTCTCCTTTTTGAGCGTGGTCGCTACTGCCATGCCGAGGGCGGCTGAGATGGAGTTGGACGCATGTCCGGCGGCAAAGGTGTCATATTCGCTCTCGTCGGGATTGGGGAAACCGCTCAGGCCGCCCAGCTTGCGGTTTGTGTCGAAGCGGTCGCGGCGGCCGGTCAGCAGTTTGTGACCATAGGCCTGATGCCCCACGTCCCAGACAATGCGGTCATAGGGGGTGTTGAAAACGTAGTGCAGCGCCACGGTCAGCTCGACGGCTCCCATGCTTGAGGCGAAGTGTCCGGGATTGGATGACAAGGACCCAATCAGAAAATCCCTGATTTCACCGCACACCTGAGGGAGTTCCTCGGGCCGCAGCTTCCGCAGATCGGCCGGGGAATCGATTTTGCTCAAAAGCGGACCGGCGACCGGGCCTTTTGAACCGGGACTATTGGTATCAGTGCTTGCCATCTCGTTTTCCATTCTTGATATATTTCTTATAAAGCGGCACCCACACGACGATGCCGGATGCCACAATGACAAATATCACGCGGAGCGACATGGGCTGCGACACCACGACGATGTAACACAGCGCGAGCCACAACAGGGCGATAAAGCCAAAACGTATCTTAGTGGATGTATCCATCTCAAACAAATCTATTCTCTCTCTGCACAACCACTCCGGGATAACGGGGCACGATTGTGCAAATCAAATGCAAAATTAGCAAAATCTGACGAAATCCCATCACTTACAAGGCTAAATCTGCGCTATTGCTCGCCGAGCGCCAAAGCCGTTGTGTCAACGTTATTAACAATAACGGCTACTTATCAACATTTTAACACGTTTTGATGACAGGCGGCAACGCTGTTTGGAGTTTTTTGATTTACTTTGCGCCATATTTATTAATCTCAACTCCGGTCTATGGGCAAAATCATTGCTATTGCAAATCAGAAGGGCGGTGTAGGAAAAACCACGACCACCATCAATCTTGCAGCTTCGCTTGCCTCAGAAGGCAAAAAGACACTGATCATCGACGCAGACCCTCAGGCTAACTCGACCTCGGGTTACGGCATCGACCCAAAGTCGATGACTTCGTCCATTTATGAATGTCTTGTCGACGACTACCCTATGGCGGGGTCGCAGGTGGCAACGTGCTGCGAGGGTCTCGACCTCGTGGGGTCGCGCATCGACCTCGCCGGTGCCGAAATCGAGCTTATCGGCAAACCCGAGCGCGAAAATGTCATGAAACGCTCCATCGCCGCCGTCATGGATGACTATGACTACATCCTCATCGACTGCTCGCCGTCGCTCGGACTGATTACCGTCAACGCCCTGACTGCCGCCAACTCGGTCATCATCCCCGTGCAGGCCGAATACTTTGCGCTCGAAGGCATCACCAAACTGCTCAACACGATACGCATCATCAAGTCAAAGCTCAATCCGTCGCTTGAAATCGAAGGGTTCCTGCTGACGATGTATGACGCGCGCCTGCGCCTCGCCAATCAGATTTATGAGGAACTCAAAGGCCATTTCTCGTCAATGGTTTTTGACACGGTCATCCCCCGCAACATCAGGCTGAGCGAGGCTCCGAGCCACGGACTCCCGGCCCTGCTCTATGATCCCGAGAGTAGAGGCGCGACCGCCCACATCGCCCTCGCCCGCGAAATCATCGCCCGCAACAAGGCTTAGAGTATGTTTACTTTTAACTTTATGAAATCTTTATAGTCCTTTTCGGCTAATTTTAAGCTTTTGTTCAGTCATTATGGAACCCCATAACTCTTTCACAAAATCTAAAAATGAACTCGAAAATCTTCTCTAAATCTTAACACAAGTCAAAAGTAAACACACTCTTAGAGTATGTTTACACTTAAAGATGCGTTTCAGAACCGGCCTTATAGATTTCAACAATTAACACCTCCTAACTTCACTATATCAATCTCACCTTAATATGTCAGTACCCAAACGCCCCGCTCTCGGACGCGGCCTTGACTCGCTCATCTCGATGGACGACACCCCGGCCCGCGGCTCATCGGCAATCAACGATATAGCTATTGACCGCATTACCCCCAACCCTGACCAGCCACGCTCGATATTTGACGAGGAGGCTCTTGAGGAACTCGCCCGCTCGATACGCGAACTCGGCATCATCCAGCCGCTGTCGCTGCGCAAAATCGGAGCCGACACCTACCAGATTATAGCGGGCGAACGACGCTACCGTGCCGCCATCATGGCCGGCCTGACAAGCGTGCCGGCCTACATCCGCACGGCCAACGACGCCGAGCTGACCGAGATGGCCCTCATAGAGAATATCCAGCGCGAGGACCTCAACGCCATCGAAATCGCCCTGACATTCAAGAAACTTATTGACCAGTATAACCTCACCCAAGAGAGGCTGAGCGAGCGCATAGGGAAAAAACGTGCGACTATCGCCAATTTCCTAAGACTGCTGAAACTCCCCGCCGAGGTTCAGCTCGGCCTGCGCGACAAACGCGTGGACATGGGCCACGCCCGGGCATTGCTGACTCTTGACGACCCGACGCTTCAACTGAAACTCTATAACGAGACCCTGCGCCGGGGACTCACAGTGCGCAACGTGGAGGAAATGGCCAAGAAATACAAGGAAATGGCCGAACAGGGTGTCAATCCCGATGACAAAAAGCCTGCCGACAGATTTTCTAACAAAGATTTTGATATTTTAAAGAATCATCTATCGCAGCGGTTCAATACCCCTGTCGGATTCTCGGTTGACCGCTCGGGAAAGGGAAAAATCACGTTTCCGTTCAAAAATGAGGCTGAACTTGAGAAATTAATTACTATCTTTGACACTATAAAACAGCAAGATTGCTGAAAATTTAATCGTAAAGGAGGCCGTCGACGCGCTCACCGCCTTGACAGCCACCCAATTACCTCATGAAGATAGATCAGTCGGACATTAATTCCAAACGTTCTCTCTCAGCCACGGCGGCACTCGTCGGCATGTTGATTTTCATGCTGACGTGTCCTTTTAACATTTTTTCAGCAACTCCGATAAAACCGGTCCGTCCACCGCGCCGTCCGGCGACACAAGTTACGGAATTGCCCGACAGTATCGTCATCGGCAACCCTATTGCATCGCCGGCAGAAGTCGTTGTCGATTCCCTGTCGACTGTCGAAGGCAACACGACAGCGGTGCCCATTGACACGCTTGATGTCATAATGCCGCCCGACCTCGTGGCCGACGCCGAGGCACGCGAAACAGAGGCGCAGGAAAGGGAATATATCTTCAACCCCGACGCGACGCGCGCCGTATGGCTGTCGGCACTGTGTCCCGGCCTCGGACAGCTTTACAACCGCCGGTACTGGAAACTCCCCATCGTGGTGGGAGGCTTTATGGGTCTCGGATATGCCACGTCGTGGAACAACGGTATGCTCCGCGACTATACACGCGCCTATGCCGACATCATGGACAACGACCCGTCGACCAAAAGCTACATGGACTTCTTCCCCTCCACCGTGAAGGAGGAAGACCTCGACAAGACGTGGCTCACCAACACGCTGAAGGCCCGCAAGGACTATTACCGGCGCAACCGTGACCTGTGTATAATATGTATGGTAGGAGTCTACCTTATCGCGATGGTCGATGCCTATGTCGACGCATCGCTTGCCCATTTTGACATATCTCCCGAACTGTCGATGCAGGTGACCCCCGCATTGATTCCCGACTCCCGTTCCCGGCTCCCGGGTGTGGGCGTGCAATGGGCGTTAAACTTTTAAAAAATGTGATTTTGCAATGAAAAAAACGATTACAACTCTCCTGCTCGGCTGCTCCGTTGCTTTCTCATCATGGGGGGCCCCGTCGATACTCGACATCAAGCACTCAATTACCGACGACAACGTCATTGCCCCTGAAAGTTTCGAGACAAAGACCCGCGAACTTGAAGAAAACTTCTATATCCTCAACTACATCGCCCCCGACACCGAGTCAAAAGCCGCCACTACCGGCACGGCGACCGAGTATGAGCAGCGTCTCGCCAAGCTCCCGACAGTCATCGAAATGCCCTACAATTCCATCGTGGGGAAATTCATTGACATGTACCTTGTCAAGAAACGCGGCCTTGTTGCCGACATGCTTGCACTTCACAACTATTACGGCAACATCTTCCTTGAAGAACTGCTGAAAGAAGGGATGCCCACTGAGCTACAGTATCTCCCGGTCATTGAAAGCGCGCTCAACCCCAACGCCATTTCCCGTGCCGGAGCTGCCGGACTGTGGCAGTTCATGCCTGCAACCGCCAAAGGACTGGGAATGGAGGTCAACTCGCTTGTCGACGAGCGCCGCGACCCGGTCATGTCATCCCGAAACGCAGCCAAATACCTTAAACAGCTCTATGAAATCTACCACGACTGGTCACTGGCCATTGCTGCCTACAACTGCGGACCGGGCAATGTGAACAAGGCCATCCGCCGTGCCGGAGGAACCGACAAGATGGATTTCTGGGAAATCTACGAATATCTCCCCTCGGAGACCCGAGGATATGTCCCTGCGTTTATCGCAGCCAACTATGTGATGAACTATTATCGCAACCACGGGATACGCCCGACGGTTGTCAAACGACAGCTCATCACTGACACTATCGTTGTAAACAAATATGTCCATTTCAATCAGATAGCCGCCATCCTCAACATCCCTGTCGAGGAAATCAAGATGCTTAACCCCCAGTTTCTCGGCGACATCATCCCGGGTGACTACCGCCCCTATACACTGACGCTACCCAAGCAGCAGTGTCTCAGCTATGTAATGAGCGAACCGGTGATTCTCGAATATGACGCGCCCCTGTATGCGCGCCGCACCCGCGTCGAGCCGGGCGAATCATCTGCCCCTGTCATCGTGAGCGACAACGGTGACGCCAACCTTGCCATGATGCAGCAGCAGTCAACCAATGCCGGCGACAACAAGGAAGTGGCACTCCTGACCGAGCAAATGGTGAGAAAGACCCATGTGGTGACACGCGGCGAGAACATCCGAGACATTGCCCGCCAGTATGGCGTCTCGGCAACCGACATCAAGCGCTGGAACCACCTGCGTCGTGGCAAAGTCAAGGAAGGCGACGAGCTTGTCATCGAGATATATGAGCGCATGGCGCCCGAGGAAGTAGCCGTTGTAAAACGTGAGGAAATCGCCGCTACCGCTCCTGTAGCCGCTGCTGCCGAAAAGAAAAATCCTGTCACCGTCACCGGCGGGGCCACCCGCAAACCGGCATCGACCAATGCCGACGCTTCGCAGGCATCCAAACAGACTCGCAAAGAGCGCGTTCAGGCCCAGCAAAACAAAAACACCAAAAAGGCAAGCACACCTAAAACTACCAGCTACAAAGTAAGAAGCGGCGACTCGCTTGACCGACTTGCCAAGAAGTTTGGAACGACAGTCTCTGACATTCAAGCCGCCAACGGCATGAAAAAAAGCGATACCCGCATCAACATAGGACAGACTCTTAAAATCCCGGCCAAGAAATCTTCAGGCGCCAAGTCCTCGACCAAGAAGAAATCACGCCGTCGCCGTTAACGCCTCAAAGGAAAGGAGTCACACAATTTTCATTGCAAATTGACACATAAGCCGCCGCCAGCCGTTTCACTCGGCTGCGGCGGCTTTCTTTTTGCCATTGCAACTATGTTATTTAACATAAAAAATAATGCCGTTTTTTGTATCGGCCAATGAAATATAATCGCTATATTTGCGGTGTGACAGAACTAACATAATTAAAACCCAATCATAATACCTATATATATTATGGATATTAACAACATCATGAGTGCCCTTGAGGCCAAGCATCCGGGAGAAAAAGAGTATCTCCAAGCAGTAAAGGAAGTGTTGATGTGTGTCGAGGATGTCTACAACCAGCATCCCGAGTTTGAAAAGGCACGCATTATCGAGCGCATGGTCGAGCCTGACCGCATCGTGACATTCCGCGTGACATGGGTTGACGACCGTGGCGACGTGCAGACCAACATCGGCTACCGCGTCCAGTTCAACAATGCCATCGGCCCATACAAGGGCGGCATCCGTTTCCACGCATCTGTAAACCTTTCGATTCTCAAATTCCTTGGTTTCGAGCAGACATTCAAGAACGCTCTGACAACCCTCCCTATGGGCGGAGCCAAAGGCGGCAGCGACTTCTCGCCCCGTGGCAAAAGCGATGCAGAAATCATGCGTTTCTGTCAGGCATTCATCCTCGGATTGTGGAAAAACCTCGGGCCCGACCGCGACGTGCCCGCAGGTGACATCGGTGTCGGCGGCCGTGAAGTAGGCTACATGTACGGAATGTACAAACGCCTTGTCAACGAGCACGACGGAACATTCACCGGCAAGGGCCTTGACTTCGGCGGCTCACGCATCCGCCCCGAGGCAACCGGTTTCGGCGCACTCTATTTTGTGCAGAGTATGCTCGCCGAGAAAAACGACACTATCCAAGGGAAGACTGTCGCCATCTCGGGATTCGGCAACGTGGCTTGGGGAGCGGCCCTGAAAGCTACCGAGCTCGGAGCCAAAGTTGTCACCATCTCGGGTCCCGACGGCTATATCTATGACCCAGACGGAATCTCGGGCGACAAAATCGACTATATGCTTTATCTCCGTGCGACAGGCGAAGACATCGTGGCTCCCTATGCCGAGAAATATCCCAACGCTACATTCTTCCCCGGCCGCAAGCCTTGGGAACAGAAAGTAGACATCGCCCTCCCCTGCGCCACCCAGAACGAGGTTGACGGCGAAGATGCAAAAGCACTCGTTGCCAACGGCGTGGAACTCGTTGCCGAAGTTTCCAACATGGGTTGCACCCCCGAGGCTATCGACACTTTCCTCGCTTCAAAAACAACCTACGCCCCCGGCAAGGCTGTCAACGCAGGCGGCGTTGCCACCTCGGGCCTCGAAATGAGCCAGAACGCAATGCACCTCCAGTGGAGTGCCGAAGAAGTTGACGAGAAACTCCACATGATCATGCGCGACATCCACACCCAGTGTGTCAAGTACGGCACCGAAGAAGGCGGCTACATCAACTACATGAAGGGCGCCAACATCGCCGGTTTCATGAAAGTGGCTAATGCCATGATGGGACAGGGCATCATCTGATTCAGGCCAATTACTGTACAATAGTCAGGCGGCGGTGAAGTTTTTATTCACCGCCGCTTTCTTGTATGCCATAATGGATTCCTCGATAAAAAAACAGTGTCACAAACGTTCATTTCCATAGCATCATTGAGTAGAATCAGCCATATAAACGAATTTATCCAAAAAAAAGATAAGTGAGAACGGGTGCGACAAAAGCAGTTATATAAAACATCCTCTAAGAGTATGTTTACTTTTAACTTTATGAAATCTTTATAGCCCTTTTCGGCCCGGTTTAAGCTTTTGTTCAGTCATTATGGAACCCCATAACTCTTTCACAAAATCTAAAAACGTGCTCGAAAATCTTCTATAAATCTTAACATAAGTCAAAAGTAAACATACTCTAAATTTTGAAATTAATATCTGAATGAAGTCACATCATCCTCATGTCAGCCTCTTTGGATTAACATTTGTTATGAAACATACTCTAAGATATTGCGCGATTTCTATTGCATTGACATCCCTGTCGCCGGCGACAGGACGCGATTTTGTCCACCCGGGAGCAACATATTCCCAAAGTGACCTTGACCGTATGCGGGCGATGGTTGAATCCCGTCAGGAACCCTACTACTCCACGTTCCTGAAACTAAAGGACTCTAACTACTCCCGCTTTGTGGAACGAAATCGAGGGACATCTATTCCCGAGGGAAAATTCAACCAGACAATAGGCGATGACGGCCGACGCGCCCACGACATGGCACTGTTGTGGCACATCACCGGAGACAACACCTATGCCGACAATGTCGTGAAAATACTTAACTGGAGTTCCATGTACACCAACACCAGCTCACGCGGAACCGCCGCGCTCGACAACGGGAAAATATACCTCCTTATCGAGGCCGCCGAGCTGATGCGCGACTATCCGGGATGGGCCGAGGCTGACAAACAGCGTTTCAAGGATATGCTTGTCTATCCCGGCTACAGCGATACCGAAGTCCCCGAAAGCCATTATTCGCTCAACGATGATGAAAATGATGTCACTTTCTACTGGAACATCTACAATTTTGACGCATCGCGGTTTGGGAACCAAGGTCTTTTCGCCGCCCGCGCCATGATGGCGATGGGGGTGTTTCTTGACAATGAAAAAATATATGACCGGGCCTACCGTTATCTGACAGGACAGCCCCACCGCACTGACGACCTCCCCTACGTCGCAGGACCGCCCGTGACATCAACGACCCCCTATCCTCTCGACACCGACAACCCGACCGCCGGAGACAACACAACGTCGTTCATGTTCGGATACAAGCTTACAGGCCGCGAAAACACGGTGGAAGACTACGGATATGACGAGCAACTGCGTTACTACATCTACCCCAACGGCCAATCACAGGAAGCATGCCGCGACCAAGACCATGCAATGGTGGGGACGGGACTCTTTGTCGACATCGCAGAGATTGCATGGAATCAGGGCGACAATCTTTACGGCGAACTTGACAACCGCATACTCGCCGGACTTGAATGGGCGTTCCGCTACAATCTCAGCCATATCGAGAACCCTGCCGGGGCATGGGAACCTGCCGGATATACGCGCGACGAAAATGAAGCGGCCGCAAATCCCGAGTTGTTTTATCAGGTGCGGTCACGCAGCGGCAGGTGGGAATCGGTAGCGCCGTCGACCAAGGGGCGCGGCGACTCTTTCATGGGAGGAGGCAACCGGGAATGCGCCCTCGCCCATTATGCCGTGCGCGCCGGACTCGACCCGCAACGATGGGAATGGACCGAAAAATACCGCGACTTCATGATTGAAAACTATGGCTGCGAAGGATATGGCAAGGATAGCAACCACGCATACGAGTGGGCCGGATGGGGCACACTGACAAAGCGCCGTGAAAACGATATGGCCGGCGATCCGGGAAGATGGGACGACGGGAAATTTGTCCCCCGTATCCACACGACCGACGAGGAAATAAACTGTGCCGATTATGACCGTCACGGCGATTGCGCGAGCGGGCACACCTGTTCAGGAAATTACGAGACCGACTACCGTTCTGACGGACGAGGAATGAACATCACCGTCAGCAACGGGAAAAACGTGGTCAACGGCCTTGCACCCGGCGACTGGATGAATTACACAGTCTTGATTCCCGCCGATGGAGAATATGACATCACGATTACCCATCGCGGCAACGAAACATCGGAATGCTCAACAGGCAACGGACGACAGACTGTCACACTTCCTGCATCACAGGATTTTGTGGCGACCAAAACAGGCAGCGTCAGTCTGCCCGCAGGCATGGCTGTAATAAGACTCGCCACACCGCGTCCGGGTGCCGACCTGCAGCTCGCATCAATGCGGCTCACTACGGCTCAGACCACAGGCATCATCGACACCCCGAATGAGTCAACGGCAATAACCGTCAACGGGAACACCGTCATGACATCGGGCAACGGCGGCATCACCGCCTATAACACTCTCGGACAGCCGGTAGCGTCCACCTCGGGCCACTCGCTGCTCCTTGAGCCGGGTCTCTACATCCTGCGCTCTGCTGACTCACGCCCGGTAAAAGCAATAATCAGATAACCGGCATCGGAGGCCCCTCCTCGGGCAAATGTCGTTTCCCCTTACTTCCCGGCACCGGGGTGCTCGTTCTGCAGAACGTATTGACGCACTTTTTGGAAAAGGTCGTTGGCAAAAACGAATTCTTCAAGCGCCTTGTTGGCCGAAGTATAAATCTTGTTCATGTCACCCACCCATTCGCGATAACCCTTGTTGATAAAGATGATATTCTCACCTATGCCAAGCACCGAGTTCATATCGTGGGTATTGATAATGGTTGTCATATTGTACTCATGGGTGATATCAAGCAGCAATTCGTCAATGAGAATCGATGTGCGTGGGTCAAGACCCGAGTTAGGCTCGTCACAGAAAAGATATTTCGGGTTAAGGGCTATTGCGCGTGCAATCGCCACGCGTTTCTGCATACCGCCCGAAATTTCTGACGGATATTTGTCATCGGCTCCTTTCAGGTTGACACGCTCAAGGCAGAACCGTGCACGGTCTTTAATCTCGGCCGGAGACATCTCAGTAAACATCGAGAGGGGGAACATGACATTGCCGAGAACAGTTTCCGAGTCAAACAGGGCCGACCCTTGAAACAACATCCCTATTTCCTTGCGCAGGTTCTTGACCTGAACGGCATCCATCTGCATGAAATCGCGACCGTCATACAGTATGCTGCCCACCTCGGGACGCACAAGTCCCACTATCGACTTTATCAGAACAGTCTTTCCCGAGCCGCTTTGGCCGATAATCAGGTTGGTCTTGCCGGTCTCGAAGGTGGCGCTTACATCATGCAGAATCGTTTTGCCGTCAAACGACTTGGTGAGATTCCTGACTTCAATCATTGCAACAACAGTTTGGTAAGTACGACATCAAGGAGAAGAATTAGAATTGAGGATGCGACAACGGCATTGGTACTCGCCTTTCCCACTTCCAGCGCACCGCCGCGGACATAGTAGCCATAGAACGCTGCCACGGAGCTGATGACAACCGAGAAAAACAGTGACTTTATAAAACCATACCAGACATACCATTCCTGAAAAAACGCCTGCATCCCGTATATGAAACGTGACACCGGTATTATATCGGTAAACGCAGCGACAAAAAATCCGCCTATAAACGAAGTCGCGATACAGAAAGCGACAAGAATCGGCATATAAAAGAGAAATCCGACCACCTTGGGAAGAACCAAAAAATTGGCCGAATTGACTCCCATGATGTCAAGGGCGTCAATCTGCTCGGTAACGCGCATCGTGCCTATTTCAGAGGCGATGTTAGAGCCTACTTTTCCCGCCAGTATAAGACACAGAATCGAGTTGGAAAACTCAAGCAGCACGATGTCTCGGGTGGCGAGGCCCACCGAATAGGCAGGAATGAGCGGCGAAGTGATGTTGAGCTGCATCTGAATAGTGATTACCGCACCGATAAAAATTGAAATGACAATGACAAGGGGGATGGAATCGACACCAAGTTTTGAAATCTCAAACACTGTTCGCGAGAAAAATATACGCCACTTGTCGGGCACCGTAAACACCCGTTTCATAAACAGGCAGTAGCGGCCAAATGTATTTAGTGATTCTGTAATTATCATAATCAATGTGTCAAAAATTCTACACTAACGTGCAAAGGTAAGATTTTTTCCCGAGCTGGCCACTCTCAATCCCAATAATTCACCCAAACGACCAAAATCAACGCAAAAACTCCACGATAAGACAGGTTATGATAAAAATGAGCGAGGCTCAAAACCGCAATTCATATCGCTTTAACCCGTTCTTAAAAACATTCTTTGGGGTATGATACAAAAAAAATTGATTGTCGTCCCGACAACCAATCTTAGTTAACCTTAAATCTAATACCATGAAAAACACATTACAAAGGTAAGGCCTTTTTACAATGTAGCAAAATAAAACGACAAAAAACTTCCGCATTTTAACATTTATTTTACCATATTGGCATTTTACAAGGTAATTACAGCCGATATGGGCAGTAATTCATGGATTACACTTGCAATTTGATATATTGACAAAACGGGTTATCATTACGCGCGCACACGCCCTATTTACCCTTATTAACAATTGCCGACAAGTCATTTACTGACAACCACTTACATCTTGACACAACTCAAGATATGCGGCTCCAGTCCTGCTGGCGGGAGGAAAGAAGGCGCAACTGCACTTCGAGCATTTCGTGGCCGGGGGCGGTGAACGACGGATCTGTGTCAAGAATATACCCGGCTGAATCGCGGGCAAGCTGGATAATCTGGCCGTCGGTGGCAAGATTGGCGATGTGGAGGTCGAGGGCCACGCCGCTCTGCATGGTACCCTCGATGTCGCCGGGCCCGCGCATCTGAAGGTCGGCCTCGGCTATGGCAAATCCGTCGGTGGTGGAAGTCATCAGTTCAAGACGCTTGCGGGTGTCAGCGGCAATCTTGCGCTTGGTCATCAGGATACAGTAGCTCTGCCCTCCCCCGCGCCCTACGCGTCCGCGCAACTGGTGGAGCTGAGACAGGCCGAACCGCTCGGCATTCTCAATAAGCATCGTCGTGGCATTGGGGACATTCACACCCACCTCGATAACCGTCGTCGCCACAAGAATCTGTGCTTTCCCCGAGGCAAAGAGACTCATCTGATAATCTTTTTCAGCCGGTTTCATCTGCCCGTGGACAAATGCCACCGTGTAGTCGCGGAAAGTCTCACAGATGGATTCATATCCTTCTTCAAGCGACCGCAATTCGAGTTTTTCGTTTTCATGCACAAGCGGGTACACGATATACACCTGCCGACCGGCACGCAACTGGCGGCCGATTCCCTGATAGGTGGCAAAACGGTTTTCATCGTAGCGCAAGAGTGTGACAACCGGTTTGCGGCCCGGGGGGAGCTCGTCGATAACCGAGACGCTCAGGTCGCCGTAGACAGTCATGGCGAGTGTGCGCGGAATCGGGGTTGCAGTCATGACGAGGACGTGGGGCGCGATAATGTTCTTTTTCCACAACCGGGCGCGCTGCGCCACACCGAAACGGTGTTGCTCGTCAATTATCACCAGTCCGAGATTTCGGAATCTGACATTGTCCTCAATGACAGCATGAGTACCGACAAGGATGTGGAGCGAGCCGTCTTCAAGCTCGCGGTGGATGATGTCCCGCTGCTTTTTCCCGGTCGAGCCGGTCAGCAGCCTGACGTTGACCCCCATCGCAGCGACAAGCGACGTGAGTGTTTCAAAATGCTGGGTGGCAAGGATTTCGGTAGGAGCCATGAGACAAGCCTGCGTGTCGTTGTCGAGGGCGATGAGCATACAGAGCAGGGCGACAAGCGTTTTTCCCGACCCGACATCGCCTTGCAGCAATCGGTTCATCTGGCGGCCCGACCCCATGTCGGCGCGGATTTCCTTTATCACCCTTTTCTGCGCCCCGGTAAGCTCAAAGGGGAGAAATTCTTTATAGAATGTGTTGAAAAAATGCCCGATTCGGGGGAAACGGAATCCGGCTACAGCCTCGCTGCGCCGCCGGGCGTAACGCTGGATGTTGAGCTGAAGGTAGAACAGTTCCTCAAATTTCAGCCGCAGCCTCGCACGCTGCAGCTCGTCGTTATTGGCCGGGTTATGGATTGCGCGGATGGCATCGTGGAGTCCCATGAGGCGGTACCGCGCTATGATGTCAGCGGGCAGCGTCTCGTTGAAACGTGTAATAGAAGAAATGACCTGACTGACAGCCTGAGCGATTGTACGGGCCGAAAAACCACGGTTGCGCAACTGCTCGGTGAGCGGATAGACACCGCGGAAACCGTCGGTCACAGCCTGACTGCCGGGGAGGTCGACCTCGGGGTGCACGACGCTCCAACGCCCGTTGAACTGCGTCGGTTTCCCGAACACGATATACTCCTGCCCGGTGTGATAAGCCTGCTTGATTGCCTTGATGCGCTTGAACCACACCACCTCCATCATTCCCGAGCCGTCAGAAAACAACCCGACGAGACGCAGCTTGGCGCCCTCTCCGTGTTCTGAAAAAGAGACAAATCGTCCCCGCGTCTGGACTGTCGGCATTTCGCCGACAAAATCGGCGATGCGGTAAACCGACGTGCGGTCAACATAGCTTGTCGGAAAATGGTGCAACAGGTCATAATAGGTCTTTATGCCGAGATTCTTTTCAAGCAGCTCGGCACGTTTGGGACCTATTCCCTTTAGATACTTTATGTCCATTCTCCGCAGAGAGTCCATTTAATAGAGATATATTTCAGCAATAGCGATGTCGCCGGGATTTGTCACCTTTATATTATGTGGCGAGCCTCGGACAAGTCGCAAGTCAGTAAAACCGGCGGCCTCCATGAGCGAGGCATCGTCAGTAGCCGACGGAGAGAAAAATTCGGCATAGGCGGCGGCAAGACGGTCGGCACGGAAAAACTGCGGAGTCTGCACCGCCATGAACCGCGAGCGGTCAACAGCCTCGCTCGACCCGTCGGCATTCAGCCGTCGCAGCGAATCGGTCACAGCGACAGCCGGTATGGCACCGTCGGCACCGTTATCAATAGCCTCGTCAAGCCGCTTGACAAGGTCGCGTGTAATGACAGGGCGGGCACCGTCGTGCACCCCGACGCGCCTTGCAACAGACACATCGACGAGAGCCATCGCGTTTCTGACACTCTCGGCACGGGTGGCGCCGCCACATGCTATGAGACGCGGCGATTCAAACCCGAGACTCTCGCACATCTCGTGCCACACGGGTATCATCCCGGCCGAAAGCACGAGGACAATCTCGGCCCCGGGATCGCTCTTGCGCATTCTCTCGACCGTGGTCATCAGCAACGGCCTTCCCGCAAGGTCGCAGAACTGCTTAGGCAACGTCCCGCCGTAACGCGACCCGCTTCCCGCAGCCACTATTATTTCATAATTGCGCTTCATAACCGCAAAGGTACAAAAAACTTGCCAAGGCACGACACTCGGCTTGGCTATGTCACAAAGAATTTGTAATTTTGTCAGCAGAAAACAACAACCATATATTATTATAACAATGAGAAAAAATATTGTTGCAGGCAACTGGAAAATGAACACCACGCTGCCCGAAGGCGTAAAGCTCGCCGAAGAAGTGAACAACGCGCTGAAAACCGTTGAACCCAAGTGTGATGTCATCATCTGCGTTCCCTTCACCCACCTTTTCCCCGTCAACAACGTTATCGACACCAAGAAGCTCGGCCTCGGTGCCGAAAACTGCGCTGACCACCGCAGCGGTGCCTACACCGGCGAAGTTTCGGCTCCCATGGTAGCATCGACCGGCGCTCAATATGTAATCCTCGGTCACTCGGAACGCCGTCAGTACTACGGCGAAACCGCCGAAACCCTCAAGGAGAAAGTGCGTCTCGCCCTCGACAACAACCTGACTCCCATCTTCTGCATCGGCGAAGTTCTGGAGCAGCGCGAAAACGGCACTTACTTCGACGTGGTAAAAGCTCAGATTGAAGACGCCCTCTTTAACCTTTCGGCTGAAGACTTCAGCAAGCTCATCCTCGCCTACGAGCCCGTGTGGGCCATCGGCACAGGCAAGACCGCTACCGACGATCAGGCTCAGGAAATCCACGCCTTCATCCGCAAGACTATCGAAGACAAGTATGGCAAGGAAGTTGCCGAGAACACTTCGATTCTCTACGGCGGCAGCTGCAAACCCGGCAACGCCAAGGCTCTTTTTGCCAAACCCGACGTTGACGGCGGCCTCATCGGCGGCGCAGCTCTCGACGCTGAGTCGTTCATGGGCATCGTGACCGCTTTCTAAGAAACAGAGTCCTTACCAACCCCTCACGCGCAGAACCTGTTGAAATGCGGTTCTGCGCGTTTTTCATTTTTCCGCACAGAATATTTTTTTTGGCATTTTGCAATTTTTTAAATATTTTTGTCAGCAGAATAACCAAAACCATTATACTTATGAAGATTTTTACCAACCGATTTGCATCTTTGTTTTTAGTTTTTTCATCGGTCGCGACTGCCGCCGCTGTAGATTTCGGTGATATCTCAATCGAAGACATGACATTCAAGCCGGCAGGAACCGCCGAATACACCGATTGTTTCTTCAAAACCTTTTTTGAACAACAATACGGGGCCTCTTTCAGCGAGACTTTCGGCATGGATGCCTACACAACGACTGTCGTCATCGAAGAATCAGAACAGATTTCGGGATATTACCGTCTCGTACACCCCTACAAGCAATTGTGTGAAGAAATCATCCCGCAGAACGAAACATGGGCCTACTCATTCTATTACATGGAAGAAAGCGACTACATGCGCATCAATGCTATCGACCGCTCAAAAGCCTATGTCGACTCCTACCTGATGGAAAACTCGGGAATCTACCCGATGGACGGCATATATGAATATGAAACGCCTCTCTACCCTTCATCGGCAGCTTGGTGGCAGAGTTCTGACGGAGAAGATATAAGCCCCGACTATTTTCTCGTCAACGACGGTGACACATTTACAGTGAAACCTACCCCGGCCGAAGACTTCGACGCGACCGACCCGACCAATACAGCCACGCCGCTGTTCACTGTGGCCATGTGGACCGACCCTGTCTCCTATGGAACGGCCGAGCGATATTTTCCCGCATCAGTCGGGACATGCGATTTCAAACTCGTGCTGCATCTTGACAATTCAGCCATCGATGAAGTTTATGCCGGACCTGTCTCTGTAACCGGCGGCGAAGGTTTCATCTCATTCAATGCGGCTTCCGACGAAACTGTAACCGTGTACAACCTTAACGGTACCATAATATATACCGGCGCGCCCGGAACCATTGCCGTAACCCCCGGCCTCTACATTGCAAAATCAGGCTCACATACTGTAAAGGTCAGCGTAAAATAACAAATTCTCCCGGCTTTTCCCGGCACCGGCATCACCACCGTTAAGCGCCATCTCCCTTAGAGGGTGTTTCATAACAGCGGTGATGCTGGTGCCTCATCCCATAATGCGGAAATTTTTTAGCGCAACGTAAATTAAATTGCTCGGTTGGCGGGATTTTTGTATTTTTGCAGAATTAATCACAAAGTGTGTTTATGACATTACGTTTTATTTACATAACCCTTGTCGCAGTCATGATGTCGGCTGTGATTCCGGCGAAAGCCGATGTTGAACCTGACGGCACTATTGTGGAACATATCACCGGCGGTGGCAAAAATGTAATAATCCAGCCGGCCGCGCTCGGGGAACGTCTCGAACCGGGAGCCGCGGCCGCCGTCACCGACAAGCCGGCCGACAACCGCCCGTCGCACGGACGCATGGCGGGATACCGCGTACAGGTGTTTTCTGACAACAACGTGCGTACCGCCAAGAGTGAGGCGCGCACCAAATCGCGCAATATCTCGGCACGTTTTCCCCAGTACAAGACCTATGTCATGTACACGTCGCCCTACTGGAGGTTAAAAGTGGGCGATTTCCGAAACAAGCAGGAAGCCGACGATGCCGCAGAAGAACTGCGGCGCGCCTTCCCGGCCTACTCCAAGGAGATACGCGTGGTACGCGACCGCATCAACATAACAGAATGACGTTATGGAAAATATCAATAATCAGGCTACGGTAGAGGCTCTCGCCTCTCACATCAAGGCCATTATCGAGCTGTTGGGGGAAGACCCGGCGCGGGAAGGTCTGATCAAGACACCCGTGCGGGCCGCAAAGGCACTTCTCTACGTCACCCGCGGCTACCGCCAAGATGCCGACCACATCATCAACAATGCTATTTTCACCCACGAAGGGTCGCGCATGGTCGTGGTAAAGGACATCGAGTTTTACTCAATGTGCGAGCACCACATCCTTCCATTCTTCGGCAAAGTATCAATCGGGTACATACCGCAGGGAAAGACAATAGGGTTGTCAAAACTGGCCCGTCTTGTTGATTTTTATGCCCGCAGGCTTCAGGTTCAGGAACGCATGACAGCACAAATCTGCCGCCTCGTCATGGCAAAACTCGGAGCCAAGGGGGTCATCGTGGTGTGCAACGGAGAGCACCTGTGCATGAAGATGCGCGGCGTGGAAAAGCAATGTTCGACCACGACAACGGTTGAATGCGGCGGTGTTTTCGAGAATGACCCGGCCTTGCGCAAAGAATTCTTCGACACGCTTGCCGCACTATGACCCAAAGGCCATTTAAATAGCGGTAAATTCTAAAAAAATGTTATTATCTCCGCTAATCTTGCCACAACTACAAGATATTATCATTAAATTTGTAGTCAGGTTAGTCCCTCTCTCGGCCTTCATAATCACAGTCAACAAGAAATAAATATCACAAAATATTAATATTATAAATTTATGGCACGTCAACAATACGACAGTCTTGATTTTAAAATTCTGGACATGCTTTCAGGCAACGCCCGCAAACCGTTCCTTGAGATCGCTCGCGAAACCAATGTGTCGGGTGCGGCAATTCATCAGCGCATACAGAAACTCACCTCAAGCGGCGCCATAAAAGGGTTTGAGTCAATTATCAACCCCTCTACCGCCGGATATGAAACATGTGCCTACATCGGGTTTATCCTCAACGACCCGACCAGCTATCAGAAAGTGGTAGACCGTCTGCATGACATCCCCGAAATCGTCGAGTGTCACTTTACCACCGGACAATATGACCTTCTGGCCAAAATCTTCACACACGACAACAGCCACCTTCTCGATATTATCCACGAACGTCTGCAAGGTCTCGGACGCACTGAAACTCTCATCTCGTTCAAGGAGATTTTCCGCCGTCCCATGCCGATTACCCATACTAATTTTGAGTAATGGACGACCTGTTGCTTGACGCAATCGACATAGCGCGGAACGCGGGGCGGACAATCCGCCCCTACTTCCGCAGCGACCGTCTTGACATCCACTCCAAACTCAACGAGGCCGATATTGTCACTGCTGCCGACAAAGCTTCAGAGGCTATTATCGTAAAGAGTATCAAGCACCTCTACCCGTCCCACTCGATTCTGTCAGAGGAAATGGGTGCCGAGAATCATGACAGCGAATATCGCTGGGTTATCGACCCGCTTGACGGAACTACCAATTTCTCGGCGGGAATACCTGTCTTCGCCGTATCAATCGGCATCGAGCATAACGGCACGCCGATTGTAGGGGTGGTCTATGCCCCCGTCCTCGACGAGCTGTTCACCGCCGTGAAAGGACAAGGAGCATTCCTGAACGGCACACCGATACATGTCAAGGGAAACGACCGTCTTGACCGCGCGGTGGTGTCGACAGGATTCCCGGTTGACAAAGACGTCAACCCTGACAACAATCTTGACAATGTGGCGAGAGTGTTGCCGTTGGTGCGTGGAATGCGCCGACTCGGCTCGGCCGCGATGGACATCTGCTATGTCGCAGCCGGATTCACCGATGCCTATTGGGAAATGAACCTTCATGAATGGGATGTCGCAGCCGCGCTGCTTATCCTCGACGAGGCCGGAGGCGAGAGTTACCGTTTCCGCGACAACCGCAACATCAGCGTGATAGCATCGGACAGGAATCTGATGCGACAGCTGAAAGAATTGATCAGGTAGGAGGCATTCAGTAGGTCTGACCGCTTCCCGCCTCCTTGTTTATCCCCCCTCTTTTTATGATTGATAAAGACACATTCGGGAACCGCACCGCGCTGTTCCATACTTTTGGCTGCAAGCTGAATTTTGCCGAGACATCAACCGTGGCCCGCATTTTTGCCGAACACGGGATTCAGCGAGTACAGGAAGGAGACATCCCTGACTTTGTCGTTGTCAATACATGCAGTGTAACCGAACTTGCCGACAAGAAATGCCGGCAGGCCATACGCTCGTTCAGCCGCAAGTATCCCGGCGCGTCAATCATCGTCACCGGCTGCTACGCACAGCTCAAACCCGGCGAGGTCTCGGCCATACCCGGAGTGGAGATTGTCGCCGGAACCGACCGCAAGCTGGAACTTGCCGACTATATCGAGCGCGTCGCCCGGCGCAAAGAAGGGGAATCGGCAACAAGTTTCGTCACCCCTACGCGAGACATCCGCTCATTCAGTCCGTCATGCTCATGCGGCGACCGCACGAGATATTTCCTCAAAGTTCAGGACGGATGTGACTACTACTGCACCTATTGCACCATCCCGATGGCACGCGGACGCAGCCGCTCAGGCTCGATTGACGAGCTCGTCGGGCAGGCGCGCGAAGTCGCTGCCGAGGGCGGAAAAGAAATCGTTATCACAGGGGTAAACATAGGCGACTTCGGGAAAGGACGCGAAGATTCTTTTATAGACCTGTGCCGCGAACTTGACAAGGTGGAGGGTATCGAGCGATACCGCATCTCGTCGATAGAACCCAACCTGCTGACCGACGAGCTGATTGACTTCGTAGCGACATCGCGCCGTTTCATGCCCCACTTCCACATCCCGCTGCAAAGCGGTGACGACGAGGTGTTGAAACTGATGCGCCGGCGATATGACACAGCACTTTTCCGGCACAAAATCGAGCATATACGCCGCGTAATCCCACATGCGTTCATAGGCGTGGACCTCATCGTCGGGGCACGCGGCGAAACTACCGAGCGGTTTGAATCGTCACTGCAATTTATCGAGTCACTCGACATTTCACGACTTCATGTGTTTACCTACAGCGAACGTCCCGGCACACGGGCCCTCGAAATCGGGCATGTTGTGTCGCAGGAGGAAAAACACCGCCGCACGCGCATAATGCTCGGCATCTCGGAACGCAAACTTGCCGACTTCACATCGCGGTTTATCGGCACGACGCGTCCCGTGCTGGTCGAGCATCCACGCCACGACGGCTCGATGAGCGGGTTTACCGACAATTATCTGCGCGTCAATGTCGCGCCCGACCCGAGCCTTGCCAACACCATCATCCCGGTGACACTGACCTCCGAGACTGTCACCGATGACCCCCAACAATAAATGACGCTATGATTTACCGACCGCTCACTTGGCTGTTCAAAGGACTTGCCCGGCTGCCGTTTGGCATCCTGTACGGGATTGCCGACGTGTTGTTTTTCATCATATATTATATGGTGCGCTACCGCCGCAAGACTGTGGAGAGAAACATCGCCGACTCGTTTCCTAAGATGTCAGCAAAGGAGCGTCGAAAAGTAATCAGACAATTTTATCGGAATTTTGCCGACTATGTGGTCGAGACGCTGAAGCTGGAACATGTCTCGGACGAGGAGATGAAGCAGCGCATGACCTTTGAAAACGTGGAGCTGATTGACCGCCTGATGGATGAAGGGAAATCCATCGTCGCCTATTTCTCCCACACCGGAAACTGGGAGTGGGCGCCGTCGGTCACTCTGTGGACCCGTCACCGCCCCGAGACTGACGCGGTATTCGCGCAAGTCTACCGTCCTTTGCGCAACAAGTTTTTTGACCAATATTTTCTCCATCTGCGGTCGCGCTTTCACCCGCGGTCTTTCCCCAAGTCGAGCGTGCTGCGCGACTTGATAAGGGTGCGCCGGGAAGGATTGCCCTCCATCACCGGCTTTATGAGCGACCAAAAACCGAGTCACGGCGACCTTATCCATGTCGTGGACTTCCTCAACCATCCCACCGCAATAATCACCGGCACGGAACAACTCGCCCGCCGCATGGAAATGGCCGTGGTCTACTGGGACATGGAGAAGACATCCCGGGGCCACTACCGCATCACGACACGGCTCATTGCCGAAAACGCGGCCTTGACACCGCCGATGGAGATAACCGACACATACGCCCGAATGCTCGAAACGACAATCAGGCGAAATCCGGCAATATGGCTGTGGACCCACAAGCGATGGAAACATCCGGTGACCCACGCCGACGATAATTCAACTCATGGAAAATAAGGTTAAACCGGTAGCGGTCATAATACTCAACTGGAACGGCGAGAAATTTCTGCGCCAGTTTCTGCCTTCGGTTGTCGCGCATACTCCTGCCGACATTGCCGATGTCATCGTGGCTGACAACGGCTCGACCGACGGCTCGGTGGAATTGTTGCGCAAAGAGTTCCACACTGTAAAAGTGTTGCCATTCAGCGAGAACTATGGATTTGCCGACGGCTACAACCGTGCTGTCGCGGCTACCCGCTACCGCTACACCGTGTTGCTCAACTCTGATGTCGAGGTGAAATCCGACTGGCTCACCCCGCTGTATGAATTCATGTCGTCCCACCCTGAAGCGGGAGCGGTACAGCCCAAAATCCTGTCATTGCGCTCTCCCGACACGTTTGAATATGCCGGGGCCGCCGGGGGATTCATCGACCGCAACGGTTTCCCCTACTGCCGGGGGCGCATTTTCTCCACCCTTGAAACAGATAACGGGCAATACGATGACCCTATGCCTGTATTTTGGGCCACGGGGGCATGCCTTATGGTGGATAGTGCGCTATATGAGAAAGTCGGCGGTCTCGACAGCCGTTTTTTCGCCCACATGGAGGAAATCGACCTGTGCTGGCGCATTCATCTCGCCGACCGCGAAGTGTGGGCCGTTCCTGAGGCGAAAGTCTACCATCTCGGCGGCGGCAGCCTGCCTGCGTCAGACCCCCGCAAGACCTATCTCAATTTCCGCAACAACCTGCTCATGCTCTACAAGAACCTCCCGGCACGAGATCGCAAATGGTCCCTGATAAAGCGGCGGCTTCTCGACACAGTGGCATGGTGCAAGTTTATGATGACTCTTGATTTCAAAAACGCATCGGCAATCCTGCGCGCCCACCGCGATTACCGCCGCATGATTTCCGAGTACTCCTCTGAGGCATCTCCCGAGGTAAATCTGCTGAAAGACCGTCCCAATATCCTGACATCCTATTATCTAAAAGGGCATAAAACATTCGACCGCATATAATTTTATATACGGTCGAAAAATATTTCAGGTCAAATCACCGGATTTCTTATTTCCACCTCAGATAGGCATAGCCAAGGCGGTTATAGGCTTCGCGGTCAAGTTCCTCGCGGAATTGCGGAGCTGCAATCGAGATGAGCAGGCGGGCTCGCTCAAGGAGGTTTTTACCACGGAGGTTTACCGCGCCATACTCGGTCACGACCCAGTTGGTCTGAAAGCGGGTGGTAACAACACCGGCGCCGGGGGTCAGTACCGGCTTGATTTTATTCTGTCCCTTAGAGGTTGTCGAGAGCATGGCAAGGAACGACTGGCCACCTTCGCTGCGCGACGAGCCATAAACAAAGTCATGCTGCCCTCCTACGCCCGAATAGATGCGGGTGCCGATGGAGTCGGCGCAAATCTGCCCGGTCAGGTCAATTTCGAGACATGAGTTTACCGAAACTACCTTGGGATTCTGCGCGATAATGAACGGGTCGTTGACCCACGCCACGTCGCGGAACACCATGTCCTTGTTGTAGTCCATAAAGTCATACAGGTCGCGGGAGCCGATGGCGAGAGAGGCAACCGACTTTCCCGGTTCAATCTTCTTGCAACGGTTATTGATAACGCCGTTCTTTATGAGCGGCAAAACGCCGTCGGTCATAGCCTCGGTGTGAAGTCCGAGGTTCTTGTGGTCGTGCAAGGCATGGAGAATAGCGTTGGGAATGCCGCCGACACCGATCTGAAGTGTCGCACCGTCAGGGATGTGCTCGGCGATGAACCGGCCTATCTTTTCTTCATTTTCATCCGGGGGTGTCGAGGGAGCCTCGGCAAGCGGGTCATGAACCTCAACCATTGCATCGAGACGGGACACATGGATGAGCGCGTCGCCATAGGAGAATGGCATCAGGGGATTTATCTGCGCTATAATTATTTTGGCACACTCTACAGCCGAAGGTGTCAGGTCGGCCGACACGCCAAACGACACATAACCATCCTCGTTGGGCAACGAGCAGTTGATGAACGCTACATCGAGACGTATCGTGCCGTCACGGAACAGTTGAGGAATCTCGCCGAGGAAACGGGGAGTAGTGGTGGCATACCCCTCCCCTACCCAGCCGCGCACGGCATTGGATACGAAAAACGAGTCAATCAGGAACGAATCCTTATAACGGGGGTTACACAACGGCGAAACACGCCGCGCGAGGGCGAAAGCATTGTATAGAATCACCCCTCTCAGCTCGTCGCCACGGTCGGCAAGGGCCGCCACAAGAGCTTCGGGAATTGAAGAACTGCCTTGTACAAAGACGTGATCTCCATTCTTGACAAGTTTCACCGCTTCAGCGGCCGACATATATTTGCACTCCATAGGTTTTCAATTTTTTTATTGATGATTATAGCAGCGTTAACCGCGCTTTGCTGAAAAATCCCGGTCAAAAGCGGCAAGACGCGACGAAAGACGGTCGATGTCATCCTCGTCGGCAAGCATCGACACACAGATGCGCAGGCCTTCCTGCCAACTGCCGGTAGAGTGGAGAGGTATCGACGATATGCCGTAGCGCAACAACTCTTTCTGGAGCTCGTCGCCCTTCATTTCACCATAACCGACTGTAAAGAAGAACCCATTACTGATTTCGCAGTCTCCGTCATGGGAATAGATAAGATGGAAACCGTTGTCAGTAAACAATCTGCGGGCAATTTCCCCGCGACGGCCATATTCCGAGCAGTTGTCCACAAAGTTGAGACGGCCGTCAACGGCGGCGCGCATCATCGCGGCCATCGCGTGCTGGGCCGAGTGGGCCGTTCCCGACGATGCTGTGTAAAGCACCCCGAATATATATGCATCGCCGAAAGTGGGCATCTCGTAAAAAGACCGGAGATAGGGATACTCGCGATCAAACACCTTTTCACCCATCGCCACGACAGCTATGCGCTGTCCCGCATAGCTGAAAATCTTGGATGCCGAGAGAAGAAGTATATAGTTGTCAGTATAGCGTGCCACCGTGGGGATATAAGGAGGCTCGCCGGGATGGCCGAAGTCGGTGCGGAAGTCCATCCCGAGATAGGCATGGTCCTCGATGACGATGACATCGTGCTTGGTAGCCATGCGTCCTATAATCTCCAGTTCTTCCTCGGTGAAATTAATCCACGACGGGTTATTGGGATTGCTGTATAGGATGGCAGTCACGTTTCCGGCTGAAAGCATCTCGTCGAGCTTGCCTTCAAGGGCCTTGCCCCGATAGTCGTAGATGTCAAACGATGCCGACCCGAGACCGAGAACCTTTGACTGGGAACGCTGGGCCGGGAACCCGGGATCGATATATAATATCGTGTCCCGGCCGGGGATGCGCTGGCCGAGCAGGAGCATCATCGTGAAACTCCCCTGCATGGAACCGACCGTGGGCACGATACAGCGTCCCGGAATATTGATGTTGAGAAATGCCTTGATGAAATCCGAGGCAGCGTCCTTCAACGCCGGGAGTCCGGCTATATTGGGATACTGGTTGGCGATTCCGCGTCGCAGTACCTCACACTCGGCCTCGACACCGATAGCCTCGGCAGGAAGACCGGGATTGCCTATTTCGAGATGCACAAAATCTTCCCCGGCCTCTTGTTCAAGAGCAGCCGCAAGGGCGCATATCTGGCGTATTGTTGCCGACGAGATATCAACAATCCCGAGTCGGGCGATAGTCATTTCAAGCGTCTCTTTATCTATGGGAAACATTTTTCGAGTTTTTTAAGAGGTTGTTTAAAAACAAATGTGAAAACGGGTATGAAAAAACATTTATAATAAACCGCCTCATGTTTAAATTTTGAAATTAATATCTAACTGAAGTTACATTCAATTCATGACAACCTCTTTCGCTGCCACCCTGAATCAATATTTATTATCAAACAACCTCTAAATCAATTTATTGCAGATTATATCCAACCATCTTATTTCCCGCTACGCATCTCAATCGCTTTTTCGCGACCGAGACGGAAAGCGGCTATATTGGCCTCGACGATTTTTTCACCTTTGCGGGCGAAAATCGCGCGTATGCCGTCTTCGAGTTTCGACGGGTCAATATCGAGCAACGGAGAGCACGCGCCGAGCAACACCATGTTGGAACTGCGCGGCGACGCAATCTCTCGGGCGGCGGCCTCCATGTCAAACGCCACCACCCTCTCTCTTGAAGCGAGAGCCGCGTCAATCGCGGCCTGCTCGGGATAATTGGGGATGTTGACAAACGGGGCGGTACTTGTCACGATCCATCCTGACTGCGGGTTAAGATACTCGACATAGCGGAGTGCCTCCATCGGTTCGAGCGAAACGACCATGTCGGCCTTCCCGAGTGGAATGAGGTCACTGTGAACAGGTGAAGAACTCAGGCGCAGGTTGGACTGCACGTCACCGCCACGCTGGCTCATACCGTGGACTTCGGCCTGTTTCAGATAAAGATTCTGTTCAAGCGCGGCCACGCCGAGAATTGAAGCGATGGAGAGGATGCCTTGTCCCCCGACACCGGCAAGAATTATATCGGTTTTCATCTGATGTTATTTTTTAGCTGAATTGTGACGGCGGGCAGTCTGGATGCACTCGCGGCGCGAGACTATAACCGACAGTCCGGGATAATCTATTTCTTCTTTAAAGAGAGCCATCATCGCGTCATGGTTCTTGGGAAGCGAGTCAATGGTGCGCACATGGGCCGGGTCGACGCCGAGGCCGAGGCAGATGTCTTCAAGCTTGCCGGTTCCCTGCGAGTCCTGTCCGCCAGTCATGCCGGTGGTCAGGTTATCGCTTATAATCACCGTGATGGGCGAGTTTTCGTTGATTGCGTCAAGCAGACCCGTCATGCCCGAGTGGGTAAAGGTCGAGTCGCCTATAACGGCCACCGCGGGATGCTGGCCGGCATCAGCCGCACCCTTGGCCATCGTTATCGACGCGCCCATGTCGACCACGGTGTCGATAGCGTTAAATGGAGAAAGCCATCCGAGGGTGTAGCATCCTATGTCGCCAAACACCTTGGCATCCTTATATCCGGCAAGCACGTCGTTGAGGGCATGGAACACGTCACGGTGACCGCAACCCTGACACAATGCCGGGGGACGCGGCACAACCATCTCGCAGCGTTTCTCATGCTCGGCCTCTTTCAACCCGATGGCGGCGGCTACCGCGTCGGGGGTCAGCTCGCCGGTGCGGGGTAACGCCCCGTCGAGACGGCCGCTGATTTTCTTTGCACCCGGCAACACTCCGCGCAGTTTTTCCTCGATAAACGGCTGTCCGTCCTCGATTACGAGCAGGCGGTCACTCTCGTCGGCGAGACGTTGCAACATCTTTTCGGGAAGGGGGTACTGGGAAATCTTCACGACGTTATAGGGACACCCGTCGGGGAAATTCTCCATCAGGTAATTGAATGCTATACCTGAGGCGACGATGCCGACCGAGCGGTCTGTGCCGGCAATATACTTGTTGTAAGGCGATTTTTCCGACTCCTCTTTCAGCGATTCCCACAATTGCAGGACTTCGCGGTAACGCACACGCGAGTTTCCGGGCATCAACACCCACTGGCGAGTTTTCTCGGGATAGGAAAGAGTGTTTTCAGGACGCTCGTCTCCCTGCTCGACAACTGCGCGGGAATGGCACAGGCGTGTCACCATGCGCATCATTACCGGGAGCTGCACCCGCTCGGAAAATTCCAGTGCATAAGCGGCCATTTCATAGGCTTCCTGCTGCCCCGACGGCTCAAGGGCGGGGATAAAAGCAAACTGGCTGTAGAACCGTGAATCCTGCTCGTTCTGGGAGGAATGCATCGAGGGGTCGTCGGCAGCGACAACGATGAGACCGCCGTTTACACCTGTCATGGCCGAGTTGACAAAAGCATCGGCACACACGTTCATTCCGACATGTTTCATGCACACCATAGCGCGCTTGCCACAGAACGACATGCCGAGGGCCTCCTCCATAGCTGTCTTTTCGTTAGAGGACCAGTGGCTGTGAACGCCGCGCTCTCGGGCTCCCGGATGGGATTGGATATACTCGGTAATCTCGGTCGACGGCGTGCCGGGATAGGCATACACCCCCGAGAGGCCGGCATCAAGCGCACCAAGCGCAAGCGCCTCGTCACCCAGCAACAATAGTTTACGGTTCTTCATTTTGCTTTAATAATTGGTTTTAAGGTCCTGATGAGAGCTATGACTGAATACCACGAGTCCACACACCGCGACATCGGTCAAAAATCACAAAAAGACAGTTTAAAAGTAACTATTTTAAACAACACACCGCTTTTCACATCATCATGCGACATATTGAAAGCAAAACATCCCGATAGCTGCAAAACGCGGGGGCAAAATGTCTCAAAAACGAGACCATCGCATTGCAAATATAACAATTATCCACAAAAAAAGCAAACACCCAACCGGCTTATTTACATAAAATATCATCATAAAGACATAAACGGCAAACCGTGTCAGGACGAAAGTAATCGCATCCTGACACGGTTGTGATTTTATCAGGCAAGGGCCTTGTCAGAACTGCACCTTCACGGTTGTCATGCCGTAGGAGGGCATGGTCAGAGTGCCGTCAACAGGCTCAGAGGGGATTTCTTCCAGTGTGCAGAGGTTTACTGACAATGGTGCGCGCCTCGGGAAAGTGAGGTTCACCCGTTCATGTCCCGGGGAGAGGGAGCGGAGGCGCACGATTATCTCATTGTCACGGCCGGTCGACTTGCGGTCGGTGGGAACCGAGGCCGGGAGCATAACCTCGAAAGTCGCGGCAGTGTCGCCTGCGGCGATGTTGTGTGTCGTTTTAAGGGTTGCTTTTTTATAGACAGTCTCCACATCTATTTTCGGGTCGAGATTCTGACCCGAAACCGCTACCTGCACTATGCGGCCCGCGCATCCGTCGGGAAGATAGCCATACATAGGGCGTATCTCGCAATTCACATGCAAAGGCATGGCGGCGAACACTTTTTAATGGATTCCTTGAAAAATTTCTGAAAAAAGTCTTGCACAAGAAAAAAAAAGGTTGTACCTTTGCAGCGCAAAACCCGATAAGGGTCACGCGAGATGGTGAGCATAGCTCAGTTGGTTAGAGCGTCGGATTGTGGTTCCGAAGGTCGTGGGTTCGAACCCCACTGTTCACCCCACTAGAACAGCTACTCGGGTTTCCCGGGTAGCTGTTTTCTTTTTCCGGCTCATACATATTCATTTCATGGCTGAATCCAAAATCATCAAAGGGCGTTTTGCCCCGTCACCGACCGGGCGTATGCACCTCGGCAACCTGTTCACCGCGCTTATCTCGTGGCTGTCGGTGCGTAAAGCGGGAGGGAAATGGATACTTCGCATCGAAGACCTCGACCCGCAGCGCTCGCGACTCGAATATGCCCGACAGATTGAGGATGACCTCAGCTGGCTCGGCCTTGACTGGGACGAGGGAGGACTTGACGACCGCGGCGGCGCGGGACCTTACACGCAGAGCCGCCGTGGCGAAATATATTCTGAATATCTCGACCGGCTGAAGGAGACCGGGCTCACCTACCCCTGTTTCTGCACCCGCGCCGACATCAAGGCGACACAGGCACCGCACCAGAGTGACGGCCGCATAATCTATGCGGGGACATGCCGCCCCGACACTCTCCCCCACCCTTTTCAAGACACAGACATCCCCCACGCTGTCCGCATCGCTGTCGATGACCGGGAAATAAAATTTGACGACACTGTCTACGGGCCGCAGGCAGTCAACCTTGCCGGTCATTGCGGCGACTTTGTGCTGCGACGCGCCGACGGGGCATGGGCCTACCAGCTCGCCGTTGTGGTCGACGACGCGCTGATGGGTGTGACCGAAATCGTGCGCGGCAATGACCTGCTGCTGTCGGCGGCGCAACAGATATACCTATATAATATATTAGGCTTTCCCGTGCCGGCCTATTCCCATCTTCCGCTCATCGGCAACATGAACGGCCGGCGGCTTTCAAAACGCGACCGCTCGCTCAACCTCGACACGCTGCGCGCGACCTGTTCACCGCAGCAGATTACAGGCTATCTCGCATCGCTTGCCGGACTCATCCCGAAAGCCGAGCCGTGCTCTCCGCATGACCTCGTCGACATCTTTTCATGGAAAAAGATTCAGTCGCGCGAGATAATATGCATCCCCGACACGATTTTCTAATGAAATTTTTGTACTTTTGCGCTAAAATACCGTAATTAAGCTATGTTTAGGAATAAAACATGCGGAGAACTCCGCCTTAGCGATGCCGGACAAGAAGTCACGCTTGCCGGCTGGGTTCAGCGCACCCGCAAAATGGGTGGCATGACATTTGTTGACCTTCGTGACCGCTATGGAATCACTCAGGTAGTGTTCAACGTCGATACCGACGCTGCACTTCAGGAGCAAGCCAACCATCTTGGCCGCGAATATGTGGTACAGATAACCGGCAAAGTCGCCGAGCGATATGCCAAAAATCAGGAACTTTCCACCGGCGACATCGAGATTATCGCCTCGTCGCTGCGCATCCTCAATTCCAGCGACGTTCCCCCCTTCACTATCGAAGACGATACTGACGGCGGTGACGACCTCAGAATGAAATACCGCTACCTCGACCTGCGCCGTCCCGCCGTGCGCCGCAACCTTGAGCTGCGCCACCGCATGGCCTTTGAAATCCGCCGCTACCTCGACTCGAAAGGTTTCCTCGAAGTCGAGACCCCGGTGCTCATCAAGTCGACCCCCGAGGGTGCACGCGACTTTGTCGTGCCCTCGCGCATGAATCCCGGCCAGTTCTACGCGCTGCCCCAGTCACCCCAGACTTTCAAGCAGCTGTTGATGGTCAGCGGATTTGACCGTTATTTCCAGATTGTGAAATGCTTCCGCGACGAAGACCTTCGCGCCGACCGTCAGCCCGAGTTCACCCAGATTGACTGCGAGATGTCGTTTGTCGAGCAAGAGGACGTGCTGCAAATGTTTGAGGGCCTCGTAAAGCACATCTTCAAATATGTCAAAGATATTGATTTCACCGACCCCTTCCCCCGCATGACATGGGCCGACGCGATGCGTCTCTACGGTTCTGACAAACCCGATACCCGTTTCGGCATGGAGTTTGTGGAAATCAAAGACCTCACCGGCGGCCGCAACTTTGCCGTCCTCGACGATGCCGAATATGTCGGTGCCATCGTTGCCCCCGGCTGTGCAGGCTACACCCGCAAGCAGCTCGACCAGCTTACCGAATTTGTAAAACGCCCGCAAGTAGGCGCCAAGGGGATGATGTGGGTGAAAGTCGAGGACGACGGCTCAATAAAGAGCTCGGTTTCCAAGTTCTATACCGAGGATGACCTTGCCAAGTGGGTTGAACGCACCGGGGCCAAACCCGGCGACCTGATTCTCATCCTCGCCGGCCCGACGATGAAGACCCGCAAGCAACTCTGCGAGCTGCGCCTCGAAATGGGCAGCCGTCTCGGGCTCCGCGACCCGCAGAAGTTCTCATGCCTGTGGGTTATCGACTTCCCCCTCTTTGAATGGGACGACGAGACACAGCGCTACTATGCCATGCACCATCCCTTCACATCGCCCAATCCCGAGGACATCCATCTTCTTGACTCCGATACAGGAGCCGTCCGCGCTACCGCCTATGACATGATTGTCAACGGCAACGAGCTTGGCGGCGGTTCCATCCGTATCCACGAGGCCGAACTTCAGGACCACATGTTCCGCCTGCTCGGACTCAGCGAGGAGGATGCCCAGTACAAGTTTGGATTCCTGATGAACGCGTTCAAGTATGGCGCGCCGCCTCACGGAGGTCTCGCCTTCGGATTTGACCGTTTCGTGTCGATTCTCGCAGGTCTTGACTCCATCCGCGACGTTATCGCCTTCCCCAAGAATAACTCGGGACGCGATGTAATGATTGACGCTCCGTCGGCCATCGACGACACCCAGCTTGACGAACTCCAGATTGCACTGAACTTGAAATAATGCATAATCCACAATTCACAATGCACGTTCCCTGAGCATGCATTGTGAATTTTTGCTTTAAAATGACCAAGATTCGCGAAATAATATCGGCCGTCGAGTCGTGGGTGCCCGTCAGGCAGCAGGAACAGTGGGACAACTCGGGATGGCAGGTCGCAGGTTGCGACCCTGACGACGAGTGCAGCGGCCTTCTGACATGCGTCGATGTGACACCGGCAGTTGTCGCCGAAGCCGCCGACAGAGGATGCAACCTCATCCTCTCCCACCACCCGTTGATATTCAAGGGGCTGAAACGTCTGACCGGAGCGACACAAGTCGAAAAGTCGGTCATGGCAGCCATGCGCAGTGGAATAGCGGTATATGCCTCCCACACCGCGCTCGACGTTGCACCCGCCGTGGGACTCTCCCATGAAATGGGGCGGCGACTCGGGTTACGGGACATGAAAGTGCTTGCTCCCCGCGAAAGCGGACTGTTGAAACTTGTCACATTCGTCCCTCACGACTATGCCGACTCCGTCGCCGAAGCAGTCCATGCCGCCGGAGCGGGATGCATCGGGCGTTATGACCGCTGCAGCTACCGTGTCGCCGGAACAGGCACGTTCCGCGCGCTTGAGGGGTCCAACCCCTTCGTCGGAGAGACAGGCAGCGACCATGCCGAGCCTGAAACCCGCATTGAAATCATCCTTCCGGCACACCGCAAGAACGCTGTCGAGGCCGCCATACGCTCATCGCACCCCTACGAGGAACCCGCTTTTGACTTCTACCGCCTTGAAAACGAAAACCCCGCGCTGGGACTCGGAATCACAGGCACTCTGCCCGAACCGACGGACGTTACCGAGTTTGTGAATCTTGTCAAGAAAGCCTACAACGCCCCCGCCGTGCGATGCTCGGGATGGAGCGGCACTGTCAGGAGGGTAGCATTGTGTACCGGCTCGGGAGGCGAATTTATCACCCTCGCCCGCAGCATGGGTGCCGACGCATACATCACTTCCGACGTGCGCTATCACGACTTCGTTGACCACGGACAGTCGCTGCTGATTGTCGATACGGGGCATTTTGAAAGCGAAGCGTGCTGCAAGGAGGTTTTTTCGCGCATTATTTCAGAAAAATTTCCTAACTTTGCAGTCTATTCCTCACGGGTTGAGAAGAATCCCGTGACTTTTATGTGATTTAAAAACTAAAATACTCCTATAAATGGCCACAGAGCAAAACAAAAACGACCAGACTCTCTCGGTCGAACAGCGACTCAAAGCCCTCTACGAGCTTCAGACTCTGCTGTCGCAGATTGACCGTATCAAAACTATCCGCGGTGAGCTGCCCCTCGAAGTGCGCGACCTCGAAGACCAAATCGAGGGACTTCACACCCGTGTCGACAACTACCGTCGCGAAATCGAGGACTTGCGCCAGAAAACGCTTCAGGAGAAAGCCAAAATCCAAGACTCCCAGTCTAAAATCGAGACTTATCGCCAACAACTCGACAACGTGAGAAACAATCGCGAGTTTGATATGTTATCTAAAGAGATAGAGTTCCAGACACTGGAAATCGAGCTCGCCGAGAAGCATATCAACGAGTATGCACGCGCCACCGAGTCAAAGAAGGCCGAAATCGCCGCTACTGAGGAAACTCTCGCCGACCAAGACCACGTTTTACGCGAGAAGCGCAACGAGCTTGAAGAAATCGTGTCAGAGACCAAGCAGGACGAAGAACGCCTGCGCGAACAGGCCAAGGCTATCGAACCCAGCATCGACCCGCGCACCCTCTCCGCGTTCAAGCGCATACGCAAGAATGCCCGCAACGGTCTCGGCGTCGTCTACATCCAGCGTAACGCCTGCGGCGGCTGCTTTAACCGCATCCCCCCGCAGAAACAGATGGAAATCAAGATGCGCAAGAAAATCATCGTGTGTGAATACTGCGGCCGCATCATGATTGACCCCGAACTCGCCGGCGTAACCGAGAATGCCGATTAAAACTCTCGGCTAATTCTCTAACACCGACTTTTTATTATGGAAAAGATTCAACCCGGCAAATATGTCGAAATCACCTATGACCTCTCCGAGGTTCTCCCCGACGGCACCCGCCAGCTCGTTCACCGCGTAGACAGCGACGACCCCGAGCGTTTTATCTACGGTGTGACCCAAGGTCTCGTCCAGCCGCTCGAAAAAGCTCTTGAAGGTCTGGCTCAGGGCGACTCGTTCAGCGTGGCCGTTCCGGCAGCCGAGGGATTTCCCTTCAACCCCGAAGACATCGTAGAACTTGACCGAAACATCTTCGTTGTCGACGGAGAGTTTGACAAATCGATGATTTTCCCCGGAGCCTACCTCCCCATGATGACAGGCGACGGTTTCCGCATCAACGGCAAGGTGCTTGATGTCACTGACTCCCATGTGAAAATGGACTTCAACCACCCGCTTGTGGGCAAAGACATCTTCTTTGAAGGCAACGTAGCTACTGTGCGCGACGCCACGCCCGAGGACATCCACCCCGCATGCGGTTGTGGAGGAGGCTGCGGAAACTGCGGCGGTGGTTGCGGCGAAGACGGTGAAGACAGCTGCTGCGGAGGCTGCAACTGATCAGCATCAGGCCGACTCATAAAAAATCACGGACATAACGATTGTGTCCGTGATTTTATTTTGCGCCTGCATGCTCCAGCATAGCCTCGTAGCAAGGAATCTCGCGCAGAAAGATATATCGGCGGCCGGCGGGGTCGAGCCGGCAACAGAAATGGGAAAGGCCGTTGGAGACCATCAGGAACGGGACTTGGAGCACCATGTTGTAACGCGCAATCTGGTCAAACGTTTTCTGCGTAACACGAACTGTCGAAGCCTTGTACTCCACAATGGCTACCGGCGTTGCCGAACGGTCGTAGACAATTGTGTCACAGCGGCGCGACGTGTTGTTGAGCGTAATCGCTATCTCGTTACCCATCAGTGCCGGCGGATAACCGAGGTCACTTGCGAGATAAGCTGTAAAGTGCTGCCTGACCCACTCCTCGGGGGTCAGCACGACCCATTTTCCGCGCAACGGGTCAAAAATCTCGGTACCCTTGTCCCCCTCACGCAATTTCACCTTTGCAGCAGGCAGGTTAAGACGGCTTATTTGCATAATTACGAAAGTTTGTGTAAATTTACGACTAAAATCCGAAAACCGCAAAAATGGCTGCAACCCCGTCACCGACATTTCCCGCATTGCGACAGCAGATTGCCAAGCGCATCCTCGCGCCTGTCTATCTTCTGCACGGCGAGGAAGGATACTATATCGACCGGCTCGTCGAAGACTTCGAGAACCTCGTCCCCGAGGAAGACCGCGATTTTAACCTTTACACCCTTTATGCCCCCGAGAGCGGGGTGGAAACGGTGATGGACGTGTGCCGCCGCTACCCCATGATGTCAGACCGGCAGGTTGTAATCGTCAAGGAGGCGCAGGCAATCCGAGCCGACCAGCTGAACAAGCTGCACCACTACGTTTCTCACCCCACCCCGACAACCGTGCTCGTCATCTCTTGCCGCGGGGCTGTCGCAAAAGGTAAAGAACTTCTTGCCGCAGTGAAAAAAAACGGTGTGATTTTCGAGTCAAAAAAACTGAACGAGCGCAACATAATCCCCGCGATTTCTGACCTTATTTCCGAAAAGCGCCTCAATGTCGACAACAAGGCCCTGATGATGCTGCGCGACTATATAGGCACCGACCTGTCGCGCCTCTACAACGAAATCGACAAACTCGCCCTGATTCTCGGACCGGGCGCGATGATTACTCCCGAGTCTATCGAACGCAACATAGGCATTTCCAAGGACTACAACAATTTCGAGCTTATCGATGCCATCAATTCACGCAATGCGGCCAAGGTTTTCAAAATTGTGGATTATTTTACGTCCAACCCTAAAAACAACCCGACGGTTATGACCGTCTCGACTCTTTTCAACCATTTCTCCAACCTGCTAATCTACCATTACACCCGCGACAAGTCACCGAGCGGCTACATGGACGCGCTCGGATTCCGCAACACTTGGCAACTGAAACCTTACGAAACAGCCGCAAGGGCCTACAACGTCAGGCAGACAATCGAAATCATTTCGGCCATCAGGCAATTTGATGCCCGCAGCAAGGGCATCGGCTCTCGGCAGAATGAATACGCCCTACTGCACGACCTCATGTTCCGCATCATCAATGCGCGCGGTGTAATCACAATTTAGAAAGAGACAGTGTGAACCCTTCAGCTGAAGGGAGCAGAATTCTCCCCGCGGCAGGGGCATTGTGACTCCACGCAAGTCTATGTGGTTCAACCACACCGAGACGCTCGGCAACCTTCATCGCCACGACACCCATCGTCATGCGCAGGTTCAGTTCCACACATGGCATGATGCGGCACTCGTTTCCCTCATCCTTGTAAACCATCATGTCTATCCCCATCCATCCACTGTAAACCCCGCGGGTCAGGTCGCTCAGAATGGCCTCCAACCTGCCGACGAGCGTCCACAACTCGTCGCTGTCACAATGCGACGTCACCATCGAAACAAGATGTTGCTGCGGAGCGACAATATTCCCTACATACATTCCACGGCTCTCGGTTTCAAACACTGACATGCCCCGAAACGAAACCTTGTCCCCGTCGCCATGAAACAGAGCGGCAAAATCCATAACCTTGTCAAGTCCCGGTTCCAAAATCACGCTCCCCTGACGGTTTATGATGCCCGCGACGCGGCCTTGCAGTGCCTCCCGGGACAAAGACGAGGCGCAAAACACGCCGCGTCCGCTGCTCGACCACGGCGACTTGACATAACATCCCCGATGGTTCATCTCCATCTCCACCGCCTGTACCGGATCGGTAAATTCTACCCCGCGCGGATATTTTTCACCGAGCCGTTCAAGAATCACGATGCTCGTGCGGCGATGACTCAACCCCCTCATCCGCTCCACCGTTTCATCTGATGGCAGAAACTGACTGTCAACTCCGGCAGCGACCAACTGACGTTTCGCGTCAAGGCTCCATCCCCACGGCGATGCAATATCCTGTCCCCCGTCATAGACCTTTCCGCGCAATCCCCATTCGCGGCACAAACCGCCCGCATACCGGGCAAGAGACTCAGGGACAATCACGCTGTCACCGTCCTCGGCCCACCAGAACGGCAGCAACGCCCCGGCACGATGCAGGGCGGCGGCATGGGGCGGCGGCGTGTAGTTTCGGCAACCAAGTCCGAGGGCAAGATCATTCTCGGGATTAAACAGATGAATCATATTTATAATGACAGACTGCCGCAAATCAACGATTCACGGCAGTCCACTGATAAGTCCTGTTATTACTTTATTTTCTTTGCAATGTCACCGGGGATGGCATTCTTGTTGACGAGGATGCTGAGAGTCTTGGCAAGGAAATAGGGTTCCGAAACATAGAAATACCCGTCATAGAGCTGGTTGGTATCCCATGAATTCTTCACCTTATAATATTTGTTGCCTTCCTGATCGACAGCCTTGCCGACAATCACCATACCGTGATCATCGGTAGTCTCCTGACGTTCAAACATTTCCTGACGCATCTCAGGCGTGACAACCATTTCCTCCACAGGCCCTTTGATGTCAAAAAGCTCGCTCTCGCGGTCCTTGTCACTGAGTTTCACCCAGCGCGACAACTCGGTTCCGTCCATGTCGGCAGTAGTTTTAGCCTTGGGGAGAACCGCATAACCGTTATACCACTTGAAACCGCCCTCGCTGACATCGGCAGCCCATTCGACAGAGTAACCTTTGTCAATCGCATTGTCGACGACTGCCTTCATCTCATCCATCAGGACATTCATGTAGGGGGCCCAAAGCCAGTTGTCAGCCACTTCGAGGACAAACGGCTTGTAGAAAGGATGATGGGTAAAGGAAGTGATTGCGACATAATCGTTCATGTCAAGACCGAGAGACTTGGCAAACGACTGCGGGGTATAAGTGACCCCCTCATAGACAAATGTCTCGGGGAGCTCGCCGAAATATGCATCAAGGATTCCTTCGTAACCTTTCTTCCACGCGGTGGAAATTTTCTTGCCGTGGGTCGACTTCACCGAGTTTACATAGGAACGCAACACGCCGTCAAGCTCGGTGTGGTCATGCTTATCCTCGCCATATTGCAGTCCCGAATAGGCTTCCTCGGGAACAATGCCGTATTTTTCAAAGACATAGGGCACATCGATGATGCTGCCGCCTGCGGCGAAATTGGTCGCTCCCTGCATGCGGATATAGCGGTCGGCCTTGTCGCTGTAGCAATGACGCACGGTAAACATCTCGGAAAGGTCTACCTCCTTGCCGCTTTTACGCAGAATCTCGTCTTCAAGCAACGACGTCCCGGCAAAGCACCAGCATGTCCCTGACCGGTTCTGGTCTTTTACAGGAGTTGTCTTGACGAGTTTCACATCGGTAAACTTGAACCCCGTACTGTCGGGGTCAACCACGTCGGCCAAAGCAGTCGCAGCGACCGAGACGGTAAGCATAGAAAAAAACAACTTTTTCATATTTTGCAGAGTTTTGATAATTTTATTGCAAAATTAATGGAAAAACAATTGCGGATACATAAAAAAATATTAAATTTGCATCAATCAAGCACAATGATACCTAAAAAATTAACTAATACATGTCAACAGATACAATTATGAATATAGCGGCCAAGACCGACAAGGCCGGCCGTCGTGCCAATCAGGACAATTTTCTGCTTATCCCGGATGTCGGGAATGTGGGAGGCCACAACCCCGACGATGTGAACCGTGACCGACAGGTGATAATCCCCAAGCGGGGCACCCTTCTTGTGGTGGCCGACGGCATGGGGGGAATGAACGCCGGAGAAATCGCGTCACAGACAATTGTAACCAGCCTGCGCACATCCTTTTCTGACGTCCCTGACAATGTATTTGCATCCGACGGCAGCATTGTGGACTTTATCGACAATGCAATCAACGCCGCCGATGTAGAAGTCAAGGCGTATGCCCGGAAACACCGCGACGCACGCGGACTCGGGTCGACCATAGTGCTTGCATGGTTCCTTGATGACAAAGTATATTGCGCATGGTGTGGCGACAGCCGCATTTACTGCTACAACCCGGCCAAAGGACTTGAACGCATCTCCCACGACCACTCTTATGTTCAGGCACTCGTCGATGCAGGAAACATTACCGAGGAGGAGGCTTTCAGCCATCCTGACAGCAACATAATCACCCGCTCTATAGGAGACAATGACGAAATCGTGCGCCCTGACACCCGTATCGTCAAACTTCGCGAAGGGGACACTTGGCTGTTGTGCAGCGACGGTCTCTGCGGACTGCTTAACGACGCTCATATCGAATCGATTATCGCCCAAAATCCGGAATCGTCCCTGACCACCCTCCGCTCACTGTGGCAGACAGGAGAATCCACGGGATGGACTGACAACTGCACCATCCTGCTGCTCAGCGTTCTGGAACTCGGCACAACGCCACAGTCGGCTCCCACGACATCGGCGGTCGACGAGTCGGCACCCGAACCGACTCGACAAGCGCCCGTCACAACCCCTTACGAGGCAAGACCGCCGCGGTCCCATTTCGGACAAACGGGACAAAAGCTACAGCCAAACGGCAACAAGCGGATGCTGCCGGCAATCATCGCCACCATTCTGCTCCTGATAGCCGTCGGCGCGGCAGCATGGTGGTTTCTAATCCGGCAGACGGATGACAACGTCACCAAGGAACAATTAAAAGACAAAATAGAAACCATCTCCACTTCCAGAGAGGGAAACGAACAGGTAGCAGCTCCGGTGCCGCCGCAACCGGCCCCGGCTGCCACGCCGCAACGCCGACCGTCCAAATCAAACAACACGACTCAGTCACAACCCGATAAGCCTGCCACTCCCGTGGCAGCCGAGCCTCAAGAGGCAGCCGAGACAGTCAGCAACGAGGCAAATGCCGGAGACAACGCCCCCACAAGCATCACAACGAGCATAATGAACCAGTATAACAAAAAACCGGAAAACAGCTCAGACAAATGACGCATATCCCCTCAGGAGAACGTTCAGACACAAAATACGCGCAAATGAGGTTAAACACCGCCCAAATTTTGCCACACCACGAAAAATTTGCTAACTTAGCACAATTTTAGACGATTAAGCCAATCTGTTTCTCATGGAAAATAAAATTTTCATTGATATAAATTGCCCCGGATGCAACGCTGTCATAAAACTCGGCAAGGCCCCCGCCGCACGGAGTCTGAGTTTCCGTTGCCCCAATTGCCGGAAGATTGTCGCCGTAAATTTCAACACAGCGGTCAATCCCCAGACATTTACAACAGCCTTGCTCACCCCCGAACAACTCAAACAGATGCAGATAATGCAACAGGCCAAGCAGAAACTTCCGCAGCAGCCCGAGCAGCAGCCAAAACCGGCGACAAACCGGCCGACGGCAGGCAGCCAACAACCCGCCACCGCTACAGGCCAGCCTTTACAGCAGGCACAGGCCCAGCCACTGGCCGGTGGAGGAATGAATAAGACCATTTACGGAAACCCCAATGCCGGAAACATTCCCGTCCCGGGCCCAAAGAAACCTCTGCAACCCCACAAAACCACCCCGGCCATGCGCGGCCTAAGCCTCGTGCGCCAGTCGCTGCTGTTCTGGAACAAGGTCAGCTACCCCCTGATTCTCGGAAACAACTACATAGGCCGCCGCAACGGAAATATCCGCCCCGACATTTCAATTGATGAAGACGACTGCATCAGCCGGGGCAAATCGGTGAACATCGAAATCAGGCCCGGCGGTGCCAACGGCATGACGATGACAGTAATAGTCATCCACTCGTCCAATGATGTCGTCATCAACGGCTCGATGCGCCTGCGCGACAACCAGTCGATGGAAGTGCGCATCGGTGACCAGATAAAAATCGGCAAGACAACATTTAAAATTGAAAAACAAGAATAACCTCTTCTCAACCCACATTATCGCTCTATGGAAAATTTAGACATAATTATCGGCCGTGAAGATGGCACCAACCGGTTAGCCATGCTTGTCAACGGCACAAAAAAACAGGCTGCCGGAACCCCCAACAGCGTACCGATGACTGTCAGCCGCCTCAAACCCGACCAGATGACCGGCCACTGCCGCATCGTCACCCAAGGCAACGACGTGTGGATTTATAATCTCAATCCTCAGAACGTGACCTATGTCAACGGCGAGCCTATCTGCGCCGACGGCAGCTTCCCCACCCAGCTTTCGGCCAAAGACAAGGTGCAGCTCGGATACCCGCAGGAAAACAACGCCCCCTATTCCGTCAACATCCTCAGCGCGCTAAAAGCAGCCAACTGGAGCGCCGACATCCACCACCTGCTCCATGTCTGGAAACAATATGACTATGACAACGAGAAAATCGACATCGGACAGCAGCGCATGAACGCCATGCAGAGCGTGACCGGCATCCTGTCGATGGGAGCCACTGCCGCCCTTTTCGTCCCCAACCCCACCATCGCCTCACTGCGCCCCGTGCTCATCACGATTGCACTGGCACTCATGGTTGTGTTTGCCGTGTTCCGTTTCCGCAAGGGCAATATGGGACCTGTGCAGAAAAAACGCCTCAACGAGCAGTTCCACCGCGACTATGTGTGCCCCTGCTGCGGACAGTTTCTCGGCAACATTCCGGGCAACGAACTCATCTCGCTGGGCAAATGCACAAAGTGCGGAATCAGCTACGCCTCTTAGAGGGCGTTTCATAACAACTGTTAAATCCAAAGCCCGTTTTCACGCGTCGGATTTCGTCATGAATCGAGGGAGCATAGCTGTAGCTATGTGACCGAGATTCAGGGCGAAAGGCGACCGTGAAAACGGGTGTGACAAAAGCATTTATATAAAACAGCCTCATGGCTAAATTTTGAAATTAATATCTAAATGAAGTTACCTTATCCTCATGGCAGCCTCTTTCGTTACCTCGTCATTACACCTCGGTCACATAGCCACAGCTATGCTCCCTCTGTGTAATAACGAGTTAACTGAAAGATGCTACCACTTTGGATTAACATTTGTTATGAAACGCCCTCTTAATGAAAAGTTCACAGCGGTATCAGGATGGTTCCGCTGTGAACAATCAATGAGTAATGTCGTGTTGGCCGGGTTATTCTTCTGACAGAACCGAGGGTGCGTTGTAGACGCGTGCGCCGAGTTCTTGGTTCAGCATGTAGAGCCCCATGCCGTTGCCTTGAATCATTTTGAACTTGTCGATGAGGGTGCGGGCGTTGTCTTCTTCCTCGACCTGTTCAGTGACGAACCAGTTGAGGCGGTCGCGGGTGGCGTAGTCGTGTTCCTCCTCGGCCAAGGCGTAGAGGTTGTTTATCATAGCCGTTACTTTCTGCTCGTGGGCGAGAGTGGCTTCAAATGCCGCCAAGGGAGATTCCCATGAAGTGTCGACAGCGTCGATGGCTTTGAGCTCGACGCGGCCTCCGCGCTGATTGATGTAGTTCATGAAAATATTAGCGTGGTCCTGTTCTTCCTTGAACTGGATTTTAAACCAGTTGGCTATTCCCGAGAGACCTTCGGCCTCAAAGTGCATGCCCATCGACAGATAAAGGTAGGCACTCCATAACTCGGCGTTAATCTGTTGATTAAGCGCGTCTTGCAGTCTGTTGCTTAACATTGTTGTTGTTACTTTAAAATGATTAAAATGTTTCAATGGTACAAATGTACAGAAAAAACGGTTATATATGTATAATGTTCATCTCAAATTTTTTCCGTTTCAATGTCTGAAAACAATACGGGCAAAATTTTTTGATATGTTTTATAACATAATTCAAAAACATTTCGTAGCTTTGCAGCGTTATTAGGGTAAGTAAGAGTAGATACACAGTTTTAGGTTTTACTATATTAATGTTTTAGGTTTATTAAAATTTTTGTGTTATGCATGATTTATTGAAAAAAGCGGCAAAGTGGTATAAGACTACCAGCTATTGCCTTGCAAGCGCCGAGGTTTACCTTCACGAGGCCAACCGTAAATAAGGCGGCTTGAAATTAAAAGCAGTTAAAAACCAGATGCGTTCCTTATTGTTAAGGGGCGTTTTTTTATGTCGGGACGGTTGCGGGTAATATCGGTTTTCATTATTTTTGCAAGAAAAACACCATTACCGTTATGAAATACAGAAAATGTGGCGAGAGCGGGGTGTTTCTGCCCGAAATCTCGCTGGGAATGTGGCATAATTTCGGTGACAGGGATGATGCTGCTGTGGCGCGGGACATGATTCTCGCGGCTTGGGATAACGGCATCTGCCACTTTGACCTCGCCAACAATTACGGACCATCACCCGGCAGTGCCGAGGAGACTTTTGGTCGAGTCTTGAAAAGCGACCTCGCCTCCCACCGCGACGAGATGTTTGTGTCGTCCAAGGCGGGGCACGAGATGTGGCCCGGCGTGTATGGCGACGGGTCTTCGCGCAAAAACCTGATAGCGTCGTGTAACGCGAGCCTGCGCCGGACCGGTCTTGAATATTTCGACGTGTTCTACAGTCACCGTTACGACGGGGTGACCCCGGTCGAGGAAACGATGCAGGCATTGATTGACATCGTGCGCAGCGGCAAGGCCCTTTATGCAGGTATTTCGAAGTATCCCCCGCGCGAGCAGCAGATTGCCTGCGACATCCTGCGTGAGGCGCGGGTGCCGTGTCTTGTCGGCCAGTATCGCGCGTCGATTTTTGACACTGATGCTATCCGTGGGAATTTCCCGGTCGCCGCGGCCAACGGCAGCGGAATCGTGTGTTTTTCACCACTCGCGCAGGGCTTGCTGACCGACAAATATCTCAATGGTATCCCGGCGCACAGCCGTGCCGCCAACCCCGACGGGTATCTGAAACGCAGCGACGTTACCCCCGGGAAGGTCGAGGCCGCCCGCAGATTAGGCGAGATTGCCGCAAGGCGCGGCGAGTCGCTTGCCTCGATGTCGATAGCATGGCTGCTTGCCGACAAGAGGGTCACGTCGGTAATCATCGGCGCGTCATCGGTCAATCAGTTGCTTTCCAATCTGAAATCGCTTGAATCGCCCGCGTTTACGCCCGACGAGCTGAAGGAAATCGACGCTATTGCGGCACAAATAAGATGATTTTGCGGCAATGCGATAAAAATACGCTGTTTTTTATGTACTTTTGCATAGAAATTAATAACCAATAGAATAAGGGAAGATGATGACTCATATTTCACAACGTGTACAGTCGCTGGCAGTGTCAGCGACTCTCGCCATGTCGCAGCGCTCGGCCGAGCTGAAGGCCCGGGGTGTCGATGTGATCAACCTCTCGGTCGGCGAGCCTGATTTCAATACGCCTGAACATATCAAGGAGGCAGCCAAGCGCGCTATTGACGAGAACTATTCGTTCTATACGCCTGTGGCGGGATACATGTCGCTCCGCAAGGCTATCGCCGCCAAGCTGAAAGATGAGAACGGTCTTGACTACGCGCCCGAGCAGATTGTTGTTTCCAACGGTGCCAAGCAGGCTCTGTGCAACGTCATCCTTGCCACCGTCAACCCGGGCGACGAGGTCATTATCCCGATGCCCGCGTGGGTGAGCTATGTCGAGATGGTGAAACTTGCCGAAGGAGTCCCCGTGCCGGTTGTCGCCACTATCGAGCAGGATTTCAAAGTAACTCCCGAGATGCTTGAAGGGGCTATTACCCCGAAGACCCGCATGGTGATGCTCTGCTCGCCCTCTAACCCGACCGGCAGTGTTTATTCCCGCGACGAGCTGAAGGCGCTTGCCGACGTGCTGGCCAAGTATCCCGACATCCTCGTGCTTGCCGACGAGATATATGAACACATACTCTTTACCGGCTCGTTTACATCGATGGCCTCTTTCCCCGAGATAGCCGACCGCACCATCGTCATCAACGGCGTGTCAAAGGCATACGCGATGACCGGCTGGCGCGTGGGTTACTGCGCCGCCCCGCTGTGGCTTGCCAAGGCTGTGACAAAACTTCAGGGACAGTATTCGTCCAACTGCTCGTCAATCGCCCAAAAGGCAGCCGAGGCCGCCTATACCGGCTCGCAGGAGTGTGTCGAGGAGATGAGGCTTGCCTTTGAGCGCCGCCGTGACCTCGTCGTGGAGCTTGCCCGTCAGATTCCCAGATTGCAGGTCAACTACCCGCAGGGCGCGTTCTACCTGTTCCCCGAGGTCAGTGCCTACATCGGCAAGACTACGCCCGACGGCAAGGCTATCACCTCGTCGGGCGACTTGGCAATGTATCTGCTCGAAACCGGTCACGTCGCAACCGTCGACGGTGCTGCATTCGGTGTCGAAGGCTACATAAGGCTGAGCTATGCCACCAGCGATGACAACATCCGCGAGGCGATGCGCCGCATAGCCGACGCGCTATCTAAACTGAAATAACAAAAACGACATAAAATGGACTTTATTGAAGAACTGACATGGCGAGGCATGATCCACCAGATGATGCCGGGAACCGACGAACAATTAAAGAAGGAAATGACGACGGCCTATCTGGGCATTGACCCGACGGCCGACTCGCTCCATATAGGGCACCTCGTGGGTGTGATGATTCTGAAGCACTTCCAGCGGTCGGGACACAAGCCCATCGCCCTTGTCGGCGGCGCGACCGGCATGATCGGCGACCCCTCGATGAAAAGTCAGGAACGCAAGCTCCTTGACGAGGAAACCCTGCGCCACAATCAGGAGGCAATCAAGCGTCAGCTTGCCAAATTCCTCGATTTTGATTCTGACGCGCCCAACGCCGCCGAGCTTGTCAACAACTATGACTGGATGAAAAACTTCTCGTTCTTGGACTTCATCCGCGACGTGGGCAAGCACATCACCGTCAACTACATGATGGCCAAGGACTCGGTTAAAAAGCGTCTCAGCGGCGAGTCTCAGCAGGGAATGTCGTTCACCGAGTTCTCCTATCAGCTTGTGCAGGGGTATGACTTCCTCAACCTCTATCGCGAGAAAGGCTGCAAGCTGCAGCTTGGCGGTTCAGACCAGTGGGGCAACATCACAACCGGCACCGAGCTTATCCGCCGCACTGTCGGAGGCGAGGCTTACGCCCTCACCTGTCCCCTTATCACCAAGGCCGACGGTGGAAAATTCGGCAAGACAGAGAGCGGCAACGTGTGGCTTGACCCGCGTTATACCTCGCCTTACAAGTTTTACCAGTTCTGGCTCAATGTGAGCGATGCCGATGCCGAGAAATATATCAAAATTTTCACATTCCTGTCGCGTGAGGAAATCGAGTCACTCGTGGCCGAGCAGGCACAGGATCCCGGCCGCCGTCCCCTCCAGCACCGACTGGCCAAGGAAATCACCACGATGGTACACTCGGCCGAGGATTACGAGGCTGCCGTAGAGGCATCGCAGATTCTTTTCAGCAACAAGGCCGGCGAGATTCTTCACAAGATTGACGAGCCCACCCTGCTTGCCGTGATGGAAGGGGTGCCCACTTTCGAGGTTTCGCGTCAGGCGATTGCAGATGGCATAAAGCTTGCCGACCTTCTGACCGATGCCGCCCCCGTGTTTCCATCCAAGGGGGAGATGCGCAAGATGGTGCAGGGAGGCGGTGTCTCCATCAACAAGGAGAAAGTGGCCGATGCCTACGCTCCAGCCGACCTGTCAATGCTCCTTAACGACAAATACATTCTCGTTCAGCGCGGTAAAAAGAATTACTTCCTGCTGATTGCGAAATAAGAGGTTGTTATTAAAAACCTCTAAAGATTTTTAACGAAATGAGGAAAGACAGCAATGCTGCCGGTGAAATACCGCAGCATTGCTGTCTTTTTTGTCAATTATAACGGATAAATGTTAACACGGGTTAACAGTTGGTGTGCAATTCGGCAAGATTTATTAAGAAAAGAGCGATTTTTGGACCGATTAGACGAGTTAAGCAATTTTTTGTGCCTAACTTTGTGCCTTAAATTTTGTTGTAACAGACTTGACATACTTGTCCGTTACATATATCACATTCACTATTGTTAGAGAAATGACAAATATACTGACCGATTTAGTACGCCGACAGGCAGCGAAATATGGCGATGCCGCCGCGCTTGCCGCTCCTTGCGCCGACGGCAGTTGGGCCGATATTTCGTGGAACACTCTTTCACGCGATGTCGACACCGTAGCGCGGGCGATGGAGATTATCGGAGTCAAAGAGGGGGACAATATAGCTACATTCTCGGCCAACCGCCCCGAGAACCTCGTCACCGACATGGCCGCCTACCTTAACCGCGCCGTGTCGATTTCAATCTATGCGACTTCGAGTCTTGAACAGGTAATATATATAGTCAACGACAGCAAGAGCGAGATTCTTTTTGCCGGTAATTACACCCAGTATAAAATCGCCCGCGAGGCTCAGGCCGTGTGCGGGTGTCTGCGGCAGATTGTGGTTATAAAGGATATAGAGCTTGACGCTGATGACAAGACCACGGTTAAGTGGTGCGATCTGTTGAAACTGGGCGGCTCGGCCACGGCTGAATGCATAAAGGAGGTCGAGCTGCGCACGTCCCGTGCCCTCCCCGACGATATTGCGACGCTTGTCTACACCTCGGGGACTACCGGGGAGCCGAAAGGGGCAGTTCTCACCCACAGCAACTTCAATGCCTGTATGCAGGGCCACCGCGACCGGTTTCCGTGGATTGCCGCAGGTCAAACGTCGCTTGCATTTCTGCCGCTGAGCCACATCTTTGAAAAAGGATGGAGCTACTTCTGCCTGTTTGCCGGAATCAAGAACTATATCAACCGCCATCCTCAGGATATTCAGAACGCAATTGCCACGGTGCGGCCCAACTATATGTGCAGCGTGCCCCGTTTTTGGGAAAAGGTATATGCTGCCGTGCAAGAGAAAATCGGGTCGATGAACGGCTTTACCAAGTGGATGACGATGAGCGCACTGAAAACGGGTCGCCGGCGTAACCTCGACTATCTGAGACTTGGCAAGAAAGTGCCGTGGTGGCTTGAGGCGCGCTATGGCTTTTTTGACAAATATGTTTTCTCTCTGCTCCGGCGCACAATCGGAATCGAGCGCGGATTGCTGTTTCCTGTCGCAGGCGCGCCCATTTCGTCCAAGATTGTGGAGTTTTTCCGCTCATGCGGCATAAATCTCGTCGAGGGTTACGGACTTTCCGAGACTACTGCTACGGTGAGCTGCTATCCTGACGTGGATTATGCTATCGGGTCAGTAGGAGCTCCGATTCCCGGTGTTCAGGTGAAAATCGGGCCTGACAACGAGATTCTGGTCAAAGGTCCCACCGTCATGCGTGGCTATTATAACAAACCCGAGGCGACAGAGGCGGCTTTTACTCCTGACGGATGGTTCCGTACAGGTGATGCCGGCCGCATCGACGCGTCGGGCGCGATTGTGCTGACCGACCGAATCAAAGACCTATTCAAGACATCCAACGGCAAGTATATCGCTCCGCAGGCGATAGAGAGCCGCCTCGGTGAGGACAAGTATATAGACCAAGTTGCTGTAATAGGCGACCGCCGCAAATATGTTACCGCCATCATCGTACCCGCTTTTGCCGCACTGAAAGAGTATGCCGGTCAGAAGGGTATTTCTTATAAATCGCTCGAGGACCTCGTTTCCAACAGCGAGATTGTTCGCCTTATTCAGAACCGGCTGGAGCAGTTGCAAAAAGGATTGGCCGGATTTGAAAAAATCAAGAAATTCACGTTGCTCCCGCGCGAGTTCACGATGGAGTCAGGCGAGCTGACCAATACGCTCAAAATCCGCCGCCCGGTCATCAACGACCACTTTGCCCGCGAGATAGAGGCGATGTACATATGACAAAATAACAGATAACATATTGCAGATAACAAATACCAAATAGCAGATAGTAAATAATAACAACTGATGAAAGTAGCCATTGTTGGTGCCAGTGGTGCCGTAGGTCAGGAGTTTCTCCGTGTCCTTGCAGAACAGAATTTTCCCATTGACGAGCTGTTGCTTTTCGGCTCGAAACGCAGTGCCGGTAAAAGTTATAACTTTCGAGGCAAAGATTATGTCGTCAAAGAGCTGACCCGGAATCCCGAGGATTTCAAGGGCGTGGATTTCGCCTTTGTGTCGGCAGGAGCGGGTGTGTCACGCGAATATGCCGATGTCATCACCGCCCACGGCGCGCTGATGATTGACAACTCCAGCGCGTTCCGCATGGACAGCGACGTGCCCCTCGTGGTTCCCGAGGTAAACGGCGAGGATGCGTTCAACGCCCCCCGCAATATCATCGCCAATCCCAACTGCACCACCATCATCATGGTCGTGGCGCTCAAGCCGATAAACGACATTTCTTCCATTCGCCGCATCCATGTCGCGACCTATCAGGCAGCCAGCGGCGCCGGTGCTACCGCGATGGACGAGCTTGTCAGCCAGTATGCCGAGATTCAGGCGGGTAAAGAGCCTGTGGTCGAGAAATTTGCCTATCAGCTTGCCTACAACCTCATTCCCCACATCGACGTATTCCTCGACAACGGATACACCAAGGAGGAAATGAAGATGTTTAACGAGACAAAGAAAATCATGCATGCGCCGGGACTGGATGTCAGTGCGATGTGTGTGCGAGTGCCTGTATTGCGCGCCCATTCCGAGGCGGTGTGGGTCGAAACCGAGCGGCCCGTCAGCGTCGAGGAGGCCCGTGCCGCCTTTGAAAAGGCCGAAGGACTCGTTGTCATTGACAATCCGGCTGAAAAGAAATATCCCATGCCTCTTGACGTGACCGGCAGTGATCCCGTCTATGTGGGACGCATCCGCAAGGACCTCGCAGGCGACCACGGCCTGTCATTCTGGCTCGTGGGCGACCAGATCAAGAAGGGCGCGGCTCTCAATGCCGTCCAGATCGCCCAGTATATTCTCGCCCACAAGAAATGAGCTGTCGCGATTTTATCGCGATGCTGAAACAAACTCTAAATCATATAAGGGACATATATTTTATGTCCCTTTATGCGTTATTAAATATAGGATTGACTGAAACAATATGACTGTCGGAGACTTTGCACAGATTGTTACCGATGCGCTGCCCTATAAACCCAACGAGCAACAGCGGCTTGTTATCGCGGCGTTGGCCCGGTTCTGTTCGTCGCAGACACCGAGCGACTCGGTGTTTCTGCTCAACGGCTATGCCGGAACCGGCAAAACGTCGCTGACCGGCGCGCTTGTGAAGGCCCTGACGGCGGTGCGCGTTCCTGTGGTGCTTCTTGCGCCTACCGGCCGTGCCGCGAAAGTTTTCAGCATCCATGCCCGGCATCCCGCCTTTACTATACACCGCAAGATTTATCGCGGTGACTCGATGTCGATAACCGGGGCGAGCGCGATGCTTCAGGACAATCGTCTGACCAACGCCGTTTTTATCGTCGACGAGGCATCCATGATAGGCAACAGCAATGTCGACAGTGCCGGCAACCCTACGACAGGGCTGCTTGAGGACCTGTTGCAGTATGTGTTTACCGGCACCAACTGCCGCCTGATACTTATCGGCGACATAGCACAGCTTCCGCCGGTCGGCAGCACGGTCAGTCCGGCAATGGATGTCAACACGCTGAAACAGCACGGCCTGAGGGTGTCCCGCGCAGTGATGACCGACACCGCCCGTCAGGCGCGCAACTCGGGGATATTGCGAAACGCCACTTGGCTGCGCCGCGCCATGCTTGTCAATCCCCTTCCCGCGCCCCGGCTGATGGCAAGCCGGTTCAGTGATGTCGATGTCATTGACAATGACGGGGTGCTTGAGGTGGTGTATGAGGCTTATAACGGCGACGATGACACATCGGGGCCCGACAATACCATCATCATCACCCGGTCCAACCGTCGCGCGACTGCGTTCAATCTTGCCATACGTCAGGAAATCCTTGATTGCGAGGAGGAGCTAATCAAGGGTGAACGGCTGCTTGTGGCTAAGAATAATTACATGTGGGCCCGCAAGGTCGAGGGTCTTGATTTTATCGCCAACGGGGATGTTGCCGTCGTTGACCGGATTATAGGGACTGAGACCCGTTACGGCTGCCGTTTCGCCGACGTGACGCTGACTCTTCCTGACCGGGAAATCTCGATTGACTGCAAAATCATTCTCGACACATTGACCGGCGAAAGCGCGTCGCTTGAAACCGAGCGTTATCAACGGCTTGCCGAAGGTCGGTTGATGGACCCCGAGGCATTTGACCCCGCCATGCCGATGGAGGCAAGGGTGAGACGGCTCAAGGATGACGAATATTTCAACGCCTTGCAGGTAAAATATGCCTATGCCGTCACCTGTCACAAAGCGCAGGGCGCGCAGTGGGCCAACGTCATTATCGATATGGGGGGAATTGCCCCCGACGCGCTCGGTCTTGACTTTTACCGCTGGCTTTACACGGCTACTTCGCGCGCTACTTCGCGGCTTTATTACCTGAATCCCACGCTGCCCGTCGAGTAGCTATCCCGCTTCTGAAAGAATCTTTTCAAGATAGGGTGTCGGGTGGATGTCGCAGGCCCGGCGCAGGTAGGGGAGGGCGCGGGCGCGTTCCCCGATAGCGAGGTAATAGTTCCCGAGCGACAGCAATGACGCTGTGTCGTCGGGTGACAGCTCCAGTATGCGGTCAAGGACCTGAACGGCGTTTTCCCACTGTCCGCCGGTCATATATCCGTCGGCCAGTATTTTCAAAAATTTAAGATTGTCAGGCATTCCGTCGAGCATTTTCAGGCTGTAGTGAACCATACCTTCCGCATTGCGCCGAAATGTATAGAACGCCAGCAGGTAAGAGTCGATTGACCGTGCGAGCCACGGTTCTGCGGCGGCCACCCGTTCCAGATAGCCGGTATATATCGCGGGACGGCCCTGAGCAAGGGCGGCTTTCTCGACGCTGTAGAAAAGCGAGTCAAAAGGAACATGAAGGTCGATGGCCCGGCGGGTGATGCGGAGCTGCGCTACCGAGTCGGCGGTCATGCCGGCGGCTACTATCGCCCGGGCCTGTACGGGGACATCGTCGGGACGTTCGTCGAGCATCAGATGCATCATGGCAAGCGCCGACAACCACTCGCCGTGGCGGTAAAAGCGGTCGGCCTTGACTGCAAGCTCGTCGTAGGTGACGGCCGATGACGACAGGGCGGTCATCAGGACTGCGAGTAGGACAAAGAAGGATTTCATCATCAGCAGCGTAATTGATAGTTTATTATGGACTCGACGAGGTAAAGCGAGATGATGTCGGCGCGGTCGACCTCCATGTCGTCGTAGGCGGGGTTGTCGCTGTGCAGAATGACGCGTGTGGCATCGGGGTGCCGGCGCACAAACTTCACCATGCGGTAGTCTTCAAGCTGTATAACGTAAATCTGCCCCCAAAAGATGTTTCGCATGTCATTAATCTGACGTATGGCCACATATCCGCCGTTACATATCGTCGGTGTCATGCTGTCACCGTTGACGCGCACGATGTGGGTGTCCCGGGGGATGCCGGGGAGTGATACGAAACCGGCAAGATTGGCCGGTGTGAACATCTGGGGCAGGGGAGTGCGTCCGGCTGTAACGTCGATGTCATAGACTGGGGTTCCGGTTGTAGCCGCGGCAGCGGTGGCGACCGGCGCGAGAGGCTCGTCAATGATAATTTCGCGAGAGACGGAGGTCTTGGCAAAGGGCACGTCTGTGCCGTCGCGCAGCCATTTTTTTGACACTCCCATGTCGACCACGACTCTGTTGATGAGGGATTCGCTGACCGGTGTGCGGCCGTTGAGGGCCTTGGACAGATTGGCGGGATTCATGCCGAGGCGGCGGGCAAACTGTGCCTGCGACAAGTGAGAGATATACATGAGGTAACGGATGCGGTCGGCAACAGTCTCGACTGAGGGGGCGGGGGCGATGTTGTTGAGGAATTCCATAGTGGCTGAAGTTGTAACGCGGATATTGAATATTGCAAAGATACAACGATGATTGCCGATTGTCAAGTTAAAAAAAATTAAGGGTGAAGTTTATAAGTCTAATTAGTCCAATTAGACCAATTGGTCCAATAAATATATTACGAAATAAAAGTTTTTTGCTAACTTTGCATTACAGGAGACGGTGAAATGCCGCCGAATGTACCATATCCAATTTATTAACCTTATCAAAATTTTAAAATCATGGCTGATCAGCAGAAAGAAATAAAAATCGAACTCACTCCCGAAGTTGCCGCAGGACACTACTCCAATCTAGCCGTAATCTCGCACGGTGCCAACGAGTTTTTCCTTGACTTCATCAACGTTGCTCCCAATATGCCGCAGGCCAAGGTGCAGTCCCGCATCATCATGACCCCCGAGAATGCCAAGAACCTCCTCGGCGCGCTGATGGAAAACGTAAAGAAATATGAGGCAATGTTTGGCGAAATCCGCCCCAAGCGTCCCGTCAACAACGGTGGCAACGGCGAGATTCCCAACCCCTTCATCATGGGTGGCAAAGCCTGAAACAATTGAGAATTGAGGATTGAGAATTGACAATTATGCATTGTCAATTCTCAATTCTACATTAGTCAGTAACTATGGAATCGAATTTTTGCATTTATAATACGCTGACCCGCACCAAGCAGCGGTTTGTTCCGTTGCACGAGGGGCGAGTGGGGATGTATGTGTGCGGCCCCACCGTCTATGGCGACGGTCATCTGGGCCATGCGCGTCCGGCTATCACATTTGACGTGCTTTTCCGCTATCTGCGCCATCTCGGTTACAAGGTGCGTTATGTGCGCAACATTACCGACGTGGGTCACCTCGAACATGATGCTGACAACGGCGAGGACAAGATAGCCAAGAAGGCGCGTCTCGAACAGCTTGAGCCGATGGAAGTGGTGCAGTATTACCTCACCCGCTATCACAAGGCGATGGAGGCGCTGAATGTGTTGCCGCCGTCAATCGAGCCCCATGCCTCGGGCCATGTAATCGAGCAGATCGAATATGTCAAGAAAATTCTCGATTCCGGATATGCCTACGTCAGCAACGGCTCGGTCTACTTTGACGTGCCGAAATACAATCAGGATCATCCCTACGGCAAATTGTCGGGACGCAACATCGACGAGCTTCTTGCCACTACCCGCGCGCTTGACGGGCAGGAAGAAAAGCACAATCCTGCCGACTTCGCGCTGTGGAAAAAAGCCTCGCCCGAGCACATCATGCACTGGCCCTCGCCGTGGAGCGAAGGATTCCCCGGGTGGCATCTCGAATGCTCGACGATGGGAGAGAAGTATCTCGGCGAGACGTTTGACATCCACGGTGGCGGAATGGATCTCATGTTCCCCCATCATGAATGTGAAATCGCCCAGTCGGTGGCTCATAACGGCCACGATGCCGTGCGCTACTGGATGCACAACAACATGATTACCATCAACGGCAAGAAGATGGGCAAGTCGCTGGGCAACTTCATCACGCTCGACGAGTTTTTCACCGGTTCACACCCGTTGCTCGACCAGCCTTACAGTCCGATGACAATCCGCTTTTTCATCCTTCAGGCCCACTATCGCGGAACCGTCGATTTCAGCAACGAGGCTTTGAAGGCATCGGAAAAGGCTCTCAACCGCATGCTTGAAGGATATCGCCGTCTTCAGGAGCTGGCACCCTCCGATACATCCACAATCGATGTCAGCACCATTGCCCGTGACTGCTACGAGGCCCTCGACGACGATATGAACACACCGATGGTAATCGCGCGCCTCTTTGATGCTCTGCGTCTGGTCAATCAGGTCAAGGACGGTCACGCCTCTGCCACTCAGGCCGACATCGACGAGTTGCGCCGCGTGTTTGACACATTTATGGTCGAGGTGCTCGGTATCCGCCCTGACACAATCGAGGGTGCCGGCGACAACGCTGAGGCTCTGAAACCGTTTGAGGACGCTGTCGACCTCGTGCTTGAAATCCGTGCCAAGGCTAAGGCGTCGAAAGACTGGGCTACCAGTGACCTTATCCGCGACCGCATGGCCGCCATCGGATTCACCGTCAAGGATACCAAGGACGGTGCCGAGTGGAGTCTCTCGAAATAATCCATAATGCACAATGCATTATGCATGATGAATTAAACGACACAAATGTGTGGTTTCGCTGGATGGCCGATTTTTATGGCCGCACGGGGGTCGACGAGGGTCTCATCACCCTGCTTTCCACCGTGTCGGTTGTACTGCTTGTGCTGATTGCCTCGTGGGTGCTCTACGCTGTTCTTTCAAGGATAGGACACCCTGCCGTAAGGCTGTTTGTCGCCAGAACACCGGCCAAATGGGACGATGACCTGTTTAACGACCGGCTGCTACATGCCGTCAGTGCGCTCTTGGTCATCATTATGCTCAATGTCACCCTCCCCGCCGCGCTGACTGCCTATCCCCTGATGCGCAGCATTGCAAGCGTCGTGTGCCGCATTTTGATAATCGGCGCTTCAGTGACGGTCATCAACCGTCTGCTTTCATCGGTATATGACGTGTGTGAGAACCACACATCCCTGCGTGTGTCTTCATTGAAGGGATTGTTCCTGATGGTTCAGATTGGATTCTTGGGATGTGGCGCAATCCTTGTCGTTGCGACTCTGGCCAACCGCAACCCCATGATTATCATCTCGGGACTCGGAGCCTCGGCCGCAGTGCTGATGCTCGTGTTCCGCGACTCGATACTCGGCGTGGTGGCTGGTGTACAGCTTACGTTCAACGACATGCTGCGTCCCGGCGACTGGATTTCGATGCCGAGCCACGGGATAAACGGCATCGTGACCGAGGTGCTGCTGACCACTGTAAAGGTGCAGAACTATGACATGACCACCGTCACGATTCCGCCCTATACTCTTGTCAGCGAGTCGTTCCAGAACTGGCGCGGGATGCGCGAGAGCGGCGGACGGCGCATCATGCGGTCGTTCAATATCGACATCAACACAATCCGACACCTGTCAGCCGCTGAGCTTGCGCCGCTCCTCGACGAGCCGTGGGCGGCCGGAATCTCCCCTGATTCCCCGCAGGTCAACGTGACGTTGTTGCGCCGTTATCTTGAACATTATATCGGCAGCTATGCCCTTGAGCGGCCTGATGACAACATGTTTGTCATGGTGCGCGAGCTGCAACCCACCGACAAAGGTCTGCCTGTGGAAATCTATCTCTTTGCCCGTGTTACCGACTGGGTGTCCTACGAGGCGGTTCAGGCAACCATCACTGACCACATTCTTGCTGCCATTCCTCGCTTCGGATTGCGTGTGTTCCAGTCTCCATCGGGATGGGACATCGCCTCTATCCGCGAGAGCCGGGAGTCATAGTTACATATATATACGAAATACGAGGCCGGAGACGCGTTTTAGCAACGCGTCTCCGGCCTCGTGTATATTTTTCTGAAGAAAGCGACATTATCGCATTACACCCCCCTGTTTCCCATTGTAATTTTGCAGTGTCAACATTAATCATTCACTTTTTAATCACATCAAAAAAATGGAAAACAATGAAGAAAAAACTGACCAACTTCCTCTCGGAAATCAAGATGATGAAACCCGTGTCGCTGAGATCGACCAAGTGGGCGAGGCTTGTTGCTGCGGCGGGCAGGGCGCTGGTGACGCTGTCGTCGGCTGCGATGTCGGCCCGGATGATTCTCAACCGCTTCAAGGCGTTTCTTGCGACGATGCCGCCGTGGATGAAAGACCCGCTGATGAAAATACTGAAAATGGCGGTGAGTCCCGAGACCGATGCGTCCGACCCGCCTCCCGGGGAGACGACCACGACAACGGGAACTCCGCCGACCGGCTCCTCCGACTGATTGAGTGTGACCGGCGCATAGGCCGGCTGATTACCTCGCTGCTTAATGGCCAGACACCGCAGGAGGCTATAGACAGTCTGGTCAGCGAGGCCGCTCCGAAAGCGGTAGAGCCGCAACCCGAGCTGGGAATCTACGAGCTTGTGCGCTACGGTCTCCCCGATGGTCCGGGTCACCCCGCCGACGAAGACACGACCCGCGTTCTCTCCTCGCCCCGCGACAGCGTGTGGAACCGCCGCTGAAACAACTCCCCGGTTCATGACAATCCTATTTATCCATCGATTTTAATATCCTGAACAACAATGAACAACACAAAATTCTTCAACAGCCTTTTTTCTTCGGAAAACATCGTGAAAATTATCCTCGTGATTATCGCTTTTCTGCTTTGGTCGCTCAGCGCCGAGGCTATTGACTGCCTTTCGACGGCATCTCTTGCAGTGGCCGGATTAGTGACAACCGATAATGGCGTTCACCTTTCGGGGTCGCCGCTGACCACGTCTGATACCGAGTCGGTCTCCCCGTCGTTGCTCCGCAGCGAGATTGACAGCCGCATCGCCAAAATCCGTCCTTCGGCCACGCCGCTCGACCAGATTTCACGCGTGGGAGGTTCCCGGAAAGCCGGTTCGATGAAAGTGGAATACTATTCGGTCGACATAAAACCCGGCGAAAGCACGGTTACATCCGTGGTGAAGCAGCATACCTATGAGGAAGACTCTCCCCTTATGGTTCCCGTGCAGAATATCAATGTTTTCGCTCCCACCGAGACGGTTCTGTTCCCCTCGGTAATGGTGACCGATGAAAACGGGATGGAGGTGCCTCTCGTGTGCTACGTCGATGCTGTCAACAACAGGTTGCAGCTCATTCCGGCCAACGTTGCTGCTGTCAATGGCAATATTGTTGTGCCCGAGATTCCTTCCGGCGCCCTTGTCGTGCGCATGGGACGCGCTGCGGGCGAGCTTGACGTGCAGACCTCCCAGTATAACGCCCTTCCTCGCAAAAACTTCAACTATTGTCAGATTTTCAAGACTCAGGTCGAGCAGTCGACACTTCAGAAAATCGCCGACAAAGAGGTGGGATGGACATTTTCCGATCAGGAGGAAGTCGCTATAATCGACATGAGACTGTGCATGGAAAAGAATTTCCTCTTTGGTGCCCGCTCACGCGCAAAGTCGGTCGAAAAGAACGAGGATGTGTGGCTCACCGGCGGCATCTGGACTCAGGCAGGAAAGGACTTTGTCTATGATGCCGAAACATTCGACAACTCCGCACTCATCGGCCTGATGCGTGAGGCTTTTACCAAGAATGCCGGTTCTACCCGCAAGATTCTTATCGGTGGCTCGGGACTCATTACTACACTGAACAACCTGAGCTTTGACCGTGTCGTCAAAGCATCGGAGAAAGAAACTGTCTGGGGTGTCGACTTCCACATAATGACATCGAAATTCGGAACCCTCTATGTGGTGCACTCCGAGGTATTTGACCTCTGCGGCCGCCCCGACGACGGTATCATTGTCGATCCCGAGTATATCACCAAGTATACCCATATCCCCTTCTCGGCCGAGCGTCTGAGTCTCAAGTCGAGCGGTGTGCGCAATTCCGAGGCGGTGGTAATGACCGAGGCTTCATGTCTTGTTCTCCGCTACCCTGACGCCCACATGCGCGTTACCAAAAAATCATCGTCCCCGGCAGAGACGGTAACTGAATAATTATCCTCTGATAGCGAAAGGCGGCAAAGAAAAACCTTGCCGCCTTTCGCTGTATTATCTGAAAAAGGGAAAGATAAACGATGCTGTCGTCACCCTTCACTTTTCGCCTTATTCAATATCTTCCTCGATTGAGAAATCATCGGGAAGGTCTGCGTCAAATTCCGAGTCGTCAATATCCTCATCGTCGACGTTTTCGACATTATCCCCTTCGGCATCCTTGGACGCGTCGGCATTCTTGGCTGCCTTCTTGGAAGCGGCGGCTTTTTTCTTCTTGCCCCCGTTGGCTGCGTCGTCTTTGAGCGCGGCCATGATTTTTGCTTCGAGTTCCTCGGCGAGTTCGGGGTTGTCGGCAAGCATCCGCTTGGCTGCGTCGCGGCCTTGGGCAATCTTGGTGCCGTTGTAGCTGAACCACGAGCCGCTCTTGTTGATGATGCCCAGTTCGACACCGAGGTCGATGATTTCGCCGGTGCGTGACACACCTTCGCCAAACATGATGTCAAATTCCGCGCGTTTGAACGGAGGCGCTACCTTGTTCTTGACGACGCGCACCTTGGTCAGTCGTCCAAGCACCTCCTCGCCGTCCTTGATCTGGGTGCTGGGGCGGATGTCGATACGCACCGAGGCGTAAAATTTCAGCGCGTTGCCGCCCGTGGTTGTCTCTGACGGGCCAAACATCGAGCCGCCGATTTTTTCACGCAGCTGGTTGATGAAGATGCAGCAGGTATTGGTGCGCGAGATAGCTCCGGTCAGCTTGCGCATTGCCTGCGACATGAGGCGTGCCTGAAGGCCGACGTTCTTGTCGCCCATCACGCCGTCGATTTCGCTCTTGGGGGTCAGCGCGGCAACCGAGTCGATGACGAGGATGTCGATGGCCGACGAGCGGATTAGCTGCTCGGCGATTTCGAGCGCCTGTTCGCCGTTGTCGGGCTGCGCCATGAGCAGGTTGTTGACATCAACGCCTAACTTTTCGGCATAGAAACGGTCAAACGCGTGCTCGGCATCGATAATTGCGGCGATGCCTCCTGCTTTCTGAGCCTCGGCGATGGCGTGGATGGCAAGAGTGGTTTTACCCGACGATTCCGGCCCGAAAATCTCGATGACACGTCCGCGGGGAAAACCGCCCACCCCGAGCGCGAAGTTAAGACCTATCGAGCCGGTGGGGATAACTTCCACATCCTCCACTACCTCGTCACCGAGTTTCATGATTGCGCCTCGGCCGAAGTTTTTCTCAATCTGTCCCATAGCCTGCGCGAGGGCGTTGAGCTTTGATTTGGCGGGATCCAGTTCCTTGTCCTTCTTCCCGGCCGGTTTCTTCTTTTCCATATCAGGTATTTATGTTGTTATTTTCTTATTATATTATCAATTATAACGCAAAGTTAGCGACGGTAGTGTGCAACAATCTTGCACACCGTGACAAAAAACGGTTAAAACCCTCCGTCCCCCTGTTGCGTTATTCTGTCGTGAATTTATTCCACACTTGCTGCGGGCGCGATATATCACGCCCGCAGCGAAAATGCATATTCATACATTCGCAACCGCTAAGTTAGCCATTTTCAGGGAGATTGACAAAAAATCGCCGAAAAAGATAAAAATTTCCTGCCCCTTGTGAACCATTCCTGCCGCCGCGCGTTTTATTAGTACATAGCAAAATTACTTTTTCCATTGCAAGAAATGTGATAATGATTGGTTTATTATCTAAGCGAGAAGACGTTGTGACAACATCTTCTCGTTTGGCGTTTTATAGAATCCTCTGTCCTCAGGCAGGACAGAGGATTCCTCTGGGTTTGTTTAAACATCGCGATTTATCGCGATAAATCTAAAAATCTTCACCTTTCACTCTTTTCTCCTCATTCTCCTTGTCAAACCGCTCATAAGCCTCCACGATTCTTTGGACAAGCGCGTGGCGCACGATGTCCTTTTTACCGAATTCAACACGCCCGATTCCCGGCACATCCTTCAGCACCCTCAGTGCCTGCATCAGACCCGATGTCGTCGAGCGGGGAAGATCAATCTGTGTAGCATCGCCCGTGATTATCATCTTGGCGTTCATGCCCAGTCGGGTCAGGAACATCTTGATCTGGTGAACGGTGGTGTTCTGCGCCTCGTCGAGCACGATGACTGCGTCGTTGAGAGTGCGTCCGCGCATAAATGCCAGCGGTGCGATCTGAATGACATTCGTCTCCATGTATTCCTTGAGCTTGACTGCGGGAATCATGTCTTCAAGCGCGTCATAAAGCGGCTGTAGATACGGGTCGATTTTGTCTTTCATGTCCCCCGGGAGGAAACCGAGCTTTTCACCCGCTTCAACCGCCGGGCGCGACAGTATGATTTTGCGCGCCTCGCGGTTTTTCAACGCCTTGACGGCAAGCGCGATGGCTATGTATGTCTTACCCGTGCCGGCAGGGCCGAGGGCAAATGTCAGGTCATTGTCGTGGAATGCCTCGACAAGTTTTACCTGATTCTCTGTGCGCCCGGTGATAGGTTTGCCGTTGATGCCATAGATGATGACATCGTCATGTTTCGGTTTGGCCGGTTCTTTCCCTTTGATTATGTCAAGGATGACCTCCTCGTTGAGCGAGTTGTATTTCACGCAATATTCCTCCAGCTCCTTGATGCGTTTCTCAAATTCGGCCGTCTCCTTTTCGTCGCCGATAACCTTGATGACACTTCCGCGAGCCGCCATCCGCAACTTGGGAAACAGGTTGCGGATGAGTTGCATATTGCTGTTGTTTACTCCGTAAAACGACACCGGGTCAACGCTGTCGATGATTACAATCCTTTCAATCATTAAGAAATATTAAGTATTAAACCTTAAACTGTCTTTTCCTTGGAAAGCTCCACATCCATATTGACCCACCACGAGCGCGGGATGAGCTGCCACACGGCGCAGATAGCTTTCCATCGCCAGTCGATGGTGGCGACGCGCTTGCCTTTCAGAATCGCTGCCTCAATCATCGGCGCCACATAGTCGACCGACATCGTGAGCGGATACACGCGCTTGGGATTAAGCAACGGCGTGTCGACCCATCCCGGACGGATTTCGGTAAATTTCACCCCGGCCTCCTGTCGGCGCGACAGTTGTTCGAGTGCTTCGAGATAGGTGCGCTGGAAACGTTTCGACGCGCTGTAGCTTGCCATCTGGGCGATGCCCCGTGTCGATGCTACCGACGTTACTGCCGCGATGCGTCCGCCGGTCTCGCCGGTAGCGCGTTCAAGGTCGCGGAAATAGCGGTAGGCTGCACTGACGATACGGGTGAACCCCACTACGTCGACCTCGACAGTGTGGATTTCTTTCCCGAGGTCCAGTGACTCGTTTTCATATCCCACCCCGCTGTTGAACAGCAGCACATCCATGCCGCCCATCTTACCGACGAGGACAAACATTTTCTTGACCGCGTCTTTCGATGTGACATCAATTGACTCGGTCACTATATTGTCGGGAAATGCAGTTGCAAGTTCTTTGAGCGCGGCGGTATTGCGTCCCGCAGCTCCGACGGTCCACCCCATCCGGGCGAAATCTTCGGCCACGCGACGGCCCATGCCCGACGTGGCTCCCATAATCAGTATCCTTTTCATTTGTTCAGTTGTTTAAACATTAAACCTAAACCTTAAACCAAGATTCAGGTATCTGAAATATCAACCTCGGGAACCGCAGGTTTGTTTAACGGGAGTGTGTACATTATTGAAAAACTTCCGGTTATCGCGCCGTTGCGCTTGCCGTAACCGGGTATATACATCGATTTGCCGAACGGTGTGTCGCTCTCATGGAGTATCGAGTGGTAGCGCAAGGCCCACCCGAGTGACCACGGCCCACCGATTTTAACCTTGATTCCGGCGACCAGCTCGAAATAGCCGGCCGAGCTGCGCTTGCCCGGGTCGATGGTGATGTGGGAGACATCGTCCCAGTACTGGTCGGTCACGGTAACGTTCTCCACTTTCCATTTGAACGATGTAAAACCGTATCTTATACCCGCATAGACCTGATAGTCAGGAGTCGAGTTGTAGAGGAAATTGTAGTTCATGCCTATTTTGAAATAGGGGGCCGCGCCCGACTTGAACGTGTAGTTGTTGCCGCTCGGAGTGTCGTCAATCATTCCGATACCGGCTTCAAACACCGGCTTGTAGCGGTTGTGGAGGCTCAACTCGGCCCACACATCCCCCAGTCCGTATTTTTGGCCGAAAAGCCTCATCGCCGGATCCCAGATATTGACCCCGACCGTGACGGCATCCATCAGCGGGTAAATCATCTTGGTCATCGGAATCATTGCCGTCGTGTCGACAAATTCCTTGCCGGTCACAGTGTCGACGAGGATGATATTGCCGTTGGCATCATGCTTTTCGGCCAGCCGGGAGCGGTCAATCTCTGTCTTTTCGGTATTCTGCACGCCGCCGCCCGACGGGGTCACGGGGGTGACGCGCCGCTGGGCCGAAACGGTCATTGCCGTCAGCAGCAACAGCAGCACAGCCGCCACGGGACTGAGCATTTTTGCTATTCTGCTCATGGCGCAACCTCCTCTCCCGGCTTCTCAGGGTCGGCCGTGCGGAAATAGATGTGGATGCGTTCCAGCTCGGCATTGGTTATCAGCGAGTCGACTATTCCCACCGAGTCAATCAAGTGCCGCGTATAATCGAGGCGCGTTATCGTGTAACGGTACATCGCCCCGCATTCTTCCGACGCAAAATAGGGCTGCGACGTGTAGTGAAACCGCAGCGTGTCTATAAGCTCGGGATAGTCGAGTGCCTTGCTCATGTAGCGGATATAGTAGGCGGTCTCGTCTTGTTGTGACCTGAACGGCAGATATACCTGTGACAACCGCGAGTCAGGACCGTAAAACAACGAATCGCGCCCCACGCCGCCGATACCGATCGAGTCCACCGTGATAGCCGTCTTGGTCGACATCGAGTAGAATCCGGCAAGCGGGAGTGAGTTCTGATTGTCGGTACAGCCGGTCGTGTTGCACCCGGTGAAAGCTGTTGCCACCACTGCCGACGCAAAAACGGCCTCTAATATTTTCCCCATTTCAGAATTTCGTCAATAGGCTTGCGCTTTTTGGCCGGCACAACCGAGCCGGGCGCGGGATACCCCATCGGGATTATGGCGACAGGCTCGACCCCTTCGGGGAGGGCGAATGCGCGGATGATGACCTCGGGGTCAAAGTTGCACACCCAGCATGTCCCCAGTCCAAGTGAGGCGGCCGAGAGGCACAGATGCTCCACGGCTATTGAAACATCCACGTCAGTGTGGTCTTTCCCGTCATGCTGACGGTGCCATGCCTCCTCGTGAATGCCACAGGCAATGATGTAGACAGGCGCGCTCTTGATCCAGTCACGCGAATAGCTGTCGACGACCGCTTGGCGCAGCTCCTCGCTGTCGGCAACGAGAAACTTCCACGGCTGGCGGTTGCAGGCCGACGGGGCGAGACGAGCACCGTCGATAACGGCGAGAATCATCTCCTGCGACACGGGCGCGTCGCTATAATCGCGACACGAATACCGAGTCTCGGCAAGATTGTAAAATTCAGGATATGCGTTGTTCTTGTTCATAATGCTATTTTAGGAGGGAACGGTGAAATATCTATTGTCTTCACTTTTCACCCTTCGCCTTTCACTGTTTTAAAATTCCTCTTTTATCTCATAATGATTGCGGCCCGACGAGTTTCTGACAATAAGCTCGCCGACGAATCCCGTGAGAAACAGTTGCGTGCCCAGTATCATCGTGGTCAGCGCGATATAGAAATAGGGCGACGAGGTCACCAGCGAGTATTGTGCACCGGTGTGCATGTGGTAGAGTTTCATGGCGCCGACAACGACCACGGCTATAAAGCCGATGATGAACATCAGCGACCCGAGAAGGCCGAAGAAATGCATCGGTTTCGCTCCGAATTTTCCCGTGAACCACAGCGTCGCGAGGTCGAGATAACCGTTGATAAAACGGTCGAGACCAAATTTTGTCACACCGTATTTTCTCGCCTGATGATGCACGACTTTCTCCCCGATACGGGTGAATCCCGCATTCTTGGCAAGATAAGGGATATAGCGGTGCATGTCGCCATAGACTTCTATATGTTTCACAACCTCGCGGCGGTAGGCTTTGAGGCCGCAGTTGAAATCATGAAGGTTCTTGATGCCGCTGACCTTGCGCGCCGTAGCGTTGAACAGCTTGGTGGGAATGGTCTTGGACAGAGGGTCATAACGTTTCTGTTTCCATCCCGACACGAGGTCATAGCCGTCGCGCATAATCATGCGGTACAATTCCGGAATCTCGTCGGGGCTGTCCTGAAGGTCCGCGTCCATAGTGATGACCACGTCCCCCTCGGCACGTTCAAATCCCGTGTTCAGCGCGGGCGACTTGCCATAGTTGCGACGGAAAGACACTCCTTTGATTGCCGGGTTCCCGGCTGAAAGCTGCTTGATGACAGCCCACGAATTGTCTGTGCTTCCGTCATCGACAAACAGCACTTCGTAGGAAAAGTCACCCTCCTTCATAACCCGCTCAATCCAGCCGGCAAGCTCGGGAAGTGACTCGGCCTCGTTGTAAAGTGGCACTACAACTGATATATCCATAATCTTTTGACACCCTTTCAGGGCACTTGTTGCTACATGTTCTTGATTATTGAATCGATGTCACGGCGGTCACGGCGGCGGTGCATCGCAATGAGAATCGCGCCCATCGTCAACGATAATATCGAGCCGGTGGTAATGGCAAGCAATATGAGTTGCACGACAACGGCCATCGGTGTGGGGAGGAGCCCGTTGTCAATCATCCCTTGCGCCACGCGCCCGGTTTCCTGCATGAACCGGCTGTCGCTATGCGCGCCTGTCGCGGCCATCAGCTCCCACTGGTTCAGGATGAAGTCGGGATTAATCCATCTCATGTATATTGCCAGCGCGACACCCGCTATTGCCATGCCGCATGTGAAAATCATCACGCCCTGCATCCACAGCATCGGGAACGTTGCCGCCCCACGGCAATCACGGCAATAACGCCGCTGCATCTGCCACACGATGACAGGCACAGCCGCAATCATCACGAGTGACACGAGTGAAAGCAGCGCAATCTTTTCTGAAAAAATCGACGTGAAAAACATCGTCGTCAGGTATAGTCCGAATTTAAATCCGTCGTCGGCACCGCGGCGGTAAGGAGATTCTACCATATTTATGGTTGCAAAGTTACAATAAAAACCCAATATAACCACCCGGCACCGACAATTTTTCATTACACTTCCCGTAGAGGCTTAAAACATTATGGATACTATGGTTTGTCCCGGCATCGCGATTTATCGCGATTGAAAGTCCATTCAGGTTCTTTACAAAACAGCCTTGAATGTGACCGGGGAGGGGGAGTGGAGGGTGAGCGAACCGCCTGAGGCCGTGATTATCTGTCGGGCGAGGCTGAGGCCGATGCCGCTGCCGTTGCGGCGGGTGCTGTAAAACGGGGTGAATATCTGCTCGATTCGGTCGGCGGGTATCGCAGGGCCGTCGTTGGAAATGAATATCACCCCGCACCCCTCCTCGGCGCATGTGGTAAGGGTCACGCGGGATGCCCCTGCCTCGGCTGCGTTGTTGATGATGTTGGCGAGAGCGCGCACGGTCATTCCCTCGTCGGCCATGACCTGAACGTCGCCGTTGTCAATGATTTCGGCCTCGCATCCTCCGCGAGAAGACGCGACAGCCATCCTGACGAGGCGAGACAGCGGCAGCGGTTTCAACTGTAGCGGCGGGGCTGACGAGAGGCTGCGGTAATCGGTCACGAACCGCATCAGCCCCTCCCCGGTCGAGCGTATCACGTCGAGGCCCTCGGCCACGGATGCCGGGTCGTCTTCGTCGGCGAGAATCGCGCTAAGCGAGGTGATGGGTGCGACGGAATTCATAATCTCATGGGTCAGCACCCGGGTCAGCCGCTGCCATGCCTCGACCTCGGCCCTCTCGACAGCGCGCCCCACTTCGCTGAAAGTGAATATGCGCAACGGCTCCCCTTTGAGTGTGACATCAGTCCCCCTGACGGCGAGAATCACGCCGGCATTGCCGGTCTTGGCCGTGTGGTCGCGGCCGGTGGCCGATCCGGTCATGACCTGAGCGAGATTTCGGTTGACACGGGCAATCTGAGAGACATGGGTCAGAACGTCGAGACCGAGCAGCCTCAATGCCGCCGGGTTGTGGCGGTACACATGCCCGCGCCCGTCAACCACCACGACACCCGTGTCGATGCGGTCGAGAATCACCTCGTAATATCTCTCCCGGGCAGCGGTGTCGGCGGCGGCAGCGGCTACGATGTCGCGGATTTCGTTGAGCATGGCGTTGGCCTGCGCCCGGGAACCATATTCGGGAAACTTTACCGACGTGTCGCCGTTGCGCAACGCGTCGAGCAGCAGCCTGAGGCATCGGTCGCTGCGTCTTGACCTGACGTAAAGCCTCCACGCGGCCCATGCCGCGACAAGCACGGATGCGATTATTGCAATCACCGTCATAATCCCATGCGTTTCATCTTGTTATACAGAGTCTGACGTGTGATTCCGAGTGCCGAGGCAACAGCCGAGAGATTTCCGCCACAGACTTCGATTGCCTCGGCAATTGCGCGACGTTCCAATGCCGCGAGCGTCACAGGCTCTTTGTCGCGGGCCGGTTGCGGGGCAGAACCGCCCGACAGCGTGGCCGACACTTTTGCGACGAGGTCGTCATTGTCCCACGGTTTCACTATGAAATCCCGCGCACCGTGTTTCAGACCCTCGACCGCAAGGGAGATGTCGGCATAGGCGGTTAGCAGCACGACTGCCACATCCGGTGCTGTGCGCGTGATTTCGTCAAGCCAGTAAATCCCTTCGCGGCCCGAATTGGTCATGTCAGTGAAATTCATGTCGAGAATGACTGTTGACACATTTTCGCGACGCAGCATCTCGGGGAGGCGGTCGGGCGACGTCAGCAGCGTCACGCGCTCAAAGTGGCGGCGCAGCAGCAGGTTCATCGCGACCAGCACCCCCGTGTTGTCATCGACAATCACAATGTGGCCTGACTTTTTCATAAATCGAGAAGTTTTTTGGTCTTACTTATGCAAAAATAGGCAATAATATCAATCCGTGTCGCGATTGTAAAATTTTTTGACAGATTGGCTCCCGGTTTTTTGCCTTTTTTGAGAAAAAACTCCGTAACTTTGCGGTGATGAAACATTTGAAACAGATATTTACCCGTGTCGCGCTTGTCGCCCTGCTTGTGATGATTACAGGCGGCTGCCGCATCAGCTATAAGTTCAACGGCGCGGCTATCGACTACAACGTATATAAAACCATCCATGTGTCGCAGTTCCCGATTCGTGCCGCGCTTGTGTATCCTCCGTTGCAGCAGATGTTTGAAAACGAACTGCTCGACTACATTACCCGCAACACCCGCCTGCGCACAATCGACGGCGCGAGCGACCTTCAGCTCGAAGGCGAGATAACCGGCTACAGCCTCTCTCCGCAGGCTGTCACCGAAAACGCCTACGCCTCCAAGACCCGCCTGACCATTCAGGTGCGTGTCAAGTATATAGACAACAAGGCCGAAGGAAAGGATATCGACCAGACTTTCAGCGCCTATCGCGACTTTGACAGCTCCGAGATGCTGACCGACGTGCAGGACGAGCTGTGCCAGCAGATTTCCAAAGAACTTGTCGACCTCATATTCAACGCCACTCTCGGCGACTGGTAACACATTATGGATGACCGACTGAAACAACTGCTTGACGCTTTGCGCGACCCCGGTGCGCTGCTTGATGCCGCCACGGTCGACTCGTTGCTTGAAGAATACCCGTTTTTCACCCTCCCGGCCGTCTTGGCACTTCAGGGGCGTTGCGGCACTGTCGACGAGCCGCGCCGACGTGACCTGATGGCGGCTGTCGCGCTCAATGCGTCGGATCCCGCCGGGTTCATGCAGCTGGTCGACCGCGACTCGGATGTGTGGTCACAGTTTTATCCGCCCGAAAAGGCCGCCGAGGTCACCACGGTAGATGCCATCACGACCTTCCTTGACAATTATGGACACTCGACCCCCGAGGAGGACCGCCTGCTTGAACGGCTCATCTTCAACCCCACACCCGATTACTCCACCATGCTTGCCCGCGAGGAGGAAGGCAGTGAGCCTGACCCCGGTGACGCCGCCGAGGGGACGCAGGACGCGCTCATCAACTCCTTTATTATAAAGAGCCGCCACGAAGGGCATTTCCCGTCGTCGCTTCCTCCTGCCGAAGATGAACCCGAGGCTTGCGAGTTACCCAAGACAACCCCGTCGGCCGACGAGCACCCCGTCGAGCCGCGCGAGCATGTAAAAGATACTTCTCTTAGCGAAAGTCTGGCTAAAATTTACATAAAACAGCGTCGTTATGACAAGGCTTACGAAATTATAAGCTCCCTAAGTTTGAATAATCCAAAAAAAAGTGTTTACTTTGCAGACCAATTGCGTTTCCTCCAAAAACTTATGCTAAACAGCAGGTATGCCAAGGAATGAAATGCAATAAAATCGTGAATAAGTGAATGTCCGAGATTATTTAATGTATTCAAGTGGGTGATATGTATAATGGTTTCGGACTTGCGACGAAGGCGCATAGCCATAGCTCTGTAACTGATGAGCAGGGATGACAGCAACTTCATTGCGCTCGCTTAAATTAAATAAATTCCGACACTCACTTAAAAACAAATCAAAAACTCGTAATAAGCTATGTACGTTCTCCTGATTGTTCTGACTCTCATCTGCGCCGTGCTTCTCATCTGCGTAGTGTTAATTCAGAAGTCCAAGGGCGGCGGTCTGTCGTCCTCATTCGCCGGCTCAAACCAGATTATGGGTGTGCGCCGCACCAACAATTTTATTGAAAATGTAACTTGGAGCCTTGCCGGAATAATCTGCCTTCTCGCAGTACTTTCGACATTCTTCATGCCCAAGGCCATCAACTCGACTTCATCGCGCGTGAACGCCGTTCCCACCGAGCAGACCACCGGTACTGACTTCGGCACCGCAACTCCCGCACCTGCACCTGCACCTGCACCTGCAGCAGCTCCTGCGCCGGCTCCCGCGTCCGCAGCTCCCGCCGAAGGAGAATAACCTCCCTTCCCCCCTCGGAGCAATAACTTATTGCAACCTGTCCCGGCCTTGACCTGCCGTGGCGGGTTGCTTTATTGTACCCTTTTATCCCCTGTTCATGAAAGATTTCTGGAGCATACTTCTGCGGTTTGTCCCGCCCTATAAGAAATATCTGTTTCTCAACATCCTGTTCAATGTTCTGGCAGCGGTGCTGACCCTTTTCTCGTTCATGCTCGTCATCCCCATTCTTGAAATGCTTTTCAAGGTCAGGGAGGATGTCTACGGTTACATGACGCTTGACAGCGGCCACAGCATCAAAGAGGTGGCGATGAACAATTTCTACTATTACACTCAGGAGGCCATCACGACATTCGGTCCCTCGCTCACGCTTGCCATGCTTGCGGGAATGCTCGTGGTGATGACCGCCCTAAAGACAGGCGCGACCTATCTCAGTTCCTACTTTGTCATCCCTCTCCGATCGGGCATCGTGCGCGACATCCGCAACTATGTCTATGACAAAATCGTGACACTCCCCATCTCATTTTTCACCACCGAGCGCAAGGGCGACGTGATGTCGCGCATGAGCGGCGACGTGGCCGAAATCGAGAACTCCATCATGTCGTCGCTCGACATGCTTTTCAAAAACCCCATCATGATTATCGTCTGCCTGACCATGATGATTATCGTCAGCTGGCAGCTGACCATCTTTGTCTTCATCCTCCTGCCGCTGGCCGGCATGGTGATGGGGCGCGTCGGCAAACGCCTGAAACGCAAGTCGCTCGAAGGGCAGCAGCAGTGGGGGCTCCTGATGAGTTATATCGAGGAAACACTCGGCGGACTGCGCATCATCAAGGCTTTCAACGCCGAGGAAAAAGTCAAGGCGCGATTCCATGACGGCAACCTGCGTTTTTATCACATCTCCAACTCGGTCGCCCGCCGTCAGGCTCTCGCTCATCCCATGAGCGAGTTCCTCGGTACGTTGACAATCGCCATCGTCCTGTGGTTTGGAGGCTCGCTCATCCTCGGGGGCAACGCCTCGCTCAAGGCCAGCGACTTTATTTACTACATGATTATATTCTACAGTATAATCAACCCGGCCAAAGACCTGTCCAAGGCAGTCTATTCCATTCAGAAAGGTCTCGCGTCGATGCAGCGTGTCGATGCCATCCTTGATGCCGAGAATCCTATCAAAGACCCTGAATCACCCCGTAGGATCAACGACTTCAAGGGCGAAATCAAGTATGACGGCGTGACATTCGGCTATGACCCAGCCCACCCCGTGGTGAGCGACATCTGTCTTGACATCAAGCCGGGAGAGACTGTCGCCCTCGTCGGGCAGAGCGGCAGCGGAAAATCGACTCTCGCCGACCTTCTCCCGCGTTTCTACGACGTTCAGCACGGGTCGCTCACAATCGACGGCGTTGACATCCGCGACATGAAAGTGCACGACCTCCGCGACCTCATGGGCAACGTCAACCAAGAGGCGATACTGTTTAACGACACAGTCTACAACAACATAACTTTCGGTGTGAAGAACGCCACGATGGAACAGGTAATCATGGCCGCCAAGATAGCCAACGCCCACGAGTTTATCGAGGCGATGGAAGATGGTTACGACACCAATATAGGTGACCGCGGCTGCCGTCTCTCCGGCGGTCAGCGCCAGCGACTCTCCATTGCCCGCGCCATCTTGAAGAACCCGCCCGTCCTGATTCTCGACGAGGCGACCTCGGCTCTCGACAGCGAAAGTGAGAAATTGGTGCAGGAGGCTCTTGAACGCCTGATGAAAGACCGCACGACCCTCGTTATCGCCCACCGTCTCTCGACCATCAAAAATGCCTCGCTCATCTGTGTGCTCCACGAGGGACACATCGTCGAGCGCGGCACCCATGACCAGCTCCTCGGCCTCAACGGTTACTACACCCGACTGGTCGAGATGCAGTCGATGAAGTAGGGTGAACATTGTGAAAAGTGAAGGGTGAAAGGTGAAAGGTGAAGGGGATTCCATATCTTAATCCGTAAGGATTATTCTTTGAATAGCCGAGGGTTGCGAAACCGCAACCCCCGGAAACATATCATCCAACAAATAAAATCTGTAAAGATTTTTCAATCACGTCGCATCATGAAAAATCTTTACAGATTTATTTTTTAATTCGTTAATCTACCGTAGGTTGCGCAAGGCAACCTACGGCTATTCAAGGAGGCAATCTTGTCAGATTGCTATTGCGCCACATAAAACTTTTACTTTTACTTTCGGACACCGATACCGATGCAATATCTACCTCAAAATGTAGGCTTGTCGACTAAACTTCTCTATGCAATTATCGAGTTTTGTAACGACCCCTAAAACACAAAGCATAGTTATACATAGTTATACAATGTGAAACATGCAATAATATGTTGAGAAACGATACCGATTCCCGATTTTTTCGTTATCTTTGTGATGTCGCAATCAGTAGCGTCTCGGTTGCGCGTAATTTACCTTAAAAATCAGACATGTAAGCGATGGAAAAGCGTATCATCGAGTGTGTCCCCAATTTCAGCGAGGGACGTGACAAGAGTGTAATCAAATCTATCACCGATGCCATTGAAACGGTTGAGGGCATAAAGTTGCTTGACGTGGATCCCGGAGAGGCTACCAACCGCACGGTTGTGACATTTGTCGGCAATCCCGAGGCGGTTGTCGAGGCTGCTTTCCGAGGCATCAAGCGTGCCGCCGAGCTTATCGACATGAGCCGCCACCACGGCGCTCACCCGCGCATGGGCGCCACCGATGTGTGCCCGCTCATCCCCATCTCGGGTGTGGCTCTTGACGAGTGTGCCGCGATGGCCCGCAAGCTCGCCGAGCGCGTGGCCGGGGAACTGCACATCCCCACCTACTGCTACGAGGCGGCGGCATTCACCCCCGAGCGCAAGAATCTGGCCGTGTGCCGCGCCGGAGAGTATGAGGCACTTCCCGAAAAAATGAACGTTCCGGGCAAAGGTCCCGACTTTGGCGACCGTCCCTATGACGAGGGTGTGGCCCGAACGGGAGCCACCACCATCGGTGCCCGCGACTTCCTCATTGCTGTCAACTATAACCTCAACACGACCTCTACGCGCCGCGCCAACGCGATTGCATTTGACGTGCGCGAGAAGGGCCGTCCAGTGCGCGAGGGAGGGAAAGTCACCGGCAAGCCGCTGAAAGACGAAAACGGAAACACCATCATGCAGCCGGGCACGCTGAAAGGCACCAAGGCCATCGGGTGGTATATCGACGAATATGGCATCGCTCAGGTGTCAATGAACATAACCGACATCGCCGTCACCCCGCTCCACAAAGCATTTGACGAGGTGTGTCGCGCCGCCGACGCGCGCGGTGTGCGTGTGACCGGCACTGAAATCGTCGGCCTCATCCCCAAGCGCGCCCTCATCGAGGCCGGACGCTATTTCCTGAAAAAGCAGCAGCGTTCCACGGGTATCGCCGAGGAGGAAATCGTGAGAATTGCCGTCAAGTCGATGGGACTCGACGAACTGAAACCGTTTGTTCCCGAGGAAAAGGTCATCGAATACATGCTTGAGGCCGACAAGAAGGGGGAAAAGAAACTGATGGACCTCACTTGCCGTGACTTTGCCATCGAGACCGCGAGCGAATCGCCCGCGCCCGGCGGAGGCTCGATAGCTGCCTATATGGGAACGCTGGCCGCCGCTCTCGGCACAATGGTCGCCAACCTTTCGGCCCACAAGGCGGGATGGGATGACCGCTGGAAGGAATTTTCCGATTATGCCGACCAAGGTCAGGCTCTCGTGACACGGTTGCTGCACCTTGTCGACGAAGACACAGCAGCGTTCAACCGCATCATGGCCGTCTTTGCCATGCCCAAGGGCACCGATGAGGAGAAAGCCGCACGCGCGGCAGCTCTCGAAGCCGCTACTCTTTATGCGACTCAGGTTCCGCTGACGACGATGGAGACCGCGGCCGAGACTTTCCCGCTGCTCAAGGCGATGGCCGAGCTTGGAAATCCGGCATCGGTCAGCGACGCGGGGGTAGGCGCGCTTGCCGCCCGCGCAGCAGTGCGCGGGGCATTGCTAAATGTCAAAATCAACGCCGCCGGACTGAAAGACCGTGCCGAGGCCGACCGTCTTGTCGCGCGTGGCGAGGAAATCGCCGCTGCGGCAGCCGAGGCTGAAAATGAAATAATCGCAATTGTCGAAAACAAAATCTGAAAGGATACACATATATCAATGGAAAAAGAAGAATTTCAATCGCTGATACGCGCCGGTATTCCCGAGGAACTGCCTCAGCCGCGCGAATATGATACCACGGTGAATCATGCGCCCCGCCGCAAGAAGATTCTCACCCCCGAGCAGGAACGCCTCGCGCTGAAAAACGCCCTGCGCTATTTCCCCGAGCGTCACCACGCCGTGCTTGCTCCCGAGTTTGCCAAGGAGCTGCGCGACTATGGCCGCATCTACATGTACCGTTTCCGTCCCGTCTACGAGATGTATGCGCGTCCCATCGAGGACTACCCGGCGCGCTCGCGTCAGGCTGCCGCAATCATGATGATGATTCAGAACAACCTCGACCGCGCCGTGGCACAGCATCCCCACGAGCTTATCACCTACGGCGGCAACGGGGCGGTGTTCCAGAACTGGGCGCAGTATCTTCTCGCCATGAAATACCTGAGCGAGATGACCGACGAGCAGACCCTCGTCATGTACTCGGGTCATCCCCTCGGGCTTTTCCCCTCTCACCGCGACGCGCCGCGCGTCATCGTCACCAACGGCATGGTCATCCCCAATTACTCCCGGCCCGACGACTGGGAACGGTTCAACGCTATGGGGGTGTCGCAGTATGGCCAGATGACAGCCGGTTCCTATATGTATATAGGCCCGCAGGGCATTGTCCACGGCACAACCATCACCGTGCTTAATGCAGGCCGCCGCCACATGAAGGATGGCCGGAAAGACCTCGGCGGCATGCTCTTTGTGACTGCCGGACTCGGCGGCATGTCGGGTGCGCAGCCCAAGGCCGGAAATATCTCGGGCGTGGTGTCAATCACTGCCGAAATCAACCCCAAGGCAGTGGAGACACGCCACTCTCAGGGATGGGTCGACGAAGTCTATACCTCGCTTGACGAGCTGATCGCACGCGCCGCGGCTGCCCGCGAGAAACGCGAGGCTGTCTCGCTGGCCTATCTCGGCAACGTTGTCGACCTGTGGGAGCGTCTTGCCGAGGAGGGGATAGATGTGGAACTCGGGTCAGACCAGACATCGCTCCACAACCCGTGGGCGGGCGGTTATTACCCCGTCGGGCTGACTTTTGAGGAATCCAAGGCTATGATGGCCGATAATCCCGCCCTGTTCAAGGAGAAGGTGCAAGAGTCGTTGCGCCGTCAGGTGGCCGCTATCAACAAGCTGGCTGCCCGGGGGATGTATTTCTTCGACTACGGCAATGCCTTCCTTCTCGAATCGTCGCGCGCCGGGGCCGACGTGATTGATGCCGACGGCAAATTCCGCTATCCATCCTATGTTCAGGATATTATGGGCCCGCTGTTCTTTGACTACGGTTTCGGGCCGTTCCGCTGGGTGTGCACGTCGTGCAATCCTGCCGACCTTGAGGCTACCGACCGCATCGCGGCCCGAGTTCTTGAAGAAATCCGCGAGACCGCTCCCGAGGAGATATGCGGCCAGCTCGACGACAATATCCACTGGATTAAGGAGGCGGGTAAAAACCGGCTGGTTGTCGGTTCTCAGGCTCGCATCCTCTATGCCGATGCCGAGGGGCGCACAAAAATCGCGCTTGCATTCAACGACGCTATCGCCCGCGGCGAGATTTCGGCTCCCGTAGTGCTTGGCCGCGACCATCACGACGTGTCGGGAACCGACTCTCCCTACCGTGAGACCTCCAATATCTATGACGGGTCGCAGTACACCGCCGACATGGCTGTGCACAACGTCATCGGTGACTCGTTCCGCGGCGCTACTTGGGTGTCAATCCACAACGGCGGCGGCGTAGGCTGGGGCGAAGTCATCAACGGCGGTTTCGGCATGGTGATTGACGGCTCGGATGATTCGGCCCGTCACATCCGCGAAATGCTCCTCTGGGATGTCAACAACGGCATCGCCCGTCGCTCGTGGGCCCGCAACGAGGGCGCGATTTCGGCCATAAAGCGCGAAATGGAACGCACTCCCGGACTCCGTGTGACACTCCCCAACATCGCCTCCGACGATCTTATCGACAGCGTCTTGAATCAGTAAAATACCGGTTTATGGTTCAGGTTTGAGGGTTATAAGAATGCTCTATTGTCTAAACCTTAAACTCAAAACCTTAAACCGTCATCCCCCTAAACCAATAAAAAGAAGCAATGGAAACTCACCATATATCGGCCGAGTGGTTGACTATTGACCGCGTGGGCCGCATTCTCAACGAGAACATGAAAATTGCGCTCAGCGACGATGCGAAAAAACGCATCATCGCCTGCCGCGAGTATCTTGACAACAAGATGGAGACTCAGAAAGAGCCCATCTATGGTATCACGACCGGTTTCGGGTCGCTGTGCAACATCTCTATCGGCAAGGATGACTTGTCACAGTTGCAGAAGAACCTCGTCATGTCACATTCGTGCGGCACCGGCGAGCGCGTCCCCGCCGAGATTGTGAAACTGATGCTGCTGTTGAAAATACAGTCGCTTTCCTACGGCAACTCCGGCGTCCAGCTCGTGACCGTGGAGCGTCTTGTCGATTTCTTCAACAACGACATCTTGCCCGTCGTTTTTCAGCAGGGATCGCTCGGTGCATCGGGCGACCTCGCTCCGCTTGCCAATATGTCGCTCCCGCTGCTCGGCCTTGGCGAGGTGGAATACAAAGGAGAGACCCGCCCCTCGGCCGAAGTTCTTGCCGAAATGGGGTGGGAGCCTGTCACGCTGATGTCGAAAGAGGGTCTGGCTCTGCTCAACGGCACGCAGTTCATGAGCGCCCACGGTGTGTGGGCGTTGCTCAAGGCATCCCGTCTGAGCCGCCTTGCCGACGAAATCGGCGCGATGTCGCTTGAGGCGTTTGACGGCCGCATCGAGCCTTTCGGCCCGCAGGTCAACGAGGTGCGCCACCACAGAGGGCAGATCGAGACTGCCGCCCGTTTCCGCGAACTTCTCGCGGGCAGCGAGCTTATCGCCCGTCCCAAGACCCATGTGCAGGACCCGTATTCCTTCCGCTGCATCCCGCAGGTTCACGGCGCGACCAAGGACACTATCGCCTATGTCACCCGAGTGATGGAAGATGAGATAAACAGTCCGACCGACAACCCGACCGTCTTCCCCGACGACGACATTATTGTCTCGGCAGGCAATTTCCACGGACAGCCCATCGCACTGCCGATGGATTTCCTTGCCGTCGCCCTCGCCGAGCTCGGCAACATATCGGAACGCCGCACCTACAAGCTGATTTCAGGCACTCGCGGACTTCCCTCGTTCCTCGTCGCCAAGCCGGGACTCAACAGCGGATTTATGATTCCTCAATATGCCGCCGCGTCGATTGTCAGCCAGTCCAAGGGGTTGTGCTGGCCCGCAAGCTGCGACTCGATTCCCTCGTCGCAGGGTCAGGAAGACCATGTGTCGATGGGTTCCAACTCGGCCACAAAACTGTGCCGCGTGGCCGACAATACCGAGCGCGTCCTCGCTATCGAGCTTTTCAACGCCGCGCAGGCCCTCGATTTCCGTCGTCCGGCCCGCTCGTCGCGGCCCATCGAGGCGATGCACGAAGCCTATCGCCGCGTGGTGCCGTTTATCGACAACGACACCGTCATGTACCCCTTGATTGAAAAATCCATCCAGTTCCTGTCGCAATGCTGATTGTAAATATTGCCGCGATTCAGGGAATCGTGCCCTCTAAGCATAACCGTCTTGCGGGAGCCGACATGGAGTCGGTTCCCGAAGTGATGGCCGACGCATGGCTGCGTGTCGAGGATGGCCGCATAGCCGGTTTCGGCCCGATGTCGTCGCTTGCCGGGCGCGACATGGAATGTCAGGAGGTCGTGGATGCCCGCGGCGGGATGCTGCTGCCGTCGTTCTGCGACTCCCACACCCACGTCGTCTATGCCGGAAGCCGCGACGGTGAATTTCTTGACAAAATCAACGGTCTGAGCTACGAGGAAATTGCCCGCCGTGGCGGCGGTATCCTTAACTCGGCCGACCGATTGCACGACACGGGTGAGGATGAGCTTTACCGTCAGGCGATGGAGCGTGTCAACGAGGTTATCGCCAAGGGGACGGGTGCCATCGAGATAAAGAGCGGCTACGGGCTGACCACCGACGACGAGCTGAAGATGCTGCGCATCATTGCCCGCATCAAGGAATCGACACCGGCTGTGGTGAAATCGACTTTCCTCGGGGCCCATGCCGTCGGCCGCGCTTACGCCGGGCGGCAGGGTGAGTATGTCGGCCTGATTGTCGACGAGATGCTGCCGAGGGTGGCTGCCGAGGGGTTGGCTGACTACGTTGACGTGTTCTGTGACGAGGGATTTTTCACCGTCGAGGACACCGACCGTATCCTTGCCGCCGCCGCCCGCTACGGTATCGCTCCGAAAATCCATGCCAACGAGCTTGCCAACTCCGGGGGTGTGCAGGTGGGTATCAGGCACGGTGCACTCTCGGTTGACCATCTCGAAAGGATGGGGGCCGACGAAATCGAGGCATTGCGCCACAGCGATACGATTCCCACGATGCTCCCCGGAGCGTCGTTCTTCCTCGGGATGCCCTATGCGCCTGCCCGCGACGTTATCGCCGCCGGACTCCCCGTCGCGCTTGCCAGCGACTACAATCCCGGATCGTCGCCGAGCGGCGACATGCGCATGGTGATGGCGCTCGGATGCATCAAGATGCGCCTGACACCGCAGCAGGCCCTGACCGCCACAACCCTCAACGGCGCGGCCGCGATGGGGGTGAGCGGCGAAATGGGGTCGATAGCCGTCGGTAAACGGGCGTCGTTCTTCATCACCAAACCGGTTCCGTCGCTCGCGTTCATCCCTTATTCCTATACTACGCCTTTGATTTCTCAGATATTCCTTAACGGAAACGCTCTTTAAACGATGATTCGACATTTATTATTTGTTGCTGCAGGTGTGACAGCTATGGCTGCCGCGGCTGCGGAATTTCCATTTGAGGTTGTTGCGCCTAAATTTAGCAAAATAGCCTATACCAAGGCTATGGGAGGCATCAATATCCAGCAGTTCCCCTCGGCCACTGCGCCGCGTATGCTCTATGACGAGGCCAAAATCGAAGATTTCGAGACCCCGCTGTCTGTTTGCGGCTATTGGTCGACCGAGCGGCCGGCCGGAACAGTCAAGGCCGGCACTTTTTCAGGTCCCGAAGCGGTTGTCAGCGAGAAGGACGGATGGCTTGAAATCTCCGGAATAGGCGCGAATGGTGTCAACGGCTGGGTGTCGGCCAAATATTGCGAAATCGAGCCGATAAAACCGCTGGAGGCCGAGGGCGAGCTGCTCGTGATGGATGTTGACGGTGCGCAGTATGGCATCTATATGGGTTACAGCGAAATGGATGATTATGCCGAGTGCTATGTAGGCCGTATGGTCGACGGAATCCTCGTGTGTCCCTACAGCTTGATAATCGATATAATCGAGCGGCCCGACGAGAATGGTTCCGCGCTTTATCAGAGTGAAAACGGGGCCTATATTCTTTCGGTCGGCCCTGACTGCCGTGGCGAAATAGGTGAGCCGCTGTTCTTGACTCTCGGTTCCGATACATTAGATTCGATAATCGAGCAGGCCGGAAAACTCGACGGGTATGAGATGCTGCTGTCGGGTAGTTCTGACAGCGGAGTGCAGTACATAAGGCAGGACTACTGATGGCGCGGCATAACGAGCTGGGAGCGTGGGGTGAAAAAGTCGCCCGGGAGTATCTGCTGACGCAGGGTTACGCCATCGGCGGCGAGAATACCCGCATCGGCAACTACGAGATTGACTTTATCGCGATGAAGGGTGACCGCATAGTCTTTGTCGAGGTCAAAACCCGCTCGACCGACTATGTCGACCCTCTCGAAGCGGTCGATTCGCGCAAGCGCGCCCGTCTCGTCCGTGCCGCTGACGAGTATATCCGCTCGATGAACATCAGGCTCGAACCGCAATTTGACATCATCACCGTTGTCGGTTCCCCCGAAAAATATGAAATCGAGCACTTCCCCGATGCCTTTTTTCCACCGCTGAGGAGTTATTGACTTTTGGCTCTGTCAGTAGGGATGAAGTGCATAATTCACTATGTCATATCCCATCCAGATTGCCAAGGTTATAAGTATCAGCAATATTACCGGTGATAACTTGCGGAAATTCAATATACATATTCCCGCAAGGGCAATCACCATCACAATATAGCAACATGCCACCAGCCACATCGGCAACGAGCCGACGGCGCGGTATGCTTTTACGGGCAGAAACGCAAGCGCGAATATCACCCATAAAGCCTTGTTCAAGTCAGGATGCTCCTTTATCATTTGCCAAAAATATTAAAAATATTTAGAATTATCAAAAATCCATTGTGCTTTTAGCGCTTGGAAGTGATTGAACATCGGCCCGGCAATTTCCTGCTGTGGCCACTACGTTTGGTTTGAAACCGGAGCTTGAAAAAATATTTTTAGTCAATTAACATTTTTTGGGTTGCGGAGGTGTGGGGATTGAATTAAATTTGCGGTGTGAAAAATTTAGAATCATTCTAAAGTTGGAATTGTTCTAAATTTTGTAAGAGAACGTTGAAATGACATTGACAGCACAACATATCGGAAAAATGATGGCTGAGCGGGGACTTCGTTCCTCGGTCCAGCGTGTGGCGGTCATGCGTTATCTTGTGGATCACCGCACTCATCCGTCGGTCGACGAAATCTATAACGGATTGCGAGACGGGATGCCGTCGCTGGCACTTGCGACTGTCTATAATGCCCTTGACGCGCTCGCAGGCGCAGGTCTTGTGAGGCGGTTGGACATAGGGGGCGACGTGGCGCGGTTTGATTATTCCGAGCAGGCACACGCTCATTTCGTGTGCCGTAAGTGCGGCATGGTCTACGATATCCGGGGTGAGATGCAGATGCCTGCTATTCCGGCCGGTTTTGAGGCGGCTGAAATTGATGTCACGGTTTACGGTCTCTGTAAAAAGTGTAAAAATAAATAACTGTTTTTCCAATCACAATTGAACAAACAATAGTAATTATCAATTTAAACTACGATTACATCATGAAGAAGAAATTTATCTGCACCGTGTGTGGCTATGTACATGAAGGTGACTGTGCTCCTGAAAAGTGCCCTATCTGCAAGGCTCCCGCAAGCGCGTTCAAGGAAATGGACGAGAATGCTGTTCTGGAATTTGTTACCGAGCATGAAATCGGTGTGGCAAAAGATACCGATGACCAGATGAAGGCTGACCTCCGCGCTCACTTTGAAGGCGAATGCGGCGAAGTGGGCATGTATCTCGCCATGTCGCGTCAGGCCGACCGCGAGGGTTATCCCGAAATCGCCGAGGCTTTCAAGCGTTACGCATTAGAGGAAGCCGAGCATGCCGCCAAGTTTGCCGAGCTCCTTGGCGAATGCGTGTGGTCGACACGCGAGAATCTTGAGAAGCGCATGGCAGCCGAGGCCGGTGCCAATGCCGACAAGATGCGCATCGCCCGCCGTGCCAAGGAACTGAACCTTGATGCTATCCATGACACCGTTCACGAGATGGCAAAGGACGAGGCCCGTCACGGTCAGGGTTTCCAAGGTCTTTACAACCGCTATTTCAAGAAGTAATCTTGAGGTAGGGATATTCTATCGTTAAGAAAATGTGACACCGCGCCGAAAACCCCGGCGCGGTGTCATTGTTTTTTAGGCATAATACGCCGGGCGAGGGGTCGCCACCTAATCTTGCTGTAAACGGTCGTCGCCGGCGGCGTAGGCACGCGGGGTGATGCCGAAGATTTCTTTGAAAGCGACCGAGAAGTGGGACGGGTTGGCGAAACCGGTGGCGTAGGCGACCTCGGTTATGCTCAGTTTCTTCTCGCGTAGCAGCCGGGCGGCCTGCCGCATGCGTATATTCCTGATGAAGTCGCGGGCACTCTGGTTGGTAATCTCTTTCAGGCGGCGGTTGAGGTGTACGCGCGAGATACCGACCTCGGCGGCAAGACTCTCGACGCTGAGGTCGGGCGACGAGATGCGGGCGTTGACCACGGCCATGATTTTGCGCATCAGTATCTCGTCCTGTGACTTAATTTCGATTTTTTCGACCTTGTCTTCCTGTTCCTGTGAGCCGCTGTACTTGACTTTCAACAGATGTCGGGTGGCAAGGAGGTTGGCGATGGTCATTTTCAGCACCTCGGTGTTGAACGGCTTGACCATGTAGTTGTCGGCACCGCTTTCGAGTCCTTCCTTCATCTCCTCGGCACTCGACCGGGCCGAGAGGAGTATGACGGGGATATGGTTAGTGTTTATCCCCTTCTTAATCTTGCGTGTGAGGGTTATGCCGTCCATTCCGGGCATCATTATGTCGCTGATGATAAGGTCGGGCACGGGGGTCTCGGTCAATACAGCGTCGAGGGCCTCGCGGCCGTTGGTGAACACCACGATAGTGTAAGTGTCGCCCAGCTCGCGGCTGATGTAGGCGCGGATTTCGGGATTGTCTTCCGCGACCATGATGCGCCCGCGTGGACGCTGGCCGGCGGACGGGAGAGGCTCTCCCGGGCGTTCATTGATGCCGGATGACGTCAATGAACGCTCGATATTGGTAATAACCGGCTGCTTGCTGTCGGGCGCGGCAAGCTCGGCGGCGGTCAGATGGTCGGACCCTCGGGGGATTCTCACGACAAACTCGCATCCCGGGCCGTCGTGGCGGTTGTGTACATTGATTGTGCCGTGATGGAGCATGACGAGCGACTTGGCAAGGTGGAGGCCGATGCCGGTACCGAAACTCGACTGCGTCACGGTGTTTTCGACACGGTAGAAACGCTCGAAGATGCGGTCGATTTCCTCGGGAGGGATGCCGATGCCCGAGTCAGACACAACAATCTGGACATAGTCGTCGAGCGGGGGACGGGCCGCCGGGTCATTGCCTGTGGAGAGCGAGACGGTGATGGTGCCGCCCGCCGGGGTGTACTTGAACGCGTTGCTAAGCAGGTTCATCAGCACCTTGTCAAAGTTGTTGAGGTCGATCCATGCCGGGATATGTTCCCCGCTCGGGAGGAACGACAGGGTGATGTCGTTTTCTTGCGCGAAAAGCTCGAACGGCTGCATCACGTCGCGCACGTTTTCCTCAATGTCATAGGGGTGGAATGATGTCACCCCGTGTGTGCCGCCGAAATACACCGTGCCGTTGGGGGTGGTACAGTAGGCGCCGTGGGTAAACTCGTTTCCCTGAAGACCGTCTCCGGCATCATAGGTCGTCACAGCACCGGTTGAGGGGGTGTATCTCGCTATGCCGTGATAGGTGCTGACCCACAGATTGTTGGCAGCATCCTCTACGATGCCGCAGATGACATCGTTGGGCATCCCGTCGGCCACGGAAATGACTGTGTTTTCCCCTGTCAGCGGATTATAGCGCATCATGCCCTCGACGGTTCCGACACAGATGGTTCCGTTGTGGCTTTCGGCGAGGGTATATGCGATTGTGCCTGTCAGCGGGGAGACTGGGATGATTGCGCCCGACGAGGGGTCAAGGCGGCAGACTCCCGAGAAGGTGGCGAGCCACACGTTGCCGCCCCGGTCAATCATTATGCCGTTGACCCAGTCGCGGGTGACGACATCGGGACCAGCGGACCCTCCGCCGGTTACCGCGCGGAACCGGCGCGTCTCCCCTGTAGCCGGGTTATAGCTGAAAACGCCGTCGCCGAGGGTTGCGGCGAGGATGTTGCCATCACCGTCAATAGCGAGGCCGTAGATTCTCGTGCCGGCAAGTGAAGGGATGTAGGTGACACGGGAAGTAGCCGGGTCGACGAGGGCGAGGCCGCCGCCGTAGGTTCCGGCCCACATTCGCCCCATGCCGTCCTCGACCATTGACAGGACTGTGGCAGTCATGGGGATGTGGGCCATGCACTGCCCGGTGACGCTGTAGACACGGTAAAGGCCGTCGTTGTCACACGACACCCACACGTCGCTGCGCGAGTCGACTTCCACCATCATCACGCATCCTTTCCCGATCGGGTTGATTGTCTGGTGCTGTCCCATGTAGTTGAACCTGAATCGGCTGCACGGCGACAGGTAGACCCCGCGCTGAAATATCCCGAGCCACAGGTTTTCGTCGCGGTCAATGAGGATGTGGTGGACCTTGGAATTGGCTATGTCGATATTGGGTGTGTCGAGGGGGTAGTCGGCGATGGTGTTGTTGCGTATTATCTTCAGTCCGCTGCCGTCGACCGCCATCAGGATGCTGCTGCCGTCTGAATCGATTGCCACATCCTGCACCGGGTAGCCGGTCGCATGGTCACATGCGGGAGCAAACGTGTCGGCGGCGCGGTTGTAGGCCACGACTCCGCCGTGGTCAAGGATTCCTGCATATATATTCCCCTGTGCATCCTCGGTGATGGCCGAAATCTTATTCCCCGGCAGCTCGTCGGCGTGATATGCGCGCGCTGTGCCGCTTGCCGGAAAATAACGGCACAGCCCCGAATTTTCAGTGCCTATCCACAGGCAGTGGTAGGTGTCCTCGTGCATGCATGTAATATAGTCGCTTCCGATGGCGCGGGTCACATCGTCGAGCCGCACGGCCTGTCTGCCGTCAGGGTCGAGCCTGAAAACACCGTTGCCGAGGGTTGCGATCCACAGTTCTCCGTTTGACAGCTCAATCATGGATGCGACGTGGGGGTAGACCCTCTCTCCCCGGTTGAACATGGGGATTTCCACGAAGGAATCGTTGGCCCGGTCAAATTCCATCAGTCCGTTTATGCACCCGACGCGCAGCGAGTGGCTCCGGTCCTCGTAAACGGTGCGCACATAGTTGCTTTTGACCGATTCCGGGTCGTCGGGGTCGTGATGGTAAATTGTGAACCCGGTACCGTCAGTGCGGTTTAGGCCGTATTCGGTAGCGACCCACACATATCCCTCGCTGTCCTGCATGATGTGGTTGATGAGGGATGAGGAAAGCTCGTTGTCGGGTGTGAACAGCCTTCCCCGCTGGGCAGATGCCCGCGGTGCGGTAAAGATTATGAAAAAGACAACAGTCAATAGCGTCAGGCAGAATCTCATGGCGATAGTATAATTATCGTGGTATTTTTAATCAAAATTAATCATTCCGGACACAGCTCTTTCATTTAAAAATGCTTTGAATTGTAAATATTCGTGAGTGGTAGGCGGTTAAAAGCGATTCTCAATTCCATTCAAACACAGCAATTTTTATCTGTTCCAAAGTTTGAGCTTAGATAAATGCGCCTTATTCAAGTATTTGCCAAACAATGCAAAAGTTAAATGAATGAGCCGTGCATCCCGGAGGGATAGCGAATTAAAACATAATGATGAGCGGCGTAGCCGCCGTCAACGCGGTGTAACCGCGTCTTAACGTTAGCCACATGCAAATGCCCCGTTAGGCGGCATGCAGCTTGTGGTAACAGTAGTGCTGCAATCAACACGGCTGCATCGCAGCCGGTCTATACGGGGTCATCAAAGAGATATATCGCTCGTCAAACGGGATGCCCTGCCGTTCAAGGATGGTTTTTATTTCGTCGTGTAACGTGCGGTGGTTATGGTGTTGAGGTTGAGACTTGATATAATTTATGACATTTTCAACCTGTGAATGAGAATGAGAGAAACAACCATATCCTTTCTGCCATTCAAACTTGAATACGCACACATGGTGGTCGTTTATCATTTTCGTAAGCCACACTTTGAGGTCTCTGACCAAATCGGGTATCAGTTCTTTGGCCGAATAAGAAAACAATATGTGGATATGGTTCATTGTCCCACCTACTGCCAACGGGATATGTCCGCGTTTGCGCAATGCCTCTGCGGTATAAGCATGAATGCGCGGTTGCCACGGAGTCGGAATCAGTGATTCTCGATTTTTCACGGCAAACACGAGATGAAGGTAGATTTAAATATATGTATTAGCCATAAGGTGTATAATTGTCACAGACCGGCAGCTCTGCTGCCGTGAGGTTACTTGACTTCATTTTACCACATGCAACCGCACCTAACGGCGCGGTTGCATGTGGCTAACGTTAACATGCGGCTCTGCCGCTTTTCCCATATTGGTCCTGTTTCCAACCTGTCAGCGGAGGTCTATTACCACCGCTGACTTCGTTCCGGAAATGAAATCAGACGCTCCCGCAACCCATATTATCTCGACCTTGCAGCAAAGGCTGCCGTGAAATGTATCCAAGGCCCCTATGAGTTTATGCCTTCTTACGGCGACCTTTTCCAAGTCGAGAAATGGAACAACAATTCCGAGTCAGTGTTCCAGCTCCAATGGCTTCAGGGCTCGACCGATGCTATCGGCTGGGGTGCTGCCAACTCCATCTCGGCATTCTTCTCATGGTCGACAATGGTGGGCGAAACCAACTGGGGTAACGCCACATACGCATCCTATGACATCGTGCGCACCTACAAACCCGAAGATTTCGCCGTGCGCCGCCACTACACCATCGCCACCATGGGCGAGACCTATCCACATCTCAACAAGAAGGGCGGCGGTTACACCTACAACGTGACCGAGACAGGCTATGAAGGCAAGTGCAACGTGGTCAAGCATGTCATCGGTAAGCTTGACGACAACGGGCAGAGCTACCAGCAGTCGAGCGGTGTCAACACCTATATGATGCGTCTCGCCGAGGTATATCTCAACTATACCGAGGCCAAGATGGGCAACAACAGCTCGCTCAGCGGCGACGACCTCAAGTACTTCAACATGGTCCGCAGCCGCGCCAAGGTCCCGGCCAAAAACTCGATTACCTACGAGGACCTGCGCTATGAACGCCGCATCGAGCTTGCCTACGAGGGACAATATTGGTATGACCTGCTCCGCCGCAGCTATTATCAGGAGGAGGAAGTAATCGGTTATCTCAACTCACAGGAGCGCAACGCCGGTTACGAGTGGGACGAGAACGAAATCTGCCAGTATGCCAAGACAGGCGACGGCACAGGCGTGTCGACTGCTACCAAGCTGCATCTGGCATTCCCTGTCTCGAACGTCGACCTCACCCGCAATCCCAAACTCAAAGACGAGCCTGTCGCCTATGAGTTCCCCGAGCGCGAAGTCGAGACTTCCACACTGTTTTAAACAGGTTTAATGGTTAAAGTTTAATGTTTAGACAAATGACTAAAATTATGAAATTTCAATATATAGCGGCTGCGGCAGTACTCTTGGCGGGTTTCACCACGTCGTGCAACGACGATGACGCCTATTTCGAGAGTGACGCGCAGGGAACGCCCATGAAGATAACCAAGGTGTACCTTGAAGACTACAAGTCGTCAGTACCCGACCGCGAGGTGGAATTTGCGCGACTCAGCCAGATGCTCCGTCTGGAAGGCTCGGGGTTCTACGGGGTCAAAAAGGTGTATATCAACGGCTATGACACCTATTTTAACCGCGCGTATGTCAGTGACGGCTCGATGATTGTGTCAATCAACTCCAAGACTCCCGTCAGCGACTGCGACGAGAGTGTGCGCAACACCATCCGCCTTGTCAAGGACGGCAACAATGAGTATGTCTACAATTTCTTGATCCGCAACGGCTACTCGATTATAAAAAATGTCAGCAACACCCTCCCCATGCCCGGCGAGACTGTCACCGTCACGGGTTCTTACCTCCACGAGACCTCCAAGGTAATCCTTCCCGGCGGCGTAGAGGTGACCGAGGGCATTGTCAACGACGAGGACGGCGAATGGTTCTCTTTCGTGATGCCTTCGGGCGTGACCGAGGGCGGCCCCGTCATCAGCGAGAGCCCCAACGGCAGCACCCAGTCGCCCGCCTACTTCAACGAGCGTCGCGGACTGCTCATCGACTTTGACACCGAAGGCCAGCAAGGCATGTGGGGCGGCAAGGACAGCGACGGCAACATCAAGCCCGGCGCGTCGATGATTTACACTGAAGACCTTGTCGACGACCCGGCCGGTTCAGGCCGCGGCAAGTGCGCCCCCCTGATTCCTCAGCGTCTCTTTGACGAGGGCGGCATCGCCGCAGGCAAGCCGCGCGCCGCCGAGATGCAGACCGTCGGCGACGGCAACAAGGCTTGGGAAGACTGGAGCCGCATGACCGACTTAATCCCGGCCGAGACCCCGGTTAGCGAAATCGCCCTCCAAGTCGATGTATATTGCCCCAATCCTTGGACAATCGACCTCGGCGGCCAGATTCAGGTGCAGCTCATCAACAACTACAACCTCGCGGGCATCGGCAGCGACGATGACGGCAAGAACAACCTTGTCTACTGTTTCGCCCCTATCTTGCCGGCGGCAAGAGCGGTGAGGCCGTGCCTTTCATGACAACCGGCTGGCAGACGCTGACCATCCCGATGTCGTCCATCAACAAATATGCCACCCTCTTGGCCGATGCCGAGGCTCAGACCCCGACGTTCCAGATGGTTATCGACGACCGCAACGCCGCCACCTATCCCAACTTCGGCGTGGGTTTTGTCAACACCGACTTTGACTACACCGATGCCACCGGCGAGAAAGTCACCTTGAAGTCAAGCGTGTTCACCGGCCCGGCTCTCTATTTCGACAATTGGCGTGTGGTTCCTTTCAAGGCTTTCACTCCCAGCGATTACGAAGAACCCGAAGATGAAGAATAAATTCAATTTATAATGCACAATGCATGATTAAGAATTGAACAATTGTGAATTATGCATTATGAATTATGCATTAAAAAAAGAAAAAGGTTTATGAAAATCAACAAGATAATATTTCCTGTCGCAGCACTGTCGCTGGCATTTGCCGCATGTGACGACCAAGTGATGGAGTGGCGCGACGGCGATCCGACAGTCACCGGGAGCGACATCCCTATGGAACTGAAGGAGAAGATTGCCAACTATGACTTTATCAAGAACTATATGGCCGAGTATCACCCCGGTGTGGACATCACCCTCGGCATGGGGCTTGACAACTTCCTCGACGACGAAGCCTATCGGCAGGTTGTGCTTGACAACTACCAAGGAGTGACATTCGGCAACGCCATGAAACACCAGTCGGTCGTCAGTGCCTCGGGCAAGTTCAACTGGGACAAAGTCGATCAGTTCATTGCCATGAACACCGGATTGAAACTGCACGGTCACAACCTGTTGTGGCACACCCAGCAACAGCAGTCCTACATGAAATCTCTCATCGCCCCCAAGCTCGTTCAGGAGCAGACAAGCGGCGGCGACGGTATTTCCAACCTCCTCGTCGGTGATGCCAACGACTTTGAAGGCGGCACGACAGGCGGCTGGGGTTCTTGGGGTTCCAACAAGGAGTCGGTCGAAGTTGTCACCGGAGCTGGTGTTGACGGCTCGGCAGGTCTTGTTCTGACCAACAAGGGTGACGGAAACGCGTGGGAGGCCCAGTTGGCCTATACGTTTGATGCGCCTTTTGAAGTCGGAGTTCCTTACATTATTCAATTCCAAGCCAAGTCTAATTCTGCAGCCGGTTCTCTTCAGTTCCAGTATCAGCGTGAAGCTGACAGCGGCCAGCAGGGTGGATATAATGACTTCGCAGTAGGTACCGACTGGTTTACTTGCGAGTATGAGTTCACTATTCCCGAAGAAAAAGAAGGAGCCGACCGCCTTGTGATTAACTTTGGCAAAGTGGGTGCAAGTTATACTATCGACAACATTAAGTTTGGTAAGAAAATCGACTCAGCCAAGGCTCCGCGCCGCGCTGCAGCTTACCATTATGAGCTTAAAACTCCCGAGGAAAAGAAAGCCATCCTTCTTGGTGCTATGGAAGAATGGATTAAGGAGGCTATGACCCATGCGGGTCCCGCTTGCTCGTCATGGGATGTCATCAACGAGCCCATCGGCGACAACTGCCGGATACGCGGTATCGAAGGTGGATGGTCGGGTGATGACAGCGAGCCTGTCGAGACTACCGAGTCGGGTCTCAGCCTAAACTGGGCCAACGAGGCCGGCAACGGCCACTTCTACTGGGGTTACTACTGCGGTATGGACTATGCGGTGAAAGCGTTTGAATACGCCGCAAAGTACAACCCCAACGGTGCCAAACTCTTTGTCAACGACTATAATCTTGAATCCAACCCCAACAAGCTCGCCAAGCTAATCGAGTTTGTCGAATACATCGACAACAACGGCGCGCATGTCGACGGTATCGGCACCCAGATGCACGTTTCTTCGTCAATCAGCAAGGAACAGGTCGATGCCATGTTCAAGACACTCGCCGCCACCGATAAGCTCGTCCGCATCACCGAGCTTGACATCACCGTCGGAACCAAGACCCCCTCGGCTGACCAGCTCCAGAAACAGGCCGACTGCTATCAGATGATTCTGACCTCTTATTTCGAGAACATTCCCGAGAACCAGCAGAGTGCGATCACTCTGTGGACACTCAGTGACAACGAAAAAGAGCACGAATACTGGCTGAAGGACGACGCACCCAACATCTTTGGCCTCCTATGGCCGCAAGCTCGCCTACAAGGGCGTGTGTGACGCTATCGCAGGCAAGGATGTCAGCGCCGACTTCCGCAGCCACGACTATTCCAAGAAATAATCCCTGAAACCTCTGGGGTCTTTATTGAAAATAGAGACCTCAGAGGTTTTTTATACTTTATTACCATGTCACGAAAACTGTCATTACTCATTTTTGTAATTGTTACTATCTTCTCGGCCGGAGCCGCGCGTCTTGAAAAACAGAGAACCGCCACGCGCCTCATTGTCGATGAAAAACCGTTTGTAATCATCGGTGGCGAGCTCGGCAACTCGGCTGCTACATGCAGCGGGGATATTGCCCGCAATTTCAAGAAACTTCACGACATGGGTCTCAACACCGTGCTCGTTCCCGCCTACTGGGATCTTATCGAGCCGGAAAAAGGAAAATTTGACTTCTCGCTCATTGACACTGTTATTTCCGATGCCCGGAGCAACGACCTCAAGGTAGTGTTCCTGTGGTTTGGCGCGTGGAAAAACTCGATGAGCTGCTATGCACCCCTGTGGTTCAAACAGGATACCAAAACCTATCCGCGCCCGCACCCGTTCGGGCAAGCCGCTTGAAATAGCGAGCGCGTTTTCTCCCGCCGTGTTCCAAGCCGATGCCGATTCGGTTACCCGCACTGTCAATCGTGACGGTATGACGGTCAAAGCCTCTCATTTCTTCACCCTTCTGTGGGACCCGCGCGCAACTGACGGCTCGGAGTGGCCTGTCGCGGGCGGTATAATCATCCGGATCGGGGAAGATGAATATATTATCGCGGGCAGCGGCATCGTGGTCGAGTTTGACAAGCCGGGCAACACTCCGGCCGATACCCGCAACCTCGGCGAGGACGGGTTTCTTAACTCCGGGGCCGACCGCAAGGCCGGTCAGGCTTGGAGCGGCCGCTCCCGCGTCGGTCTCGGCCCGGTCAGCGAAGTGCAAGTGAATCCCGACGGCTCGCTGACCCCGGTAAGGTATTTCAACGGTGACGAGACACATCAGGGCCGCCATGTGCGCATCGGAGTCGACGATTACAAGATATTGCGCGTGAAACTGTATGAATATAAGTGATAACGGAAACGTGTGTTACAAAGTGAAACACAAATGAGACATGGCCGCAACTGTGTGCGCGCGATTGTCATTAACTTTGTCACATCTTCTTAGTCTTAAATAATTAAAACCAATCATGAAAAAGATATTGCTGACCCTTTCTCTTACCATGCTTGCAGGAACAGCGGCGGTTGATGCCGCCGTGACGTTGCCGCGTGTCATCGGTGACGGTATGGTAGTGCAGCGCGACCGCCCGTTGACGCTGTGGGGCACCGCCGACCCCGGTGAGACGGTTAAAGTGAGCGTTGTGAAAGGAAAATCGGCCACCGTGACTGCCGACGAGGCGGGGAACTGGCGTGTCGAGCTTCCCGCCCTGAAACCGGGGAAACCCTACTCGGTCAGGGTCAATGACCTGACGATTGACGATGTCCTCGTGGGGGACGTGCTGCTGTGCTCAGGACAGTCCAACATGGAACTCCCCGTGGCGCGTGTCACCGACATGTTTGCCGACGAGATTGCTGCCTACCGCAATCCGGCGATACGTCATTTCGTCGTGCCCAAAGAGTTTGATTTTCACACCGAGCGCGCCGATGTCAACCCCTCGGCACGGTGGAAGACACTCGATGAGGATTTCATGAATTTCTCGGCTCTCGCCTACTTTACCGCCCGCGAGCTGAATGCCCGCACGGGACTCCCTGTCGGCATCATCAATGCCAGCTGGGGCGGTACGCCTGTCGAGGCTTGGATAAGCGAGGAAAAACTTGCCGCTTTCCCCCGCGCCATCAGCGAAAAGCGCATCTATGGCGACGACGGCTACCGTGACCGCATCAAGCGTCTTGAAGGTGAGAATTACGGACGATGGAATGCGGCCCTTTGGGGTGGCGACCCCGGAATGCAGGGCGATGTGAAATGGTTTGACCCCGCTCTTGACGATTCTTCATGGCAGGTTGTCGACCTGATTTCCGATTCCCGTAAATGGGGGACCGACGGCATGAATGCCGTCAACGGCTCCCACTGGTTCCGCAAGAATGTCAGCCTCCCCGCCTCGATGGCCGGTAAGCCGGGTGTCGTGCGCATGGGGTGCATCGTGGATGCCGACTCGGTCTATGTCAACGGAACTTTTGTCGGCACTACCGGCTACCAGTATCCTCCGCGCATCTACACGGTTCCCGCCGGAGTGCTACGCGAGGGTGAAAACAATATCACCGTGCGTGTCATCAGTCAGAACGGCATGCCCCATTTCGTTGCCGAGAAACCCTATAGACTCATCGTCGGCGACGAGGCTGTCAGTCTCGAGGGTGAATGGCGTTACCGCCTCGGCACCCCGATGCCCCACGGCCCCGGAATGGAATTTTACTGCTATAAACCCGCCGTGCTTTATAACGCGATGATTTCACCCGTCGTCACTTATCCCGTCAAGGGCGCGGTGTGGTATCAGGGCGAGTCCAACGTTTCGCGCCGCAACGAATACGGCCCCTTGTTGAAGACTATGATTGCCAACTGGCGCGAGGCTTCGGGCGATGAGGACATGCCGTTCTATATCGTCGAGCTGGCCGATTTCCTCCATCCCTCTGACAAGGGAGGCCGTGCAGCATGGGCCGAAATGCGCAAAGTTCAGGCTCAGGTCGCCGACGAGACCCCGGGAGCCGTACTCGTTCCCAATTCCGACCTCGGCGAATGGAACGACATCCACCCCCTCGACAAGAAAACCCTCGGCAACCGCGTTGCCGACAAAATAATGGAAAAGTAAGATGGAAACTACATTAAACATAAAGGCCCGGGAATCCCGGGGATTTTACAAGCTGTCGATGCTCCAGTGCGTCGGATTCGGCTCGGGCGACCTTGCCCAAAACCTGATTTATCAGACAATCAGCATGTATCTGCTGTTTTTCTACACCAATGTCTACGGCCTTGACCCGGCTGTGGCGGCAGTCATGTTTCTCATCGTGCGCATCGTCGACGTGATATGGGACCCGCTGGTGGGTACCTTTGTCGACAAGCATGACCCCAAGTGGGGGAAATACCGTTCCTACCTGATACTCGGTGGCATACCGCTGACCGGATTCGCGCTGCTCTGTTTCTGGAACGGATTCTCAGGCTCGCTGCTTTATGCCTATGTTACCTACGTCGGCCTCTCGATGTGCTACACGCTCGTCAATGTCCCCTACGGTGCCTTGAACGCGTCGCTGACACGCGATACCGCCGAGATTACCAAACTGACCTCGGTGCGCATGTTCATGGCCAACCTCGGCGGTCTTGCCGTCGGGATGGGCATCCCGATGATATTGAAATTCTTCGACCCCTCCGAGACAACCGACATGTCGATGAGCGACAGCGCGTGGTTCTCGACAATGGCCATCTACGGCCTCGTGGGACTCGGACTGCTGTTCTTCTGTTTCAGCCAGTGCCGCGAGAGAGTGGTGATGGACAAGAAGGAGACTGAGAACGTGAAAGTCTCTGACCTGTGGATGGAATTTGTCCACAACCGCCCGCTGCGCATCCTCGCGTTCTTTTTCATCACAGCCTTTGCGATGTGCTCGGTCGGTAATGCCGCCGGAGCCTACTATATCAACTATAACCTCCACGGCACTGCGGGCGAGCTGTCAATCTTCATGGGACTCGGCTCGATTCCCGCCTTCATCTTCATGCCGCTGATTCCGGCAATCAAGAAAGTGGTGGGGAAGAAAGGGATGTTCTACATCTTCCTCTTGACCGCGATAGTCGGCATGGCCATGCTCTATGCCATCTCGATGATTCCCGCGCTGAAAGAACACATGATTTTGGTCTACATCGCCCAGTTTGTCAAGTCGACCGGCGTTATTGTCGCCACCGGCTACATGTGGGCCCTCGTTCCCGAGGTCATCTCCTATGGCGAGTATACTCACGGCCGCCGCATCTCGGGTATCGTCAACGCCCTGACCGGCATCTTCTACAAGGCCGGCATGGCTCTCGGCGGCGTGGTTCCCGGCCTGATTCTTGCCTTTGTAGGATTTGACAGCACCGCAGCTTCGCAGACACCATTCGCCCAACAGGGTATCCTGTGGCTTGTGGCCGTTATTCCGGCAATTCTTCTCGTTCTCGCCATGTTCATTATCTCGCGTTACGAGCTTGATGACGATGTAATCGACCGTATAAACGAGGAAATTGAAACCCGTCAACACAAAAATGCCTGATATGTTTAAGTCAATCGGTTTTGCCGTCATGCTTGCCGCAGCCGGGTGCTTCCCGGTGGCGGCGCAGGTGGCGTTGAAAGACTTTGTAAAGGATGACTTCATGGTCGGGGTCGCGATTCATGAAGACCAGTTTTTGGGACGCGACCTGAAAGCCGATTCGGTGACACGCCGTCATTTCAATTCGGTTACGGCCGAGAATGTGATGAAAAGTGCCGAGATCAATCCGGCCAAGGGTGTTTATGACTTTGAAAAAGCCGATGCTTTTGTCAACTACGCTCTTGAGCGGGGGCTCGACCCTGTCGGTCACGTCCTTGTCTGGCATTCTCAGCTTGCCCCTTGGTTCCCCTGTGACGACAACGGGAATTATGTCACTCCCGATGAGCTGAAACGGCGCATGAAACACCACATCACCACGATGATGCACCGCTACAAAGGGAAAATCAAGACATGGGAAGTGGTCAACGAGGCTGTCGAGGGTGACGGCTCCTACCGCCGTTCGCCGTTCTATGAAATCTTGGGCGAGGAGTACATCCCGCTTGCATTCGAGTATGCCCGTGAGGCTGACCCCGATGCCGTGCTTTATATCAACGATTTTGCCATGAACATGCCCGCCAAGCGCGATACCTACGTCAGGATTCTGAACGACTTGAAACAGCGCGGATTGCGGGTTGACGCGATAGGGATGCAGTGCCACATGGGTATGGATTACCCTGACATCCGCGACTTTGAGGAATCAATCAGGGCTTATGCAGCCACCGGGGTGAACGTGATGATTACCGAGTGGGACGCCAGCGCCCTCCCCACCATCCACACCGGGGCCAATATCAGCGACAAGGTGGCCTATAACAAGATTTTCAATCCTTATCCCGCAGGTCTTCCCGCCGATGTCTCCAAGCAATGGAATGACCGCATGGCCATGTTTTTCGACCTTTTCAGGCGTTACAGCGATGTTATAACCCGTGTTACGGCATGGGGCGTGAGCGACGGCTATTCGTGGAAAAATGATTTCCCGATGAAGGGCCGCGTGGAATATCCACTCCTCTTTGACCGCGACTACAACCTGAAACCGTTCCTGCGCGAAATGCTTGAACCCGCTGCAGCGACATTCAGCTCTTTCTCCTATGATGTCCCCGAGGTAAAGGGTGCAAAAAAGCGGCCTGCCGGAACCCCGATTCTCCCCGGCTGTTATCCTGACCCGAGCGTCGTGGGTGTCGACGGTGACTACTACCTTGTCAACTCTACATTCGTCTATTATCCCGGAGTACCTATATGGCACAGCCGCGACCTGAAAACGTGGACCCGGATCGGCAACGTGCTTGACCGCCCGTCGCAGCTCGACATTCCTGCCGGGATGCGTATATCGGGAGGCATCTATGCACCGACGCTTGCCTACAACCCTGCCAACAAGCTGTTTTACATGATTACGACCCTTGTTGACGGAGGCGGGAACTTTTATGTGACATGTGAAGACCCCAAGAAGGGAAACTGGAGCGACCCCGTGTGGCTGCCCGGGGTCGACGGTATCGACCCGAGCATACTCTTTGACAATGACGGGAAGGCTTATATTGTCCACAACAGCGGCCCTGACGGCCCTGCGCGTTATGACGGACACAGGGCGATACGCATCCATGATTTCGACTGGAAAAATAACCGCGTGACTGGCGAGAGCAAGGTCCTTGTCGACGGCGGCGTGAAACCCGAGGAAAACCCCGTGTGGATAGAGGGACCGCATCTATATCACATCGGTGACAAGTACTTTCTGATGTGTGCCGAGGGAGGCACGTCGCTCGACCACAGAGAGGTGATTTTTGAGTCGGATTCTCCCAAAGGGCCGTTCAAGCCTTGCAAAAACCCCGTCATACTCACCCAGCGTCATCTCGATTCCTCGCGACAGTCGCCCGTGACCTCGGTGGGTCATGCCGACATCTTCGAAGGGCCTGACGGGAAATGGTATGCAGTCTTTCTCGGCATCCGTCCCCATCGCGGCAACCATGACTTCATGGGACGCGAGACGTTTATGCTCCCCGTTAAGTGGAAAGATGGTCAGCCTGTCATCCTTGACCAAAAGGAAGCGTTGACCCATGTCTCTACCCCGGTGGAGAACGCCTGCATCTGGAATGCCGACGGCTCTCTTGACAACGCTGCCATCATGATTCGCACGCCGCGCCGCGATTTCTATTCAATCGACGGTGACAACCGCCTGACTCTCGCCGCCTCGCGCACCGATATTGCCACGGGTGCATCCCCCTCGGCAATAGGGCTGTGGGTGACCGAGCCTCGGTTCAGTTCAGTCGCGGTTCTTGACAGTTTTGAACCGCGCAGTGTCGATGACCTTGCGGGAATAACCCTGTTCCATGACGACAGCCACAACGTGGTATTCGGCAAGTCGCTCGACTCGGCAGGCCATCCCTGTGTCAAGCTCCGCGCCCTCACGTCGGCGGGTCTGATCGAGGAGTCGACACGCCTTCTCGACAATCCCGGCTCGCAGTTGCATCTGCGCGCCGAGGGTGACGGAAAGGGTGACCTATTTTTCTCCTTCTCGACTGACGGGGGCAGCTCTTGGACTCCTGTGGGCGCGCCTGTCAACGGCGACATCCTCTCGACGGCGACGTCCTATTGTTTCACCGGCCTGATGACCGGCATTTATGCAACTTCAACTAATCTTTAAGACACCATCAATATGAAACCTCTTACACCCGAAAAACGTTATCTTTTCCCCGAAGACTATATGGCCGATCCCTCGGTGCATGTGTTTAACGACCGTATATACATATATCCGTCCCATGACTGGGAATGTGAAAATGTCGAGAACGACAACGGTGACCAGTATGTGATGAAGGACATGCATGTCCTCTCCATCGACGGCGATCCAATGACCGGCAAAGTGACCGACCACGGCAAAGCCCTCGATATAGCCGACATCCCTTGGGCCGGTCGACAGCTTTGGGACTGCGACTGCAACGAGAAGGACGGCAAGTACTATCTCTATTTCCCGCTGAAGGACAAAAACGACATTTTCCGCATCGGAGTCGCTGTCGCCGACCGTCCCGAAGGTCCTTTCATCCCGCAGCCCGACCCCATTCGCGGCAGCTACTCGATGGATATATGCGTCCTCAGGGAAGGAGACGAATACTACCTTTATTTCGGCGGTCTGTGGGGCGGCCAGCTCCAGCGTTACCGTGACAACAAGGCCCTCGAATCGGCCGAGCTCCCCGAGGGTGCCGAGCCGTCACTGCCCAGCCGCTGTGTCCGTCTGACCAAAGATATGCTGCAATTTGCCGAAGAACCCCGACCCGTTCAAGTGGTCGATGCCGAGGGTAAACCTCTCCGTGCCGATGACCCCCACCGTTTCTTCGAGGCTTCGTGGGTTCACAAATATAACGGAAAGTACTATTTCTCTTATTCGACCGGTGACAGCCACCTCCTGTGTTACGCCATCGGTGACAACCCCTACGGTCCCTTTGTCTATCAGGGAGTAATCCTCACCCCCGTTGTCGGCTGGACTACACACCACTGCATCATCGAGTACAAAGGCAAGTGGTACCTGTTCCATCACGACAGCGTGCCCTCGGGCGGCAAGTCATGGCTCCGCAGCCTCAAAGTGTGTGAGCTGACCTATGATGCCGACGGCCGCATCCTCACCATCGACGGCGGCGGCGAGGCGGAAGTGAAATAATGATTTCGATACATTCTACATTGTAGCGTCGCGCTGCGAATGCGCCCCCGAAGTCAGGCGTTCAATCCCTGAATACTGATGTCCACCGGGCCGCGCTGCGAATGCGACCCCGAAGGGTGTCGCCCCCTCGCTAAACCCCGAGTGGACAAGTCCACATGGTGTTTAGCGAGGGGGCGACTCCGTAGGAGTCTTTTTTAATTATGTTGGAATATTAAATTTTAAACCGAAAAAGTAATTTGCCATGAATAAGTTTGTTGTCACTCTTGTCTCCTCCTTAATCTCCCTTCCGGTAATAGCGATTGACCATCCCGGTATTGCGGGGGATGCTCACGGGGCGGGGACGTTTCCGCTGATTGTCGACAATGCGCCCGCGAGAGTCGTGGTGGCCCCTGACGAGGCTGCGGGTGTAAGGATTGCTGCGGGAAACCTTGTGACCGACTTTGAAAAGGTGGCGCGGGGCGGTAATCCCGAGGGCAACCGGGCGGTAATCCTCGTCGGAGAGGTCGGCGGCCCGCTGATTAAACAAGTCATCAAAAACACACCGTCGGTAAAGTGGCTTGCCGATTCTCTGAAGGGGAAACGGGAACAATATTTCATCACTTTCGCGGGCGACAGCATGATTGTCGCGGGGAGTGACATGAGGGGTACGATTTACGGCATCTATGAAGTGTCGGAACAGCTCGGGGTGTCTCCGTGGTATGACTGGGCCGATGCGCCTGTGGCCCGGCGCGGCAACGTGGCGGTGAAACGCGGCAACTACACAGCCGGGGAACCCGCCGTGCGCTATCGCGGAATATTTCTCAACGACGAGGCCCCGTGTCTCACGTCGTGGGTGAAGAACACCTACGGCACCGATTACGGCGACCATCGTTTCTATGCGCGCGTGGGCGAGCTGCTGCTGCGCCTGCGGGGCAATTTCCTGTGGCCCGCGATGTGGTCATGGGCGTTTTATGCCGATGACCCCGAAAATTCCAAGACAATGAGCGAGATGGGCATCATAATGGGCACTTCCCATCATGAACCGATGGCCCGCAACCATCAGGAGTGGGCCCGCCGCCGCAAGGAATATGGCGCGTGGAACTACAATACCAATCAGAAGGTAATCGACCGCTTTTTCGCCGAAGGTATCGACCGGATGAAGGACACCGAGGATATTGTCACCATCGGTATGCGCGGCGACGGCGACGAGGCCATGAGCGAGGAGGCCGACGTGAAACTGATGGAGAAAATCGTGGCCAACCAGCGCAAGATTATCACCCGTCACAGCGGCAAGAAGGCTAAGGATGTGCCGCAGGTGTGGGCGCTATATAAGGAAGTGCTTGACTACTATGACAAGGGGATGCGTGTCCCCGACGATGTGACCATGCTGCTCTGTGACGACAACTGGGGCAACGTGCGCCGCCTCCCCGACGAGAAAGAACGCCGCCATCCGGGAGGGTGGGGGATGTACTACCATGTCGACTATGTCGGTGCCCCGCGCAACTCCAAGTGGCTCAACAACACCCCGATTCAGAACATGTGGGAGCAGTTGCAACTCACATACGACTATGGTGTCGACCGCCTGTGGATTCTCAATGTCGGTGACCTCAAGCCGATGGAATATCCCATCACGCTTTTCCTTGACATGGCATGGAATCCCCGACGGTTCAACGTCGACAACCTCCTTGACCATGCGACAGGGTTCTGCTCGCAGATTTTCGGAGGCGAACAGGGACCCGAGGCCGCGAGAATACTGAACCTGTATTGCAAATATGCGGGACGTTCCACCGCCGAGATGCTCGATCAGTCCACCTTCGACCTTCAGTCGGGCGAATGGAGGCTTGTGCGCGACGAGTTCATGACGCTCGAAACCGAGGCACTGAGACAGTACCTGACAATTCCCGACGAAGCTCGGGATGCCTACAAGGAGCTGATATTGTTTCCCGTGCAGGCTATGGCCAACCTCTATGACCTCTACTACAGCGTGGCGATGAACCGCGCCCTTGCCGCCGACGGAAATCCGCAAGCCAACGAGTGGGCCGAGCGCGCCCGCAAGTGTTTTGACCGCGACGCGATGCTCATGGCCGACTATAACAACAATATCGCCGACGGTAAATGGCGTGGCATGATGACACAGAAACACATAGGCTACACAATCTGGAACGACGATTTCCCTGCCGACAAGATGCCCGAGACGGTGACTGTCGAAGCGACCGGCAACGGAGGCTATGTCGCCACGGAGCGTGACGGCGTTGTCTCTGTCGAGGCCGAGCATTTCAATGCCTGTCAGGGCAATAGCGATGCCTCGTGGACCGTTATCCCGTATATGGGGCGCACGTTGAGCGGTGTGGCCCTGATGCCCTATACGGTCCCGATCGACGGCGCGTCGCTGACCTATGCTGTCGATGTCACCACCCCCGTTGACAGCGTGACGGTGCATGTCATCACCAAGTCGACGCTGGCGTTCTGCAACAAGGCGGGTCACCGCTATGCCGTGTCGATCGACGGAGGCTCTGAGCAAGTGGTCAACTTCAACCACGACCTTGACGAGCGTCCCGAGAACATATATACGGTGTTCTATCCCACTGTCGCCCGTCGCGTGGTAGAGAAATCGGTGACCTTCCCCGGTCTGACTCCCGGACGGCACATTGTCACCCTGCGCCCTCTCGACCCCGGAATCGTCTTTGAGAAGGTCGTGCTCGACCTCGGCGGTTTCAATCCCCGCTCGTTCCTCTTTATGGAGGAATCGCCGGTAACCTTAAATAAATAATAGTATGACTGAATTGCGAAACATCCTCTGCGGCCTCCTTTTCCTCATCTCGTCGGCAGTCTGTGCCGCGATGAACCGGGGAGAGGCGCGATGGATAGGCCCTGCGGGTGACGACCTGCCGATTTATGCCGACTATCTCCCTGTTTTCAAAATCGATTGTGATGTAAAGCTGAAAAAGGGGGATAAAGCGTCGCTTGTCTATGGTGCCGACGACCCGCGGCTGATGAATCGCAATCTCAACATCTACAATCTCGAAAACCGGAGCGGCGAGTCGGGAATCCGTGTCGAAATCGACCGCCGGGAGGGTTGTGTCGCCATCTACCGCAGCGGCTACCACCCGGCTGACGATGCCACGCACCCGATAGCTAAATTTGAGGCCGACAACCTGATTGACGGTATCAACCATTTGCAGATTGCCTCCAATCTCGGGTTTACCGACATTGCCATCAACGGCAAGCATATCGGACACGCCGGTATCAACCCGGTGGGCAACGGCGGCGACTACCTCGCTTTCCCTGTCCTCGCCCGAGTGGCTGTGGACATCCCCACGGGGAGCCGTGCCGAAATCTCCAATATAACGGTATCCAATTTCCGCGCCCCCGGCAACGTTATTTACCGCGCCCCGGGTGTGTACACATCTTCGGCCCGGGTGCCTGTGGTGACCCGCTCGATGCCCGAGTTGAGAACCGTCATAACCCTCCCCGCCGGAAAGGTGGTCGAGAGTGCCGAGGCAACAGTCACGGCGCGGGGAATATATGACCTCAGTGTCAACGGCACCCGTGTCACCGACGACTATTTCTACCCCGGCTCGACACAGTACAACAAAACTCATTTATATCACACCCACGACATTGCCCCGCTGCTGCGCGAGGGTGACAACACCCTGTCGGTGCAGCTCGCCGAGGGTTGGTGGAGCGGAGGCTCGACATTTGTGGGTGAGAACTGGAACTTTTTCGGTGACCGCCAGTCGTTCATCGGGGTTTTCACGGTTCGTTACACCGACGGCTCTGTACAACGGTTCCACACAGTCCCCCGAGAGTGGTTTTACAGTACCGACGGCCCCGTGGTCGAGGGTAGTTTCTTTCAAGGAGAAATATATGACGCAGCGCGGCGCGACGCTCCCGACAGGGTGTGGAAACCCGCAGTCGAGGTCGCCATTGACTCGACGGTCAATACAACCGTGGGTGACTGGGGCGCGATTGACTTCCGACCCTCGTTTGGCGACCGTGTAAGGGCAGTCGACACCGTGACGGCCCGTTCCGTGACCGAGCCGCGACCGGGGGTGTATGTCTACGACATGGGGCAGAACATGGCCGCCGTGCCTCTGATTTCATTCCCTGCGCTGAAACCCGGAACCGAGGTCTCGATGCGCTATGCCGAGGTGCTGTACCCCGACATGCCGCAATATGCCTCTCATAAAGGGATGATTATGACCGAGAACCTCCGCGCCGCCATGTGTCGCGACATCTACCGTGCCGCAGGGACGCAGGGCGAGAGTTTTTCACCCCGTTTCACCCTCCACGGGTTCCGCTACATCGAGGTGACCGGCCTTGAAGGGTCGCTGCCCCTCGACTCGGTGCGCGCCGTGCCTGTCAGCTCGGTCAGCCGCATTGTCGCCGGTTATGAATGTTCCGACACGCTTGTCAACCGCCTTTGGGGCAACATCTGCCGCTCCACCATGTCCAATTTTGTCTCCATTCCGACCGACTGCCCCCAGCGCAACGAGCGACTCGGGTGGATGGGGGATATTTCGGTCTATGCCCCTACGGCGACCAAGATTGCCGATGTCTCGGCGATTCTCGCCCAGTATCTTGCCTCGGTGCGCGACTGTCAGCGCGCCGACGGGAAGTTTCCCGATGTGGCCCCGACAGGGTTCGGGTTTGGCGGAATGCTGTGGGGGAGCGCGGGAATCACCGTGCCGTGGGCACATTTCAGCGAGTATGGCGACACAGCCGTGCTGCGCGGGCATTACCCCGCGATGAAACGCTATATCGACTATCTGCTCAAGAATACAATCGATTCCGTCACCGGTATAATGGTGCAGGACCGGGCGTGGGGAGACCTCGCCGACTGGCTCAGTCCCGAGTATGACCGCACTGACAAGTCGCTGCTGTGGGAATGCTACTTTATCTATGACCTTGTACTCATGAGCCGTATGGCGGCGATTCTCGGCGAGGAAGATGACGTTGCTTATTATCAGCAGCTTGCCGACAAGCGGCGTGACTTCTTCTTTGACACATATATCGACCCTGCGACGGGCAAGACCCGATTTTCGGCATTTGACCCGGCCCGCAAGGGTCAGATAATAGACACGCAGGCATCCTACGCGCTTGCTATAATGCTGGTCGATGACTCTAATCCCGCCTTTGCGCGGCACCTTGTCAATGCCGTGTCACGCGAGAATGTGGCCGACAACGGTACCGTGTGCCCTCTCTACTCGCTCATGACCGGTTTTATCGGCACGGCATGGATAATGGAGGCGTTGAGCCTCACGGGAAACACCGGCACCGCCTACAGGCTGTTGACTTCGCGCACTTATCCGTCGTGGCTCTATCCGGTGACGCAGGGAGCGACAACCGTGTGGGAACGGCTCAACTCTTATACCGACAAGGATGGTTTCGGGAGCAACAATAGCATGAACTCGTTCAACCACTACTCATTCGGAGCGGTCGGCAACTGGCTTCTCACCCGCTCGGCGGGACTGACCAAGCTCGATGACAAGTATATAATCCTTACCCCCGAGCCTGACACAACCGGAGCCGTGACATGGGCGCGCGGATGGCTCGACATGGCCGCAGGGCGCGCCGAGTGCTCGTGGCGGGTCGACGGCGACAGGGTAATCTATGAGGTAACGGTTCCCGACGGCGTTGAGGCTCGGTTCTCGGTGCCGGTCGGCACCGATGATTTTAACGGCGTAATCTATCGCGTTGACGGCACTCCCGTTCCGTCAACTGAGATAGTCGGAATTACAGGAGTGCCGTCAAGGGTTTCCTTAATCCTTCCGGCGGGACGTCATGAGTTCACGACGCGGATGCCCGCGAAGCATTAATCGTCATGATGATGATGGTGCCTGCCGTGGCGATAATACCGGTTGCGCTCTTTGTAATATTTCTTCTGAGCCTTGCGGTACTTCTTGTATGCTTTGCGATATTTCTTGTAAGCCTTGTGGTTATGCCGCCCGTAGTATCCCGGAGGCGGAGGCGGGTAATCGTAGGTATCATACTCGACATATCTCACCCGTCGCGGAGGAGGCGGGGGCGCTATGGGGATAAAGGGATCGCCTGTCGACACGTTGAATCCCGCAGGGCCGAGATCGACCCAAAACGAGACGTTGGTCTGTCCGACGGCGACACCCGATGCGGCTATCACTGCCGTGAGCGCTATTGTTGCTATTCGTTTCATGACCTCGTTCTTAGATAGTTAAACGGATGGTTTCTCAGTAATACGCTCCGGCTTGATATTAAGTTCAGATATATTTGTGAATAAAATAAAAATAAGACGATGACACGACTGTTGTTTTTAGTGATTCTTTTTTTCGCGACGCTTGCCGAGGCCGCGCCGCTGTGGATGGATTTTGACTCGTCCGGCGGGACCCGGGTGACGGTGAAGGGTAGGGTGAAATCGCCCATTCTCGACACTGCCGTCAGGGAACTCGCGCTGCATTATGACGGCGACGTGACGATTGACCTCAAGAGTGACAAGTCGCTCGGGCGCGACGGGTTTGCCATCAGCGAGACCCCCGGCGGTATCACAATCACCGCCTCCAAGCCTCAGGGCGCGCTCTATGGTGCTTACCGCCTGTTGCGCAACGTCAAGGCCGGTTATCCCGCCGCTTCGGGACGCTCGGTGCCCGCCTACGGCCTCCGCATCCTCAACCACTGGGACAACCTCGACGGGACTGTCGAGCGCGGATATGCCGGAAAGAGTCTGTGGAAATGGGAGGAGCTTCCCGCCACGGTGTCGCCGCGCTACGAGGAATATGCCCGGGCCTGTGCCTCGGTGGGCATCAATGCCGCCGTGCTGAACAACGTGAATGCCTCGTCGCGCATCCTCTCGGCCGAATATCTCGAAAAGGTCGCCGCGCTTGCCGATGTCATGCGCCCCTACGGTATCGCCGTCTGTCTTTCGGTCAATTTCGCCTCTCCCGTGCAGCTTGACTCGCTCCCGACAGCCGACCCGCTTGACCCTGCCGTGGCGCGGTGGTGGAAACGCAAGGCCGACGAGATTTACCGGCTTGTTCCTGATTTTGGCGGATTTCTTGTGAAAGCCAACTCCGAGGGGCAACCCGGCCCGATGGACTACGGGCGCACCCATGCCGAGGGTGCCAACATGCTTGCCCGCGCCTTGAAACCCCACGGCGGTATAGTCATGTGGCGCGCATTTGTCTACTCCCCGCTCGACGAAGACCGAGCCAAGCAGGCTTATCTTGAATTTCAGCCTCTTGACGGAGCGTTTGACCCCAATGTAATCGTGCAGATAAAGAACGGCCCGATTGATTTTCAGCCTCGCGAGCCTTACAGCCCTCTTTTCGGAGCTATGCCATCGACCCCGCAGATGGTTGAGTTTCAGATTACGCAGGAATACCTCGGTCATGCCAATCATCTTGCCTATCTCGCCCCGATGTGGACCGAGTTTTATGACTATGTCGCTCCCGAGTCGATTGTGGCCTCGTCGGGCGTGGCCAATATCGGCGATTCGGAGTGCCTGACGGGGAATCCGATGGCTCAGGCCAACTGGTTTGCCTTCGGCGAGCTTTCTTGGGACCCCCATGCCACGCCGGCTGAGATTGCCGACGAGTGGCTGCGCCTTTCGGTCTATCGGCGCGACGCGGCCCCCGATGCTGCCGTTCACGACGCGCTCATGTCGATGATGCTTGACAGCCGCGAGGCTGTTGTCGACTACATGATGCCGATGGGACTGCACCACATCTTTGCTTTCGGTCACCATTACGGCCCCGAGCCGTGGTGTGACGTGCCGGGCGCCCGTGCCGACTGGCTGCCACGCTATTATCACCGTGCCGACTCGGCGGGACTCGGGTTTGACCGCTCGCCATCGGGCAGTGATGCCGTCGGGCAGTACCCCGAGCCGTTGCGCAGCCGTCTGTCGTCGATAGAGACCTGTCCCGAAGAGTTCCTGCTGTGGTTCCATCATGTGCCGTGGGATTACACGATGCCTTCGGGGATGACGATGTGGGAGCAGCTCTGCGCGAGCTATCAGCGCGGGGTGGACAAAGTGGCCGGGTTCCAGCGTGTCTGGGACATGGCCGAGCCTGTCGTGATTCCCGGACTTTACGCCGACGTGCGCGGGCGGCTTATGACGCAGATGCGCGATGCCGAGTGGTGGCGCGATGCCTGCCTTCTCTACTTCTCGCAATACTCGGGCCGTCCCATCCCCCTCGACATCCCTCGTCCGGTCCACACTCTTGACGACATGCGCGCCGTCAACCTCGGTATAACCAACTTCGAGTCTCCCGCGCCGCAGTTGCTCAACAAGGCAAGGTGATTTGGAGGTCAGAGGTCAGAGTTATGAGTGACGAGGTGTAATTAGTCTAATTAGAATCTACCACCTCGTCACTCATAACTCTGACTTCTGACTTCTATTCCTCGGGTGGTAGCGGAGGATGTCGTCGCGCAGGCGGGTGCGGTCGATGTGGAGATAGAGTTGTGTCGTCGATAGGTTTTCGTGGCCGAGCATCATCTGAATGGCGCGGAGGTTGGCACCGCCTTCGAGCAGATGGGTGGCGAAAGAGTGGCGCAGGGTGTGGGGCGAGATTACGCGGTTTATTCCTGCCGCGTCGGCAAGCTGCCTGACGAGGGTGAAAATCATCTGGCGCGTCAGCCGGCGGCCGCGACGGTTGAGAAACAGGATGTTTTCCTCGCCCGGCTTGATGTCGAGCAACTGACGGTCGGCGAGGTAGGTGTTGATTTCGTCGACTGAGTTCTGCGACATAGGCACCATGCGCTCCTTGTTGCCCTTGCCGGTGACGATGAGGTAGCCTTCGGTCATGAACACGCGTGAGATTTCGAGGTTGACAAGCTCGCTGACACGCAGTCCGCAGCCATAGAGTGTCTCAATGATGGCGCGGTTGCGCGTCGCTTCTTCCTTGGAGGGGTCGATGGCGGCAATCATAGCGTCGATTTCGTCAAGCGTGAGCACTTCGGGGAGATACATTCCCACTTTCGGTGTCTCCAGCATTGCCGCCGGGTCATCATCCATGTAGTTTTCGAGGCGCATAAAGCGGAAGAAGGTCCTCACACCCGAGACTATGCGCGCCCGAGACCGCTCGGCGATGCCGAGATCAATCAGCTCGCCGATGAACTGTCTGAGGTCGTCGGTTGTGGCCTCGGCGAGGGTTTTGCCGCTGTTTTCAAGGTAGCCGACGAGTTTTTCCACATCCATGCGGTAGTTGACAAGGGTGTTGGGCGACATCCCGCGCTCAACGAGCAGATAGCTCTCAAATGTATCGAGCAGACGGTCGGTTGCAGGGAGCGTTCTCATAGGTCGACCTTGAAAAACTGTTTAGGGAGGTCGGGACGGGTTACAATGATGGCTGAATCGCGGTCGGCAAACACCATTCCGCGGGACATCAGTCTGATTGCCTCTTGGAGTATTGATTCGTTGTCGCGGCGGTTGCGCACGATGACGACCGCCCCTGTCGGCAGATAGCCTGATAGAAATGACAGCAAGGCGGTTGCGCCATCGCCTGCCTCGACGGAGTTTATGATGACAAACGGTGTGTGACCCCCGGCCTCTATCCTTGCGGTATAGAGGCTGACCGCCTCGCGCAAAGCAGGACGGCTTGTCACACGGCCGCCATTTATCTCCACGGCATCGGAGGTGGTGACAATCCGGCTGCGCGAGTCGTGGAGCAGCAGTGCGGCTTTAACCCACTCTCCACACTCCTTGTCACTGCCTGTCTCAAGCACCTCGCGGGGATTGAAGTGACAGGCGATGCGGAACAGCAGCCGCGCCCGTTTCCTCTCCCTGCCGCTGATGTCATCAAGAGCCGCGTAGCCATAGTAATGGTAACCCGTGTTGTGGACAACGCCGGTTATGAAGTTGAACGCGAAGGGGGAGTGTACGCCATACCCCTTGTTGCGCCTCCAGTGAAAGATGCGTTTCCACCACGCGGCCATCAGGCTCGGGCGGTGTCCTTTCCGCACCCGGTGACAGCGAAGACGGCGGCACAGATTGCCGCGATGTAGATGAGAATGACGGCGATTGTGGCCAAGGTGTCGGTCGTGTGGAGCGATTTCGGGTCAAAGCGCATCTCGACGGTGTGGTCTCCGGCGGGTATATTGAGGGCGCGCAACACATAATCGACGCGGCCTATTTCGGCAGGTTTCCCGTCGATTGTCGCCGTCCATCCCCACGGGAAGAACACTTCGGAGAACACGGCCACCCCACCGGCAGCCGAGCGGGCGCGGTAGGTGACGCGGTTGGGCGCGTAGGTGGTCTCGTAAATCGTGTCGCCGGGAGTTACCGGCTTGGACGCGCCGAGGATGTCGCGGAAACGGCTGTCGGCCACGGCTGTGGTTGCGGGATTGATGACATCGAGCGCGGCCATCTCCTCGTCGGGGGTAGCGACATAGTCCACGCGGTCAACCCACCACGCGTTGCCGAGAGCCTCGGGATTGCGCAGCGGCTGTCCCTGCATGTCGACGATGTAGCGGGCGTTGAGCATGTTGAGCACATTCCAGTCGGCATCGGTTTCGCTGCCACGGGTGAAGTTGTCGAGATGGCGGTCGATGAGGTCCTGATAGCGTGTCAGCTTGGCTGCATGGTAGCCGCCGACAGCCTTGTGGTAGTAGGAGGGGTCGGCGCTGTAAAAGCGCGGGATGTCCATCACGCGGTAGTTCATAGCCGTGTCGGCCAGTATGATACGGTCAGCCTCGGTTATGGCTATGGGTGCCCCGGTCGTGAGCTGCTTGGGGACGAAACTGTCGTGGTTGAGATAACGCTTGTTGACCATGAACAGGTCGCCGAGGATGAGGACCCCGGTCACGGCGGCGACAAGCACCCCGTTGAGACGGCGGCGGATATAGAGCGCGAGGCACACGAACCCGATGGCGAGAATCAGCAGCGACCTTAGCGAATCGTCGCTGACCATTCCATGCCGCAGCGATTCGACCAGCGAGTAGATGCGGGGACTCTGGAGGCTGAACGCGCCCACCTGCGTGGCATCGTAGCCCTGTGACATGAGAGCCTGAGTCAGGTATGCGTCAATCTGGCGGTCGTTGTCGGTGATGACCGAGCCGAAGATTCCGGGCGCGATGATGCCGAGGAGGCACACCGCCATCGACAGGCCGAAACACCATGCCATCGGCTTGAAAAAGCGTCCCGGCTCGGGGTCGGTAAATAGTTTCTGCAATGCCATGACGGCAAGCAGCGGCATCGTGAACTCGGCGATGACAAGGATACTCTCGACGGTGCGGAACTTGGCATACATCGGCGCGCATGTCAGCATGATGTCGGTGAATGTCATCGCGTGACGGCCCCATGCGAGGCATATCGAGAAGCATGTCAGCACGAGCAACGCCCATTTAAGCGGCCCCTTGACGATGACGCAGCCGAGGAGGAACAGCGCGAAAATCAGCGCCCCGACGTAGACAGGGCCGTTGGTGCCCTCCGGGTCGCCGAAGTACTGGCTCATGTAGTCGAGATACTGCGCCTCCATGCCGTCGATTTCACCCTTGGAGACCATTTCCTTGGTCTCGTCGAGCGACGACAGGTTCATCATCTTGAACGACCCTTTTTCAGGCTTGGCCGACGCGCCTCCCTTAACATTGGGGATGAGGAGCGAGAATGTCTCGGACGGCTGGTAGCTGTACTGGGTGATATAGTCCTTGTCGAGACCGCCGGTCGACTTTCCTGCCGTTGCGGCGGGTTGGGTCAGCTCGCTGTGTCGGCCGCGCATTGTCTCTTTGGAGTACTCATAGGTATTGTAAAGGCTCGGCAGATTGGCTGCTACGGCGAGGACGGCTGCTGCGGCGAGGGTGCCGGTCGCAATGCCCCACTGCCGTATTTTCTTCTCCTTCAGGGCCGAGACGAGGCATGCAATCACTATCCCGAGGATGACAAAGAGGAAGTAGTAGGACATCTGCACATGGTTGGAGGCAATCTGCATCATCGCAAAGAGAGCCGCCAGCGCGCCTCCCGCCAGATATCGCCCTCGGTAGCAGAGGAGGATGCCTGCGATAGTGGGGGGTATATAGGCGAGGGTGACGAATTTCCAGATGTGTCCCGCCCCGATGATTATGACAAAGTAGGAGGAGAATCCGTAGGCCACGGCTCCGATCAGTGCGACCCACCATCTCATTTTCATCGAAATCAGCAGTATGAAGAATCCCACCATCATCATCGCTACCAGCGACGAGGGGGAGGGGAGTCCGAGGCCCATGACGGTGTTAATCCACGAGAAAAGGCGGCTCGACGGGTAGGAGGGCGAAATCTGGAACGTGGGCATTCCCGAAAAGAGCGAGTTGGTCCACCGGGTGACCTCGCCTGTCTCCTCAGAGTAGGCCTTGGCCTCCTGACCTATCGCCGCGCCCTGCTGCATGTCGTGCTGGCGCAGCACGTTCCCCTCCATGGCGTCGGGGTAGAAAAACGCTACCGCGATTGCGGCTATAATCACAAGCGCGCCGACAAACTGCCACAGCGACGCGCTTTTCAGAAAGTTCTTGAGCTTTTCCATAAGGTTATTCGGCGGGACGGAGTTCTACTGGGATATCGGATGAAGCGGTTTTGGCCGAGTCGGCTGCCACGCTGTCGGTCTTGGCCGGAGCTGTCAGCTCGCCGCCGCGGATAGCGTCATACTCGGTCAGCCGGCTGCGGAAATCCTCGGCGATTGAGTCGATGTTGACCGCCGGGTTGAGCTGCCGGGCTTTTTCAAACGCCGCTTTCATGTCGCGCGGGTTTATGCCGACGGCGATGTCATACACGTCGACAAACTTGCGCAGTGTCTCCAAGTCGCGCTGGCGATGTTTCTCCTTGACGGCCTTGTTGTGTACCTCCATGAAGGCCACCAGCACGGCGACGGTCTCCTCGGGGGTGAGGTCGTCGACATAGAGCGACATGCTGTCAGCGAGTTCCGACGCTGTGCCGAGGTTTCCGGCCGAGAGCGCGTCGGCCAACTGGGTGTTCTGCTGTTCCACGACCTCGACAGGCTTTTCCGACTCGGTGTTTTTCTTTCCGCAGGCAGCCGCGCAGGCAACGAGCAGGCAGGCGGCTAAAACTGGCAATATATTTTTCATTGAGTTCAATTTTTGCTTATATCCAACTTGCAAAGATACAAATAATCTTCTATATTATGCCCCATCGTGCGAAAAACTGAAAAAACTGACTGCGACGGGTTGTGGGGCCACATAAAAGGCACTCCCTGCATAGGCGTTGCCACACGGGGAGTGCCGGTTTTGTGTGATTACTTGTGATTACCGATGTCAGAAAGCCAGACGGGAGTTCTTGGCTTGGGAGAGGATGTTGCCCTGCTCGTCGGTCACTTCGATGTCATAGACAATAGTGCCGTGGAACGTGACGGGGAGGTTGAGTATGTCGTAGGGGACGTCGAGGGTCAGCGAGAAATGGGTTCCGTTGCTCGAAATGGTTTTGTCCTTGGCCACGACGATTGGTTTCCCTTCGGCATCGAGCAGCGGGGTCGTGCCGTCGCTTTCATAGAACTTGGCCGCTACAGTGATGGTGCGGTTGGCGAGGTTGAGGGCATCAATGCTGTTGCGGATGCACACGCCCACTACCCCGGGGGCGATTTCGGTATTGGTGAAGGGCATGATCTCGGTCAGGTCGGCGGTGCCTTGCACGGGTGCTTGGTCGATGGTGATGCGCACCTCTTTGTAGCCGATTTCCTTGTTCCCGGCGCGCACACTCATGTAGTCGCGGCGGTAGTTGCCTGTATCGTTGGGGTCGCAGACGATGGTAAATCCTGTGCGGGTCTGATTGACGACCTTGCAGAATGTCGGGACACCCCATGCGGTCCAGTCCTCGGCATCGGTGTTCACGGCAAATTTCTGTTGTCCGCCGGCAGGGGGGAACTCGACGTTGAGAGCTTCTTGGCCGTCAACCTTGAGATACTCGGCCTCTCCGGCTTTGCGCTGGAAACGCAGGTTGGCGGTGAAGACGAGGTTGCTGTTTTCCCAGATTTCCATCTGGTAGTTTCCGGGGGGGAAGATGCTGTGGTCGCCGTCGCCGTAACCCGAGAGGACGACCGTGTTGCCTGTGCCGGGCCGGAACATGCGGGTCGACGAGAATGTGTAGCCACGGTCATTGCCGTTGAGCAGGTTGCCGTCGGGTTTGAAAATCTTGACATCGAGGGTTTTTTCCATCGCTTCGGAAGGACCGTTGTAGGTGACCTTGGTAAAGAGATAGCGGATGTCGCTGCTGTAGAGAGGCGCGCCGTAGTTGGTCAGCGAGGCGTCGGCATTGTCGTCATTGCCTGTGGCAAAGTTGACGGCGGTGATGGTTATGCCGGTATTGACCGGCGGGGCCTGTGCCGGGATGTCGATGCCGGTAGGCTCGCCTGCTTGGAACAGTTGGATAGCTACCTCCTTGTTGCCTGAGCGGACACGCATGACTGCCTGACGTGGTTCGGCATCGGGGTTGGCCGAGGCCATTAGCGACAGCGAGGTTGTCCCCTTGGAGTACTGAATCCATGACGGGGTGAGCAGTACGTCGTAGGTGGGATGGCTGCTGCGGATTTCGACTGCGCGCGAGCCGCCCTCGCGTGGGAATGTCACCTTGACTTGCGAGCTTTTGCCGTTTACAGTCAGTCGCTCGGTCGTTGCGGCACGTCCGCGCTGGCATTTCTCGATGCCGATTTTGATGAGGCTGTCGTCAGTCGCAGGGTCGTAGCCGACATCGCCGCTTGCGGAGCGGAATTTTTTTTCGGCACGGCTGTAATCGTCGGCAGTTTTTGCAGTCTGAAGTATTTCGTAAGCCTCTTTCAGGGTGTTGTTGAATGCCATCGCACTGAACGATACCAAGATAGCGGCGATAAAGGTCAGAAGGTATTTTTTCATTAGGAACTGGTATTTAAAATGTTATGCTTTGTACTATTCGGCAGCTACTTTGACTATGCCTTCATAGATTACATAGTCTTTTTGACTTATAGAGAGCTGGTAGGTTCCGAATTTCGGGGCACGGCCGAGGCTGATTGCCACGGAATTGCCGCGTCCTTTTTCAATAGTCACCGATGCTTTGCCATTGATCGAGGGGGTTCCGTTCTCGGGTGTGAGCGAGTAGGAAAGAGTCACTCCCGGGATGTTTTCGGTGTTAAGGCCGTCATAGCTGACGGTCAGCAGATTGCTGTTGACAAAGGCATCGGTTATAACCATCATGGCCGCTTTGATGCCTGTCGTTTTGGCGATTCCTTCCAGACCGGCGATAACCTCGGGGCTTGCCTTGATGCGGGCAGCGGTGAGGTAGTCGGTCAGGCCGCGATGAAGGTCTTCGGCAATTTCCACCTGAGTCTTGGCGCTGCGGAGCCACGCGTCGTGGGCAACTTCTATCTTGCCGTTGAGCTGTGAGGCAAGGTCGGTGGTGACGGTGTCTTTAAGGAACTTGTAGTTTGCCGCCATCAGCCTCATTGAGTCAAGTTCGTTGCGGGCTTTGAACAGGGCCGGGATGTTGGTCTGGCTGCCGTTGGCTGTGTTGTTGGTACACAGCAACCGGAGGGTGTTGTAATGTTCCTGTACGGCGCGTTCGTCGTCACTGGTCTCGGTGCCGTCGGCGAGGAAGTACCATGCCGACGCGCCGATTGCGGCCACGATGCCTGCAATCATCAGGATGCGTACCCATCCGTTGCTGCCGCCGCTGCCGCTGTTGCGAGCCGGACGGGGCGAAAGGTCGCCGCCGTTGCTGTCAGATGCAGCGACGGTCTTTGTCGCGGGAGATTCGTCGTGGGGAGTGGGTTTGGGGATAGGTTTGGTCTCGTTTTCGCGCGGTTCTTCAACCTCGGGTTGCGAATCCTCCTCTTGTGTGCCGCGGAATTTCTTCCAGTCGGCCTTTTTGCCGTCAAGCATCATTTTGGAGAAAGTCTCGATTTGGTCGGCGGTAGGACGGTCCCATGTGTCCTTGGCAAGACAGTCGCGCATGATGTTGTTGAGGTTTTCTGTCCATTTGGACGTATCGACGTCGGGAACTTCGGCTCCGGCGTTGAGCATTCCGCCTCCTTGTCCGCAGAACGGCAGCTCGCCGGTCAGCATCTCGTAGACTGAGACACCGAGCGACCAGATGTCGCTGGCCTTTACCGCCATAGGGTCTTTCAGGAATCGTTCGGGCCCCATGTAGGCGATAGCGCCCGAGGTGCTGACGCGCTTGGACTGCTTGCGCAGTGTGGAACGCATCTTGCGGCTGATGCCGAAGTCGGTGATGAGGAAGTTGCCGTGGTCGTCGATGAGGATGTTTTCGGGTTTGATGTCCTGATGAATAATCGGGGTTTCAAGGCCGTGGAGGAAAGCGAGGCCGCTTGCCACGTCGTGGAGGAATTTCCATGCTGTGCGCTCGTCGGTGACGTTTCCGGCAAGGGCGGTTGCAGAACCACGAGAGCAGTATTTCATGATGAGGAACGGGCGGCGTTCCCACACGCTGTAATACTGCGATGTCAGCAAGTACTGGTGGTTGAGGTCGTAGGCGACTTTGTATTCATCCTCAAACTCTTTCTGACCCTTGTTGTCGAGCGAGATATAGAGCTTGATGGCTACGTCAATGTCGAGCACGTTGTCATGTGCGAGCCACACCTCGCCGAAACTACCGCTTCCCTTGAACTCTACGAGGGTATATCGGTCGGCGATGACGGTGCCTTTGGCTAATTCGGGATTGTTCATATATATCGTTAGTTCTGTTTTTTATTTGTTAATCGCGTCTTTGAGAGCATCGGTATCGGCGGAATTGGCTTTCGATTTGTTATAACTGTCGGTTATTTCTTGAATTTCCTTACCCCATCTTCCTGTAATCTTGCCGGTGCCTTTGTCGGTTGCATTTTCGAGAATGTCTTTTTCAACTTGGTTGCACTTGTTTACTAAGACGGGATACCGTTGCACGTCTTTTTTCAGTTGGCGTATTTGTTTGAGGTAGTTGTGGTTTTGGTTCCAAGCAAAAGCATCAATGCCTAAAGTCCCTTCTTTTTTTGCTTTTATAATGTCATTGTACAGCGGGGTGACTTTTCCTTTCCATTCAGGGACTTCGGTGATGATAGGTTCGAGATAACCGATTGCGGTGCGTTTCCACGACACTTTCATTGCGGCATCTAATGCGGGGTTGCCGGCCGTCGGGTTGGCGGCAGTTTCGGTCTTTCCGTTCTGCACCGGTGTCTGAGTCGGTTTGGAAGGCCGTGAGTCGTCGGCTGCCGCGCCTGCAATCTGTGTCTCGGGTGTTTCCGTGAGCCGGTCAATGGGTGTGACGGGGGTGTTGTCATTTCCGCCCGAGAACGCGATAACGAGAATGGCGGCAATAATAAAGACTATGCCTATCGATGCATAGACGAGTGTGCGCGGGTTGACGGATGCGCCTTTTGTGCCATTCTTGCCGCTGTCAGGGGCAGTGATGCCCGCTGCCGGGATTTTTTTCGCGGCAGCTCCGGGACGTTTGGACGGGGTGGAGTGGTGTGATGCCGGGGTAGCGGGCGGCATGACAGGCCGTGGCGCGGGTTGCTGAGGCTTTTCGGGGACAGGGTCAGGGGCGGGCGCGGCTTTTTTGACAGCGGCGGGAGCTCCTCCGAGAATCTGACAGAGGATGACGGTTACGTTGTCATACCATCCGGCAGCCTCGGCTGCGGTCCATAGAGCCTCGCGGCACGATGTCATCGAGTCCTGATGGGCTGCGACGATACTTTGGATATTGTCGCCCGGATAGGGGAGTCCGTTTTCGTCAAATGTGCGGCAGTCGCGGAGAACTCCGCTGAGGCCGTCGCTGCACACGATGATTATGTCGCCTGTATTTACGGTGTACTGTCGAGACTCGGGCTGTGCGTCTGACGATGGGTCGCCGAGGCTGCGGGTCACGATGTTGCCCTGAGGGTGGTCAAATGTCTGCTCATAGGTCAGAATCCCTTTGCGCACGAGGTCTTGGACGTAGGAATGGTCCTCGCTGAGCATCTCGATGCCGTTGACGGGGTTGTAGCGGTAGGCGCGGCTGTCGCCAATCCAGCTGACGGTGAGCTCGTCTCCGAGAATCCACACGAGAATCATCGTGGAGCCCATCTCGGCATGTTCGGGGTTGGCGGCGGCATCGGCTTTGACGCGCCGGTCAGCCTCCTTGATTACATTTTCCATGTAGCGGCGGCGCGAGTCGGGGGTGGCGGCAGTCTCGGCAGAGACATTGCCGGTTGCGAAAAGGTCGCGGACGGTCGCGATGGCGATTTCCGATGCCACCTCGCCGGCATTCATGCCGCCCATGCCGTCGGCTACGACGAGGAGGCATCCGAGTGGGCCGAGATTGAGTGTCGCGTCGGCGGTAAAACTGTCGGTGACGCCGTCGGTCAGGTCGGCATCCACGAGAAAGTTGTCCTCATTGCCGCGCAAAGGGTGCTCGGGATTCAGTTTTCCCGCCGCGTCACTGTAGGCGGCCAAGCGGAAGGTTATATTGGATTCAGCCATTTTATGTCTTGAAAATCTGTGTTAATGTGATGAATGTCAATAGGCTCATGCTCCTTCGACTCGGAGCTTGACTTCGCCGATGGATATGATGTCGCCGGGATTTATGAAAACCCCTCCGGCATCGATTTCGATGGAGTTGACAAATGTCCCGTTGAGCGAGAAGTTCCATTTGAACGGCGGGCGCGGGTCGGGACAGCGCGCGGTGCATTTCTTGCAGAAATGGGCGTCGCCGTGGCACATGGCCAGTCCGCACTCGCTGCGCCACTGTCCGTCGCGGATAATCCACCGTCGGGACTGGGCATCGTGTTCAAGAGTGCAGTGCCGACGCGATACATAGCAGCTTTCGCGCTCGACAAGGGGGATGTGGTTGCCGACCTGAACCGATTCGCGGCCCACATAGACAATCGAGTTGCCGTCCTTGATGTAGTCGTTGAGGTTGTAGACGCGACCATATTCCTCGCCCTGCATCACGCGCAGTATCATGCCTCGCGACGTGTCGCGGTTGAAGATGGGGTTGTGCTTGGGGAGTCCCTTGTCGGCGGGCCGTCCCGGGACGAGGGTGAGCACGTCGTCTACCGTCTGGAGGCGGGTTTTGAAATCGGGGTCGAGGCATCCTTCAAGCAGCGGGAGCCACGCGTCGGCACCGGGATATTTGGACAGCAGCTCGCGGTCCCATTTTCCCATTTTGCCGTTATATACATAGCGTGGCACGTCGGCCTCGCTGTCGAGCGGCCCGAAGGGGAGGATGCCCGTCAGCAGCTGGTACATCAGTACGCCGAATGAATATATGTCGGTCGTGGGGAGCACCGTGGCGTTGCCGCACTTGGGGTTGATCTGTTCAGGCGGCATGTAGGCGATTGTGCCGAAACGTTCCTTGGGTATCCCCATGAGTCCGCGCTGTGTCATGCGGTTGTTCTGGTCTCCCGAGATGCCGAAGTCGGTCAGCACGGCCTCGGTGTCGGTGCGCAGCAGCACGTTGCCCGGTTTCAAGTCGCGGTGGACTTTTCCGTTGAGGTGGAGGTCACGGAGTCCCATGAGGACGTGTGAGCCTATGATAGAGAGGTTTATCGATGTGCGCGAGGTGGCTTGCAGAAGGTCGCCGCCGGCACAATATTCCATGACGAAGTAGGCGTTGCCTTTAACGGTGCCTTTGCTGATTGAGCGCACGAGATAGAGGCTCTTGATTAGGCCGGTCTCATATTCGCGGTCAAAGCGTTTCAACAGGTTGGGACGTTCATCGGCGGGTATTTCCCACAGTTTGAGCAATTTGAGCGCATAAATCTTGCCATCCTTGCCTGAGACTTTGAACACGCGCCCGAAAGTTCCCTCGCCGATGACGGTTTCGACTTTCCACCGGTGGTCGATGGTGTCGCCGGGTTTGAAATCACACATTTCCACACTTGACCCGCTGCTTTTGAAGAAGTCCATGACGTTATTTTTTAGAATGGAAAGTGAATGATCTGTTGCCCATGACGATAATGTCGCCGTCTTCCAGTTTCATGCGTCGGGTCACCTTGACGAATGTCGTTGCTGCGGGAGACTGGTTTTCGATGTACCACCGGCCGTTGTCGTTGACGATAACAGCCTGAGCCGCCGGGTCGATGGTGTTGTTGTCGGGGTCAGTGTTGGCCCGGTTCAGTGTTATCCGGTCGCCTTCCAGTGTCTCGGGTGTGTGACAGCGGTTTTCGTTGATCCACGACTCGCGTTGCAGGGTCAGCGACGATGCCGCCGGCCGGTTTCCGGTGTTGTCGAGCGGGGTGTGTACGGTCACGGGAGTTTCATGCGGGGTTTCTGTCACCGTGACGGGGGGTGCGGGTGTGACGGCGGAACCGTCGGCATCGATATACCCCTTGTTGGCTGTTCCGCAACCTGGGCAGCGGCTCAGTTTGCGGCTGACGGGGTAGCCGCACGAAGGACATGCCGACCATTCGTTGGTCAGCGACGTGGTGCCGCGCTGGCGCGGCGGCTCGGGGTGGGCGACATCCTCTTTACGGTCAACAATCGGTGGGACGGGCCGGGAGGGCTGGCCATGGCCTGTCGCGACTGTAGGGCGTGTCAGAGGGGCGTTGCACTTGACGCATCTCTTGGCATCGTCATCATTGGGCCATCCGCAATTTTTACATCTCATAGTTACAATATACGATAATCGCCCGGAAACCACGCGAGGCCCCGGACTTCAGTTTCGATAAAAGGTTATTAAAACAGCATGCTGAGCGGAAAAAAACCGCTACAATAGTGCAAAGATACAAATAATATTCAATCCACAGGCAATTTTGCCGGAAATTAGAGAAATTAGAGTATGTCTACTTTTAACTTTATATAATCTTTATGGCTCTTTTCGACTAATTTTTAGAGGTTGTTCAGTCATTATGGATGTCCATAACTCTTTCACAAAATCTAAAAACGGATTCGAAAATCTTCTCTAAATCTTAACATAAGTCAATAGTAAATTAGAGATTGCGTTGTTCAATATCAGTTTATATCAGTTGCTATGTATAGATTCATAATAAGTCTTTTTAAACTGCGACTATTTTGTTTAGAAGTCGAAAAATGATTTCCATGCATTTTCATGCGACGCGTGTGATTCGATTAAAAAACCTCATGAAAAAGTTGATTCTATTAAGAAATATAATTACATTTGCGGTGGTTGGTTGAAATTAATAAGCGATGCTCAAATAACTGAATTGCAAAAGGCGGCAGTTTATTTTGCTCTTTCGACGGCCGCTTACAGTACAAATTATTGGTATGGTAAAGATCAAAATTTAAAATAAAATATAGTATGGAAGTTGTTGTGTGTCAATTATTAAACACGCAATAATTTCCATGTTACAGATGGATTAATTGAAAGGGCCGATACATTGATTCTGATGAAACGGATATTTTTATATATAGTATTGCTGCTCCCGTGTCTGTGTCGCGGGGAGGTAGTTGACGTGGAGACAGGGAATGGCGTGAGTGTCGAATGGGGAGTGGCCGGGGCGGTCAACGTGAATATCCCCGGCGACTGGACTACGACCGACACCGGGCAGGAGATAAACCTGTCGTATGGCGGAGCAGTAGGGAGTGTCTGCAACGTGGAGTGGAAATCCGGTTGGTTTGTAGAGCCGGGAGTGATGATTGGCTATGACAATATAAAGCTCGGATTGATGCCCGAAGGGAAGACCGTTCTGAGACGATGGAATCTGTCGGGACTCGTGACAGCGGGACACCGGTTCAGTATTGCCGACGGTTTCCTCCTCTCCCCTCTCGTGGCCGCCGAGGTGTCCTATTATTTCTCCACATCCTCATCCACACGCACTCCCGAGCCGATTGAGTGGCGTCCTGTGAACGCATCTTGTGGAATCGGTGTGGGACTGAGCGATGGCAACATGGCCATAAATATCATCGGGTATTTCGGGCTGGTTAAGATGTCACCGCAACATGATATTATGCTCCGTTGTAAGTCGCTTTACTCGAATAAAGTCGTTGTCTCCTATAGTTATTATTTTACCGCCCTCTAAGTTGTGGTTTAAGAGGTTGTTTAAAAACAAATGTGAATCCAAAGCCCGTTTACACGAGTCGGATTTTGTCATGAATCGAGGGAGCATAGCTGTAGCTATGTGACCGAGGTTCAGGGCAAAAGGCGACCGTGAAAAC